>Ga0070717_10001880_pt1 | contig 14672 bp, 9 predicted proteins | sample LARL113metaG_FD_71366 | JGI IMG/M metagenome (GOLD analysis project Ga0070717, IMG submission 71366) | Corn, switchgrass and miscanthus rhizosphere microbial communities from Kellogg Biological Station, Michigan, USA - LAR L11-3 metaG | ecosystem: Host-associated > Plants > Roots > Rhizosphere ... | reverse complement strand
CTCGGTTCCGAGCTTTGCCGGGTGATCACCGCAAAGTTTACTCGAACCGTTCGGAGGCCGACTTCGTTATGCCATCAGGGATTACCGCCTATCTCAGTCTGAGATTGCTAGTGATAGGATTTCTCGACAGTAATCGGGCTGCACCCACGGTGAGTGTCAATTCCAAAAGGTTTAGGCACGAAACCGCAACGGATTCTAGCGCTGTAATGCATTCCAGAATAGATAGACAACGAAACGAGACGCGTCCACGCCGCCTGTTAGTACCAGTTCCGCCCCAAACTAAAGCCCTAGAAAGGTGATGGAACGAGCAGGTGCGAAATAGCACCGGGTGTGCCATTCCGGTATTCGTGCGGTTGCGGCATAAAAGAAGCATGGAGAGCGGTTCATTGCAGCTTCAAGGGCACGGCCCCGCCGAGATCACCGGGCAAGACGACGCACGGCGGCAATCAGATCGATGCGAACAGCACACGCTTTCGTCGGAGAAGTCGAAGAAGCGCAGTTCACCGCGCCGATAAGGAATCGGACCCACGGCAATTCGGACTCTTGAAAGCGTGGCTCGTAGAGGTGTCCCATCATCGAATTGAAATCAGAGGAACGTCGACAATATGCACGCGTCCCAGGGCCCAAGGGAGTACTGGTGGGCTGGAAATCTGCCCGAGGACGTACGGTCTCCCGCTTGGGAACAATTGGATTGGGCGGCTTGTTCTTATGTACCGCAACACCGCCAGCGGCAGGCTCTACGATTGAACTCGTCTTCGATTTGACGACTGGCGAGATTCGCGCCCGCGCAGAAGTACGCACCTCAGCACCTGGTAGGGGCATGGGGATAAAGTTTGTCCAGATGCGTCCCGAAGACCGTGCTCGGCTGAATCACTTTCTATCGCAGCGGCAAAGAGTCGTCGCGGCCTCTCATCAGGAAGCCAGCCGTACGCTCTCAGCAGAGCCATCTTGTAAATCCTTGTCGGGGGAGCCACCCAATCAATTGGCCTTTGAATGCGAAGTCAAAAAGCTGCTGGAACTGGCCGAAAGAGGGTCTTATTATCAGCTTCTCGCAGTAACCGCAGAATCGTCCGGCAATCAGATCAGAAAGAACTTCTATACGTTGGCCCAGAAATTTCATCCCGACCACAACATGGAGCGACACGGATTGGCGGCATTACTCAAACAGCTGATGGCAGTACTCACAGAAGCTTATAAGACACTGATAGACGAGCAAAAGCGAATTGCCTACGACAGGCGCCTTGTGGCTTCTGGTAGTTTCAGTATGCATCGAGACAAGACAGTGACACAGTACACGGTTGACGAATGCGCGAGACGTGCCAGCGAATGCCTCCGCGCAAAAAATTTTGCAGGCTCCATTAGCTGGCTGCGCAAGTGCGTCGCGGCCGCGCCGGATGAAGCTAAATACCATGCCGCTTTGGCACGGAGCCTTAGCACTGTCATCGCTTACCGTAATGAGGCAATCGAGCACTTTCAAAAGGCAATCGAACTTAACCCTTGGAATGTTGATGCCTATTTTCGGTGGGCAGAGCTTTATGAAGAAATGCAGCTTCCCTGGCGGGCTCGCCCCCTCTACTCCAAAATCCTCGAGATTAATCCTGAACAACCGAAGGCTCGAAACCGGCTTGCTCACCTGGACTTGAAACAGCCAGGATGAGACGTCTCGGAGACGTGCCGGCGGCATGGCATTTCACCATCACTGTTATATCGATGGAGGGACGAGGCGGAGGCAGGAGCAAAGGCAGCGCTTGGGGGAAAAGCGCTGCCGCGAGCGAAACCGAGAAGGAGCAGGCGCAAGGTGATTTCCATCAGTGACTGCGCTTGTTCACTTTCAGTGTGAAACCCTGGCGGGCAGGCGTGCCCACTCCATTGCTGGCCGTGATGGTTAGCGGGTAGCTCCCACTGCTCCCCGAAGCCGGTGTCCCGCTCAGCGTGGCAGTCCCGTTCCCGTTGTCTACAAACGTCACGCCATTCGGCAGCGTGCCCGTCTCTGTCAGCGTTGGTACAGGTGTCCCTCTCGTCGTCACGGTGAAACTCCCGGCCCTGCCCACCCTGAATGTGGTGTTGTTCGAGCTCGTGATTGCCGGAGCCTGATTTACTTTCAAGGTGAAGCTCTGGCTGGCTGGCGTGCCCACACCGTTGCTGGCTGTGATGGTGAACGTGTAGGTCCCACCGGTCCCTGCCGCTGGCGTCCCACTTAGTGTCGCGGTCCCATTCCCGTTGTTTACGAACATCACTCCACTCGGCAGCGCACCCGTCTCCGTCAGCGTTGGCGTCGGCCTCCCTGTCGTCGTCACCGTGAAACTCCCCGCCGTCCCTACCGTAAACGTCGTGTTGTTCGCACTCGTGATCGCCGGCGCTGCCGTCACGGTGTAGCTCACTCCGTTGCTCGCTACTCCGCCTACCGTCACCACCACGTTCCCTGTCGTCGCTCCCGCCGGCACCGGCACCACGATGCTTGTCGCACTCCAAGTTGTCGGGGTTCCTGCGGTCCCGTTAAACGTGACCGTACTTATCCCCTGGCTGGACCCGAAGTTCGTCCCCGTGATCGTCACCCCAGTCCCCACCGGCCCCGAGGTCGGGTTCAGACTGGTGATGCTCGACGTCGCTACCGTGATGACATAAGCAGCGCTGCCCACGGCGCTGTTTGTCAGGCCACTTTCGGTGCCTATGGCTTGCACAGTCTCCGACACGTTGACCGTAACTGATCCCCCGTTGGCCAGCGTGGTGCCGGTTGAGCAGGTGCCCGGCGTGTTGGCCGCCGGGGTAGTTCCGTCGGTCGTGTAGCAGATGGTGGCCCCGCTGGTGGTAGACGAGATGGTCACGGTTTGCGCCGAACTGTACGTCCCAGTCCCGGGGCTGAAGGTCGGCGTTGCTACCTCTGGAGCGGCCCCGGCGCCTTTTAACGGAACGATCACTCCAAACCAAGTGTCGTTAGGTGGAGGTTGTCCAATTCCACAATTACCAAACGGGGTTCCGCTTGACCATGTCATTGAGGCGCTATAGGTTCCGGTAGAAGTTACTCCCCGAGCTTCTACAATATGTCCCGCCGTGCCTCCTGGATTTACTATAATCCCTGTATACCCAGTTCCAGTTGCAGCAGTGAGAAGCCCGCAATCTACGACTAAAGCACTTATGAGGTCATTTGGGTTTACAGTAGGACCGCTTGTAACCGTCGTTGCGGTCGTACCCGCTACTCCGCCGCTTTCCGTAAGGTTGTCCACATTCTCAAAATAATTAGCTGAAGCAATCGACCCAACTTTCCATTCAACTGCGTCCAGTTGAAAGGAATCTAGCGCGATACCGCCCGACGACGCTGTAAAACTCGTCACCCCGGATGGTATCGACGGACAATATAAAACGTAAAATGTTTCATAGTCAGGTACTGCTGTGTTCGTTACAGCAAACGGGGAATGGGGACTGAGCGTAAAGCAGGTTTCAGGGTTGTTCACGTTGTCTGAGACCGTGAGCGTTATGGCCGGAGGAGGAGTGCCAGCCCCTGAACTCGAAGCGAACGAAACAAACAACTCCACACCGTTCCCCGCAAACGGACTCATGCTGGCAGACACACTAGAACCATTCGCGTTATTATAGGCTTCACTGCAAAGCGTAAAATTGCCAATTGCCAGATTTTGCGCACAAGTACTTATGGTGTAACTGGCGCTGCCCACGGCGCTGTTGGTCAGGCTCCCCGCCCTCCCTACCGTAAACGTTGTGTTGTTCGCGCTCGTGATCGCCGGCGCTGTCTGCCCGCCACCGCTTAATTCACCGTACACGCTCAATTGTCCTGCTGCTCCCACATACACCTTTCCGTTGGCCACGATCGGGACCGCAAACTTGATTCCTCCACCCGGATTATCCCGACCGGGGTTTTGGTTCGAGTTGTAAAGGGAACCTGCCGAAAGATTACTCGGGTCGTAAGCATAGAGGCCGGACGTACTGCAGGCACTATCCCCATCACACCTCAGCACCCAGAGAATCCCGTCGGAAGCCCCGTTGGCAGAAATGGTCGGCACTGCTCCAGGAAAACTGAAAAGGTCGGGGCCTGAATCGGTAGCGGAAGTCGAGAGCATTCCATTGGTAACAGTGAAGGCTTTGAGGACATCGTCAGCACCCCAGAAATAAAGCTTCCCATTGAAATAGACCGGGGAGCTGAACATTGAGCCAATGACCCCGTTGAGTCCCTGCACAATGTTGTCGCTGGACGAGTTAAACCGGCCCAAATTGTCCCTGTCGAGTACATAAATGGTTTGGTATTTGTCCGCCGTGATCAGCAAATGTGGGTGCGGCCCTGTCTGGTCCGGGAGTATCGCGATTCCGCCAGAGCCGAGATCTTGGTTTTGGCTGTCGAGAGTATCCTGAATCCCTGGAGCGAAATAATCCTGCACCACCGCACCACGGGATAGATCCATGCGGACGACCGAGTCCCCATAGTTTAATGGGGGCGTGATATTTGTGTCGAAGTGGCCGTTCCCTGTAGCCGCGAACAGATTCGAGCCTGCATCCATTGGGAGCCCCTGGCCGCTCATCCAGATGCCCGCGCCAACTCCATTCACGGAGGAGGGCTCGGTGGAGAATACGAAAGTTTGCGTCAAATTCGACCCGTTGTAGGAGTACCCGAGTATCCAGCCACGCCGGTCGCCCCCGCCGCAGTGCGCGCCAAAGGCGGCATAGACTACACCGTTATAGAAGAGGAGCCCTGCGCGTTGGTTTGCCCATAGGGAATCAAATGTCACCGGACTCTGTCCGGGCGCGGGCGCGGCGATCGAAGCGGATATCACGATTGGACTGCCCGGTTTTTCTGCACCGGTAGTGATGTCGAGGGCATGAAGTTTCTTCACGTAGGTACTGTTTTCCAGTGTTTCGGCAACGGCATACAGAGTATTCGTCGTAGGATCGATCACGGGTGTACCGGTGATCCCGTACTCCGGACCGATGTCAGTACAGTACTTGTCGGAGACCGTTGTAGCACCAGGGGGAAGCAGGCTCGTGCGCCAGAGCGGCTGAGCGTTAGAGCCCGAATTGGAGTCGGCGTCAAAGGCATAAACGCTGTCGTGCTCGGTAGCCACGAAGACCACGTTGTGGACCGCTCCATTTATGGTCACATTGGGCATGTAGAGCGGCTGGGCGTACACCTGGCCATCAACCAGCTGAGAGAAGAGCCTTCCGAAATTGGCGGAATTGACATCCGAGGGCGTAAGAACGGTCTCATTGCTGTTCACACCGGTTCGCTGGTTGTTGTACTGATAGGTGGTAACACTTACTTGGGCAACAGGCGAGCTTTCCTGCGCCGCAGCGGACGCCCCGGAGCCCGCGGGCCCTTGCGCCACGGCCTGTTCCGCACCCACTGTCAAAGAAATCGACACGCCGAAAAGCAAGACTGCGCCAACAAAAAGCGTCTGTTTCATACGTGCCCCTTCGTTGAAGATTATCTGGCAAAAAAGAGGCTGCCGGACGTGGCCTCACACTCAGTAGGCCACAGCGCAGAGGCCGCCGAGAGCCGAGGCGAAACGGTACTACTCCAATCGGTCACACTGACCTTCCGAACAGGTGAGGATGTTGGTAGCCGCGATGCAGAGAACTTGCAGAATGGAGCGAAACGAGTCGCTATGCGCTGGGGAGTAGATTCGCTTTCTCAGAAATCGAATCGCAGAACCGACACACTCACCCGTGGCGCATCTCAAACCGCTTAGTAGAAAAATCCCGCTCGATCACTTATCGATCTTCGCATTTCGATCGTGATGAAAAGCGCGTGTGTGCGGTACCGGCTTGAGGTGTGGTGTTGAGGTGCCCGCGAACTTTGTGACGTGGTTTGTGCCATGACCCTGCCTGGGCACGTGCAGAAAGTGCTGTCTTTGCGTGTCCACTGTTGGCCGCAACGAGGGGCTAATTCACCACCTAACTCAATTAGGGCTGAGCACTTGGGTCTACTCCCGTCGCTTGCTGTCATCGGTCCGCACCGATGGCATCGAGGAGGTCACGGGTTCGAACCCCGTCGGCTCCCAGAAGCAGGCACCGCCCGTCTTCGGATTCACAGGGATCGTGTTGATGATCCTGATGCGGAAGCTCCTGGTCCGCTTCTATTCTTGCACGGTCCCTGCGGCCTGGCTTGATTACCAACCCGTAATCGGAAGCTAGGGGTGTTTCCAGATAGATGTTGCGAACAGGGATTTATCAACATGTACCCCGAGGACGGCTTGGGAATCAGGCCGACCCGGAATGTCGGGGTCGGCGTCTTTCCAGAGCGCGAGGAAATTTTGCAGCAGCCGGTGTGGCGTCGGAGCACCTCAACGGCGCGAGGAGCTCGTGTCGCGCAGAAGCACGACGTCAAATTCGACATGCGAGCGCATGACGCCGAGGGTTTTGCCGTCGGGCGAGTACCCGGAGTTCTGGATAGTGTCCGAGGTGAAAGCCGTGATCTGGTGACCCGGAGAGCCATCAAGAGGCTGAAGCCACAAGTTGTCCGCCCCAGTTTCGCGAATGGTATAGACGACCGATCTGCTGTCGGGCGTGAAGCGTGCCAGCATCACAATCCTCGGGTCAGGGTCCAATATGCGAGTTTCTGCTGCAGACCCGGAGACGAGATTCACAATCGCAATCTTTATAAGGCCCTCATTTCCGCCTTTCAAAGCAACGAACGCGAGTAGCTTGCCATCGGGCGAAATCCCAACTCCCGGAACTCCAACAGTCATTCCCGGCACTGCCGAACCCGGCACAATTTCGGACTCTCCACCTTCGATGGGGACTCGCCTGATGTCGGGACTCTTCACGTCGGTGTAGTACACCCACCGGCCGTCTGGAGAACAATTTGGTCCTACGTCAGCCGCGCCCCGCGTGAGCTGTTTGAGGTTCGCGCCGTCTGCGTCGACGCGCCAGATATTAACCCTCCCACTCTCAGGACGGCCTCGCCATACGAACGCAATGTACCGGCCCTCTGGACACGCAATCGGCTGGTAAATATGCCTGTCGGGGTCGTTGACCAGTGTCGTCCTCTCTTTTCCATCCACGGAAGCTCGCACTAGAATGTCGTCGAAATACACAGAGTTGTTGCTCGCCCATCCGAAGAAAAGTGAATTCTTGCTCTGCGCCGGTGCAGGGGATGGAGTCCTCCCCGAGAAGCCTTCGTCGGGCAAAGTATAAAATGTCTGTGTCGCTCTTTGCTGAATTGTTGCTAGTGTCTTTCCGTCTGCCGAAATTGAAAGCGTCCCGTAACCGTTCGTATCCTTGGTGACAGGACGGAATTCTCCTGTGGGATTGGCAATGAATCCAATTTGCAATCGCGGCGGGTGCGGGCTCCCCCCGGGCTGGTATGTGGTGAGAAGTCCGCGGGTGTTCGGCAGCCATAACAGGTTGACCAGCGCAAATTCGGGAAACCGGGCGAATGTCTGTATCTTCGCACTCGAGGCATCAACCAGCTGAATTGTGCCCGAGCCGCCGGGCGCATAAGGGAGGAAAGCGATCTGTTTGCCATTGGGCGACCACGCAAAATCTCCCGCAGATTCGGAGGTCGGCCCCGCGAAGAGCAATTTCTCATCTGCTCCATCCGCAAAGGAGGTGAGTACCAGGGATTTTCCAGCCTCTGGATCGTTCGCCCGCGTGAAGACAATTCGCTTTCCATCGGGTGAAAAACTGATTCCGGTATCCACATCACCTACCACCGTCTGCGGCACACCTCCCAGCACCGGCGCGCGGAAGAGATCGAAACCGGTCCCGGACTTATTATTCGCCTTGCGAAAATAGATGTAATTCCCGTCGGGAGAAAAAATCAGGTCTTGGTAGGAGGTATCGGCTGGAGCAATCACCTGCGTATCGCTGTTCGTGGGAATGTGACGGAGCCAAAGACTCTGCTTGCCTTTTTCTTCGTAAACGATCAAAAGGTATTTCCCGTCCGGCGAAATCGCCACGGCCTGGCATTTCCCGGTGTTCGTGACCTGCGTGATTGTGAAATCCGAGAAAGGCGCGGGCTGCGCGCGGTGGAGCAGCGCGTACACGCCGTAACCGGCGGCTGCCAGGACCACGACCGCACCTAGGATGGCGCCAGCCAGGCCGGACTTGTGCTCCTTGGCCACCGTCGGCACCACGGAACTGCTCGACGCCCGCTTCGCAGAAGAATCCTTCGCTGTGGGCACTCTCTCCAGCGGACTTGGTGCTGACCTGTCTGATTGATCGCCACTCTCCCTCTGTGCGACTACCGCTGGCCCCGAATCGGTATCGCGCTTTAGGCGCTGCAAGTCCGCGCGTAAATCGGATGCGTGCTGGTAACGCAGCCTCCGATCTTTTTCCAGTGCCTTGTGGACGATTCGTTCGAACTCCGCAGGCAGGTCGGGCCGAAGTCGCGTCGGGGGAACCGGCGCTCGGTGCAGGATGGCGTCGAACGTGGCCGCTGATGTCGTGCCCCGATAGGGCAGGGCACGCGTCGACATTTCATAGAGCACCGCGCCGAACGAAAAAAGATCCGTGCGTGCATCGAGCTCTTCGCCCATTGCTTGTTCCGGTGACATGTACATCACCGTTCCCATGGCGGTGCCCAGGCTGCTGAGTAACTCCTCCTCTGTAGCGGTTGGTAGTGCGGAGTCGGTCATTCCGATCCCGGCCCGTCTCGGAGACAAGATCTTGGCGAGGCCAAAATCGAGCACCTTCACCTGGCCGCCGCGAATGCAGAAAATGTTCGCAGGTTTGATGTCCCTGTGGACGATTCCATGGGCGTGAGCGGTGTCAAGCGCATTCGCCACCTGGATGCCAGCATCGAGAAGTTTGTCCAGCGGCAAGGGGCCGCTCTCGATCCGTTTCTTCAGCGAGTGACCATCTAGAAATTCCATGACGATGAAGGGCCGCCCGTTGTCTTCGCCAATCTCGTGGATGGTACAGATATTGGGATGGTTCAAGGCGGATGTGGCTTTGGCCTCCCTCTGGAAGCGGCTTAGTGCCTGAGAGTCACTGGCCACATCATCGGCGAGGAATTTCAAGGCGACAAAGCGATTAAGATTGACATCCTCAGCCTTGTAAACTGCACCCATGCCGCCGGCACCAATTTTTTCGACGATGCGGTAATGGGAAACGGTGCGGCCGATCAAAGAGGAGGAATCCACCATTGGGCGCACATGTTAGGTTGGAGCCGGAGCCAAGTCAACGAACACAGCCTGCACGCGGACCAGTGCGGCCGCAGCGCTAATCGGACAATGACTCTCAGATCGGTGTCGATAACTGGGTTTATCACCACCTATCTCGTTTTGAGATAGATGGTGGTAATCACTGATAGCATAACGAAGGTTCCCAACATCTCGTCTGCCCTAATGCACTCAGCTGCTTTTCTTTTGTCGGTCTCTTCGTCGCGATTGCCATATCTTGACATGCCACTAGGCCTCGCATATTGTGTTGCGCAGCCGAGGCGGCGAGGCGTGGCTTCGATCCCACCCCGCAGAGCTCCTTCGTTCGCCTGAAGGAGAGGATCCATGAACAATTTTCCGCGCTTTTCTATACTTCTGTTCGCTATGCTGATGTGTGCAGGGACGGTCGCGGCTCAAGGCCTAACATCGGACCTTCCCACCTGGTGGGCCAAGTATCAATCCGTTTTGAAACAAGGCGCCACGAGCGCTTCACCTGCTGACCCTATGATCGCTGGCCCCAACGAGGACGCATCAAAGGAGTGCGGACCGCAGAGCGAGACGTTCATCACCCTGAATCGTTCCGCCCCAAATATTCTGACTGCCGGCTCGAATGAGATTTTTCGCCTGCCGATGCGAGGGTATTTTTCTTCCGACGGCGGCTCGACGTGGGGTGCGGTAGATGTGCCGTTGCCGCCGGCAATTGGCGGGGTGAATAGCTTCCGCTTCGGATCCGATCCCTCCCTCGCCTACGATACTCGGGGTAATGTTTTCTACAGCTTTATAGTGGTCTTCTTCAGTAACTTCCACGGTCGCGGGGGTAACATCGACGGCACGGAACTGGCCGTGGCTCGCTCTACCGATGGCGGTCAGTCCTATCCCCAGCTCAGCCTGTTCTCCTTCTCTACCGGCCAGAACCACTTCAACGACAAGCCCATGATCGCTGCGGACACGAATCCGTCTAGCCCCTCTCGCGACAACATCTACGTCGCCTGGGATGCGTCCTCGGGCGGTTCCAGCGGCGGAGGAGTTCGGCTCGCTCGTTCCACAGACCATGGCGCGACATTCACCGTGCAGCGGATCGACAGCCCAACCGGTCCGGGGCGAGCCATTGGCGCCGTGCCTTTCATCGGTCCCAATGGTGAGGCTTACGCGGCCTGGAACGATTTCAGCAAGGCCAACAACATCACTTTCAATCGCTCCTTCGATGGCGGCGTGACCTGGGGTACGCCCACAGTCATCGCCGCGAAGGCAGTTCCATTCGAGATCCCAGTTCCCGCCGAGTCGTTCCGCGGCGCGCTGATTTATCCCGCTTGCGACGCCGACCGCTCAAGCGGCCCGCACCGCGGCCGGCTGTACTGCTCGTGGATGGATCAGACAGCCGCCGGCTTCGCTGATATTTTTCTTTCCTTTTCCGACGATCACGGCTCAACTTGGTCCGCTCCAAAGGCCGCGACCGATCCATTGTCGTCCGTGGACCGCTTCAACCACTGGCTCTCGGTTGATTCGACAACCGGAGCGGTCAATCTCTCATTCTACGACACGCGAAACGATACGACCGGCTCTCGTTTCCAAACCGATGTATTTCTCTCGCAATCGACCGATGGGGGCGCAACGTTCCTCTCGCCGAATCTGCGCGTGACCTCGGCAAGCTCAAACGAGCACGATTGTAGCGGCCTGTTTCCCTGTCCGGGGATCGATTATGGCAACCAGTACGGCGACTACGAAGGACTGGTTTCGTTTGGAGGAGTGTCTCATCCTGTTTGGACCGACAGCCGCGACCAGCTCGTTTCTTCTTCGGGCTGCTCCACCAACCTGCTCATGGAGGAGGTCTTTTCCGCCGTCGTCAAATAAGAACCATCGTTCGAGTCCATCGGCGCCTCCGTTTATGCCTCATATTGGCAGATGGTGGCGGACGACCCCATGAGTAGTCCGCGTAATGTTCAGGTGAAGGAGCTCGCGATAGGTCTTGATAACAGGATGATCACCAACGATCTCAGATTGAGAGAACGCATATTTCCAGATTGTGTGTGACCAGCCCGGAAAGCGCTAGTTGTGCGAATGGTTCAAATCTCCGAGATTCTAGGTAGTCGCCGATTCAAATCATTCTTATGGCGCATTGTTCACATGAACGGTGCTGCTGAGTGCTCCCGGTGGCGTTGTGGCAAACGCTTGCCCACCAAGCAACAGGAAGCGCGGGGCGTTCGTCGATGACAGCAGCGGACTGACTATCGCCGCCGCGTTGTAAACGTTCACGCTGGGGGCGTTGACACCTGTCATTCCATTCCAGGAAGCCAACGTGCTGTCGGGGTTCACCGTACTGTTTTCTAGCTCGCTCGATCCCGGGCTGCCGTTATAGATGCCCTCGCCGATGATGATCTGCCCAAAGGCGAGCCAAGTAATGTGCTTTTCCCGGCCCTTACTGGTTGTTTGGGTGGAAGTCCACGGACCGACTATCCCGTTGTGCGCGGGAGCAAAATCCACCGTGCTGATTCCGTCAGCCTTTTGTTCGTTCGGGTCGATTGAGTTCATGTCGTCGCCATCGATGACGTAAATGTTCCCGGCAAACCCAAACATAGTGGCGAACGAAACCGATGTCGGATAGGGATTCTGGGATGTGGACCAGGAACCGAGAGTCCCGTCGTTCTGCACTACAGCGGAATACACCGTGTTCGAGGGCGTGCCGTCCGTCTTCAATCCACCTACAACATAGATATGCCCATTAAAAAGCGTCGCGGCCGGCCCCACGAGTGACGCCGGAAGGTTGTTGGAAAGCTGCGTCCACGCTCCAACCGCGCCAGTAGTGACGTCCACGCTGGCCGTGAAAACTGTGTTCGTCCCCCCCGGTGCGTCCGTCGCGTTCTGTTGTCCGCCGATGACGTAGATGAATCGCTTGCCCGCCGGAACCAGAGAATTTCCGTCGTCAGCCTCTGCGATTCCGAAGTGAGCTCGAGCGGAGGGTAGTGGATTGGCGGCGATCGATGTCCAGTTCGTCCCCACCGTACCGTCCACGCTCAGGGTGTTGGAAAGCACGGTTGTTGAGTTGGTGAGCAAGTCGGAGCCGCCAGCAACCACGATGAACGCGCTCGTGCCGTTGCTGCCTGGCACGGCGACTGCTCTCAATCCCGTTGTCGGGTTGGGAAGAGGCGTTGTGGTCGTCCAGGTCACATTGTTTACATGAAATGGAGGTGTCTGAACCAGATTCAGGTTCACGGCGTTGCTTGTTCCTCCGGATGTCACAACGGTGACGGTCACGGTTCCCGGCACCGTGAACAGACTCGAGCCGTTGCCCGTGGGTACGACCGCGACGATGCCTGTGTCTGACCAACCTCCGGTGCTTGGCACGACCGTCGCCGAGACGCTGCCCTGTGCGAACGTCACTTTACCTGGGGCGCTCTGGAAACCACTGCCATTGATCTCAATGGGAAGATTTACCGGACTCGAAGGCGTGGTGGAGCTATTAATGTTCTGAATGACAGGGACAGGCGCATGACCGCCGGCTCCGGTGCCTCCGCAGCCTCCCAAGAGTGCGCTTACGGCCAGAGCAAGAAATCCACCTAAAGTAATTGCCGAATCTCGGTGCTTCATTATTTCTCCCCTCGGACCAGCTGGGAATGATTCAACACTCTTGAAACGAGTATGCGGGCAGGTAACGTCGCGCGTGGCGACTACTTCAGGCCGTCGTTCCTGTGGACAAACTGTACTTTCGTACGGGTTGCAAGACTGGGATGGATAACTGTCGAGAACAGGGATTCAGCCGCTGCCCTATGCTCTGGGCCGGCGTCTAACGAGGTACCGGGGGTGAGGTTCCATGATTGATACTGCGCGAGTCGCCCGACTGAATCATTTCCTGTTTGCTAATGCGTTTCATAAGCTCGTGCTTTCATGCTTGCTTGGTCTCGCGTTGCCTGCTGTTCTTGGTTCGCAGGCCAACTCGCAACAAGACATACAACTATCCGATGCCCAGGCTCTGCTGCAGCGCGCAAGGGACGTGATGGGCGGCACGGAAGCTGCCGGAATGCTGGTCCATTACCACGCTTCGGCATCACTTACGCAGAACTACCAATCCGAACGCATGTATCCGCCCTTTCTCGATTTTTTCCAGGAGCAGGAATCGTGGTTCGATCCGCAAACCGCCGTGGAGCGCACGACTGTGCAATCCTCATACCCATTAGCGAAACCTCAGAGTTCAGGCGTGCTGACCGATGCCCAGCGCGCATTCTCCGCTGGGGAGAATGGACTGCAAGTTTCGCCGCGCTACGTCATGCGGCCGCGCTACCTGAATCCGTGGCTGGTGATCGCCGACTGGATTAAGGCCGGCGGAGTGCGCGTCGGCGGCATCGAACAATATCGCGATTTTCCCCGCACAGTACTTGCGCGGCAAACACCGGAGGGCGTGCAGCGCCTCTTTCTAGATCCCAAGTCCGGCTTTCCAGTGAAGCTGGAGTTCACCGAGAGGCACTATCTGTGGGGACAGCGCCGCCTCGAATATGTGTACACCACCTGGGTCAGCACAAAAGGTGTCGCTTTACCCGGTGCCAGCTATCTGCTCGCAGACGGCGAAACGGAAATTTCTCAGACGATGGGCGAAGTCGAGCTGATCGCCGAGGCCAGTGCCCCCTCGCTTGCTCTTCCCCGTGAGCCAAAGCACTCCGAAGATACTCTTCCTCGGTTCCTGCAGCCGTTGCCGCTAGAAATCACGCAGGTTGGCCCGACAACTTACATCCTGGCGAATCCCGGCTACCGGGAAGTTGTCACAAAAATCGGCGATGACGTTTTTCTGCTCGACGCGACTCAGGGTGAGCAGCGCGCCCGCGAAGACGAGGAACAGATCGCCAAGCTGTTTCCTGGCAAGCACAAAATCACAGTGGTAGTGACCGATCTAGCTTGGCCGCACGTCTCCGGACTTCGTTACTGGGTTGGTTCAGGAGCCGCCGTCCTGGCCCATAAGACGGCGCACAATTTTCTGCAAAGCGTGATCGACCGCAAGTGGACGCTCGCGCCCGATTTTCTGGAGCAGCGCCGGGAGACCATCAAGTTCAAATTTACAGGCGTGGACCGCGAGTATGAACTCGCCGACGGCGCGCTTACCCTCCATCCCATCGACGGCATTGGCAGCGAAGGGGCGCTCATGGCGTTTATACCGTCGGATCGCTTTCTGTGGGCTTCGGATTTCATCCAGGCTGTTGACGAGCCCAGCCAATACGCCTCAGAGGTGTGGAAAGCTGTGCAGCGCGACGGACTTCGCCCCGAACGCACTGCGGCGGAACACCTGAACCTGACTCCGTGGTCCAAAATAGAAGAACTGCAAAAGCCGAAGAAATCTGTGCCCTAGCATTGGCATTTCGCAGCTTACCTGGACTCGGCCCAAATCTGCTCTGGAGTTCAGGCGACGAACGAGGAGGACTCTCTGTGCGGATCGTCGGCAACTCGGAACTAACCTCAAGTCCCGATTAACGCGATAATCGGAATGTATGGTCCGCCGCTTCGCCGCAAGCGAAAAGTGAGGATGTCACAAGTTGGTCTGCGCAAATGTATACGGCCTTTGTTGGAGTGGATCACTCCTGG
>Ga0070717_10001877_pt1 | contig 14680 bp, 14 predicted proteins | sample LARL113metaG_FD_71366 | JGI IMG/M metagenome (GOLD analysis project Ga0070717, IMG submission 71366) | Corn, switchgrass and miscanthus rhizosphere microbial communities from Kellogg Biological Station, Michigan, USA - LAR L11-3 metaG | ecosystem: Host-associated > Plants > Roots > Rhizosphere ... | reverse complement strand
AATCCGGCAGCTATCAGGACAGGCAGCAGACTCAGCCATCCCCAGACCAGGCAGCCATGACCGTGAAACCCCAGAAATCGAACGCTTGCGGTCACCGGGGAATGCAGGTAAGGCGGATCTGGGGGCCGAGCCCGTCAGTAATTCCGGGGCCAAGCTCCTCTATCCGCGCGTCCGGCCAGCGTCACGGGTGCCAGATCAGGTTTGTCGTGTGTCCTGGTGGCGGTGGACACCTCGGTGCACGAGACGAGCGCGGCCCGCATCGGTGCTGCCGTGCTGAGCGCTCAGGTTGCGGTGCCGATGGTTCTGGGCCCGGGCGTTCGTTGCGGTGGATGGATGACGGTCACGGACAGACGCGCGCTTGTTCTGGGCGGCGGCGGTGTCACCGGCATGGCCTGGGAGACGGGCCTGATCGCCGGGCTGGCCGGGCTCGGCATCGACCTGGCCGCGGCCGGCGTGATCATCGGGACATCGGCCGGCTCGGTGGCCGGCACGGACATCGCCTCCGGGCAGGAGCTCGAGGCGCTGTACCAGGCCCAGGACGGCGGCATGCGCACCGTCGCCACCGCCGACCTGGCGCACCCATACGAGCGGGTGGTCATCGTCGCGCCGGTGGCCGCGGGCATCGGCGTCATGGCCAGCCCGCGCCGGCAGGCGGCCGCGCTGACCGCAGCCGGAGCCGCGTGGCGCTGGCCCGGCCGGACCGGGCGGCCGTGCGCGCCATCGGGCGCAACGCCGCGGCGGCCGCAAAGCCCATCGCCGCGGCCGGCAAGATACACGCCGCGCTGCTCGCGACGGCCGACCAGACTTGCGCACCCCGCTTGCCGCCGCGAAGGCAGCCGTCGACGCCCTGCGCGCCAGCGACGCCACCTGGAAGCCCGAACAAGTGCGGGAACTGGCGGCCAGCGCTGACGCCTCGCTCGATCAGCTCACCCGGCTGGTCGACAACCTGCTCGACCTGAGCCGGCTGCAGGCCGGCAAGCTACCGCTGCGCCCCGGGCCAACCGAAGTCGCGGACGTCGTCGCTCACGCGCTGGCGAGCCTCGGGCCGCCAGCCGCGCAGATCCGCGTGATGATCCCGGCAGCCACGCCGCTCGCGGTTGCCGATCCCGCCCTGCTCGAACGCGTCCTGGTGAACCTGCTGTCCAACGCGATCCGGTACTCGCCCGCCGGTACCCCGGCCACGGTGACCGCCAGCGCGCTCGGCGACCGGGTGGAACTGCGCATCATCGACCAGGGGCCCGGCGTCTCCCAGACCGACCGGGACCTGATCTTCGCCCCCTTCCAGCGGCCGGACGGCGAGGACGGCCCGCCCGGTACCGGCCTCGGACTCGCGCTGTCCCGCGGCCTCACCGAGGCGATGCACGGAACACTCACCCCCGAAGACACCCCCGGCGGCGGGCTCACCATGATCGTGTCGCTGCCCGCAGCGGGCTCCGTACCTGCACCGGCGGCTCCGGCCGCGCCGTTCCCGGCCTAGTGCCGCACTCCTCCTAGCGTGCTGAGATCGCCCACGGCTGCGGCATGTGTCCAGGGCAGCCTGGCGTGGCAAGAGGCTCCTGCCACGCCGAAGCGGCCGAGAGGCGAGACAGCGACGCCACAGAGCCGTTCCATCACGCGGCCCGGCGAAAGATCCTGACGGCAGCGCAAGATTCGTCTCAATTCCCGTCTCGTTCATGACGGTACGGGGAAGCCCGCCAACACTCATCCAGCGTTGCCAGGCAGGGCAGATAGTCCCAGGTAAACCCGCGCGGACAAATACCCCTAGAACTCGCCTGGCACGGGACACGCAATCGACCGCTTCTGTGTGTTGAAATGAGGACGTCGCCTCCTCGCATACTTATGCGCTGACCTGTATGCCGCCAACCGTAGCGGGCAATTGTTAATTCAGCTTTGTAATTTATTTCGCCGACGCGCCGAACGCCGATTATTTTGCACATGGGCTGTGGTGTCCGGGAGTGGGTACCGCGGTACAGAGCTGCCAGTTATGAACGCGCGGTGGAGTATGCCAGGCGCACCGGCTGTGCTGGCCGCTCACGGTGGCCGGGGATGGGCGGGCCGGTGTCGGCGTTCGGCACCGCAGTTTCAGGGCACTGCAGGGTCGCTAGACGTCGAGTATGAAGCGGGCCGCCGGGCCGAGGCGGGCCAGGGTTTCCGGCCGCGCGTACTTGCGCTGGTCGAGTTGCTGACCGTTGCCGCGCCGGGTGAAGTAGGCGTGCAGCGCGCGGCGAGGGCGGGATGAGCGGTTCAGGGTCCCGCCGTGCCACAGGTGGCTGTTGAAGACGACGACGGTCCCGGTCGGCGCGAGCAGCAGCACCTCGCCGGGGTGGGAGTCGCGCCTGTCGGCCATTACGTCACCCGGTGATCTCCCGGATAGGTGCGACCCCGGCACTACGCGGGTCGCGCCGTTGTCCGCCGTGAAGTCGTCCAGCAGCCAGATCGAATTGCACACCTGGAATGCGGCGGGATCGGTGACCGGGCCGCCTTCGGTGTGCAGGGCTTGCAGCCCCTGGCCGGGGAGCGCGGCACGGAAGTTGAGCGAGGACAGCTTGAACTCGCCCAGCACGTGGGCGACGCAGGCGAGCAGCCGGGGGTCAGTGAAGCACACCTCGAACGCCGGGTCCTTGTTGACGAGGTCGGCGAGGCGGTCGGTCCCCTCCTCCTGGTGCACCTCCAAGCCCGCCCGGTCCCCCTCGGCCGCCAGCAGTTCGCCGAGCCGGGCCCGGATGACCGCAAGCTGAGCCGCCGAGAGAACGCCCGGGAGCGGCGCGTACCCGTCCCGGTCCAGGCGTGATCTGGTCTCGCCGTCGATGCTGCCGGCCGCGACGCCGAGATCGGCCAGTGCGGTAGCCATGTCCATGTCTTTCGAGACTAGACGCGGCGCTGATGTCCACCACCACCCACGTGTATCCCGCTCGCGGGTTTACCAGCGCAGCGGGTGGCAGCCTTGGGATCTGCCGATCCTGGCCAGCGCCTCGGCCGGCGGAGCCGGGCGATGCGCCAGCTGGCGAACGATCCCGCCAGCAGTGCCCCGGTGAGCGCCAGGATCACGCCGACGGCGACCGCGGAGGGGCTCACCTGCACGGACATCGGCACCGCAGCGGTCTGGCTGGCGACGACGGTCGTGACGGGACGTCCGAGGCGCGGGATCCGCGTTCCGGTCGGCGTGGCGACGCTTGGGGAAAGCCTCGGCGCGATAGCATCGATGACCGCCGTGCCGGTGATCCGTGCCCGGTCCCGGCCGTGGCGCCGACCGCCCCACGGCCAAGGACTCGCTCATGACCTGGGCGACATTTCGCGCCCTCCGCCAGCCGAGCGCCCTGAGCATGGCCAGACTGGCTGACTTGGAAGCCCAGCTTCATCTGGGCTTAAGACACCGCATCGCATACCGTCGAAACACAACCCCTGAGAGAAGATCCAGTGACCGCGAGCCGTCCGTGGCTGGGTATCAGAGCCGCGTCCTGACTCATTAAGTCAGACATACCTCACACTGGGCGCCGGTCGTTACGAGGACGGCCGACCGGGCGAGGGAACGATCAACGAGAGGAGGAGCCGATGCGGACAACGCCGACAGATGAGGAGCGTGAGCGGTTTGCCGAGAACGGCTACCTCATGGTCAAGGAGTTCCTGGACCAGGACGAACTGGAACACTGGCGCACCGTGGTCGACGCCGCCCTAGCGCGCCGTGGCGCGCAGCGATTCTCGTTTGCGACTGGAGCGGAGGCCATCAGCCGCTCTCGGCCCGCGGCGGACCAGTCTTACTACGACCGGGTGTTCACCCAGCGCGTCAACCTCTGGCAGAGCGACGACGGCGTCCGGGAGCTGATGTTCTCTCCCGGCCTCGGCCGCTTCGTCGGCCAGCTGGCCGGGGTAGGCGGCCTGCGAATCTGGCACGACCAGGCTCTCGTTAAGGAGCCCTACGCCAATCCGACCGCCTACCACCTCGACGTGCCGTACTGGTCGTTCACGTCGGCCGATGCCATCACCATCTGGATCGCTCTTGACGCGGCCACCCTCGAGAACGGCTGCCTCTACTACGTTCCTGGAAGCCACAAGGCTAAGAAATTCGACAATGTCGGCATCTCCGAACGTATCGGGGCGCTCTTCGACGTGTACCCGGAATGGCAGAACGTCGCCGCAGTGCCCTGCCCGGTGCCAGCCGGGGGAGCCCTGCTGCACAACGGGTTGACGTTCCATGGCGCGGGCGCCAACATGACGCCCGGACGTCGACGGGCTATGACGTGCGCATACATGCCAGACGGCGCCACCTTCAACGGGCACGCCAATGTGCTGCCCCCGGAATACCTAAGGACACTTCGTGTAGGCGACCGCCTCGATAACCAGGCTCAAAACCCTCTGGTGTACCGGCGCGAGGTGTCGGGTGCCCCGACCTGGTAGGGCAACGGCGAACGTCTGGCGGGTAGTGCTGTTGCGGGAAAATCGGTACGAACAGGGAGAAGTGGTTCCCGCTGCCAAGGTGGCTTGATGGGACACGGTGCGGTGCCGTGGCTGGCGGGAACGATAAGGCCCCCGTGATCGGTGAGTCCCGGTGAGGGTTGTGACCGGTAGGTCTCGAGAAGGTGACGAGAGTGACCAATGAACCGTCGGTCGGCGTGGTGGGCGGGCTACCGTGGCGTCCGGAGCGGCTTCGCGCGGAGCGGCGTGTCAACCCGCTGGGCGTGGGCACCGCCCACCCGTGGCTGGACTGGCGGCTGCCTGCTGAGGCAGAAGACGCCACGCCCGCCGGCTACCGGGTGCGGGTAGCCACTTCCGTGACTGGACTGGCCGAGCCTGACGCCTGGGATTCCGGCTGGGTGGCGTCCACCGCCTGGGCCTGCCGCTACGGTGGGCGACCCGCCGCCAGCCGGGAACGGTTGTGCTGGCAGGTGCAGGTGCGTGTCGCCACCGGTGGGGTGAGCGGCTGGAGCGCTTCGGCCTGCTGGGAGACTGGTTTTCTGGAGCGCCAGGATTGGCGGGCGTCGTGGATCCGGCCCGGCGCGTCCGCCCAGCGGCCTCGTTCGGATCGTCGTGTCTACCTGGCTCGCCGACGGTTCAGCCTCGCCCAGCCGCCGTCCCGTGCCAGGCTGTATGTGACGGCGTTGGGCTGCTACGAGGCGCATCTGAACGGTCAGGTGGTCGGTGACGGGCTGCTGCGGCCGGGCTGGACAGATTACACCCGGCGAGTGCAGTACCAGGTGATCGACGTTACCAAGGCCGTTCGTGCCGGCGACAACCTGCTGGGGGCGATGGTCGCGCCGGGCTGGTTCGCCGGGCGAATCTCGTTGCATGCAGTAAGCGAGAACCACGGTTTCCCCGAATCCCCTGCACCCGAGCTGCTCTGCCAGCTCGATGTGGAGCTACCGGGTGTCCGGATGGTTGTGGTGACCGACGAGCGCTGGCAGTGGCGCGAGTCTGCGATCGCCACGAGCGACCTATACGACGGTGAGTGCTGGGACCTTCGGCTGCTGGACGCGGATTGGGACCTGCCAGCTGGCCAGGAGACCGGCTGGCTGCCGGTGGAGCGGAGCCGGGGCGCGGCCGGGGAGCTAGTCGCCGAGCGGATGCCCCCGGTGCGGGCCGTCGAGGTTCGCCCAGCATCTGTCACCTGGCGGGCCGATGGCAGCGCCCTGGTCGACTCAGGTGCCAACGACGCTGGTTTCATGCGGCTCGACGTGGACGCTGCGCGCGGTCAGCAGGTCGAGGTCTCCTACGCCGAGATCGTCGACCCGGCCGGGAACCTGTACCGGGAGAACCTGCGCGGGGCCGCATGCACCGACCGGTTCGTCTGCGCCGGCGGCGTCGGGGAGGAACTGGCGCCGCGGTTCAGTTTCCGCGGCTTCCGCTACGCCGAGGTTCGCGGCCTGTCATCGCCAGCGAGCCTGCGGCGAGCCGAGTCAGTCACCCTGTCCACTGACCTGGAGCGAACCGGCTGGTTTGAGTGCTCCGAGGATCTGCTCAACCGCATCTACGCCGCGATCTGCTGCTCCCAGCGGGCGAACTACCTGGAGGTGCCGACGGACTGCCCGCAACGAGACGAGCGCTTGGGATGGATGGCCGATGCCCTGCTCTTCGCGCCGATGGCAGCCTACAGTTACGACGTCGCGCCATTTTTCGCCAAATGGTTCGACGACGTGCTCGACGCCCGCACGGCCGAGGGCGGGTTCGCTGACATCGCACCCCGCCCGTCGGCCCGCGACACCGCCGGCGCCCCGGCGTGGGCCGACGCCGGTGTGCTGTTGCCGTGGCTGATCTACCAGCGCTACGGCGAGGTCGAGCCGCTAGAGCGGATGTTCCCCTCCATGGTCGACTGGCTGCACCTGGTGCACGCACGCAACCCCGACGGGATCTGGCGAAACGCCCGGGGCAATGACTACGGCGACTGGGTGCCGGCCGGCCCGGACACGCCACACGACCTGTTCGCCACCTGTTGGCTGTACCGCTCCACCACCGTGGCCGGGCGCATCGGCGGTCTCCTCGGCGCGACTGCCGAGCACGGGTGGCTGACGGAGCGGGCGCAGACGGTGCGTCGAGCCTTCGCGGCGCACTACATCGACAGCGGCACCGGCCAGATCGCCGACCCCAGCCGCCGCGGGTCGTCGGCCGCCGCGCGTCGTTTCGCCCCGATCGCCGCGGTCGAGACCCAGACCGGCTACGTGCTGGCGCTGATGTTCGGCCTGGTAACCGGGCAGGCAGCCGAACGGGCGGGCGCCCGGCTGGTAAACATGGTCCGCAAGGCAGGACCGGCGCTGCAGACCGGATTCGCCGGCAGCGCCCTGCTGCTGCACGCGCTGGAAAGGGCCGGCGCGGTCGACACCGCCTACGACCTGCTGCTTCGGCGCGAGCTGCCGTCACTCGGGTTCATGATCGAACACGGCGCGACCTCGATCTGGGAACGCTGGGACGGTATCGCCTCCGACGGCTGGCCGGCACGTCCCACCATGAACTCCTTCAACCACTGCGCCATGGGCTCGATGGGTGCCTGGCTGGTCGAAGGCGTCTGCGGCCTGCGCCCATCGGATGACACACCAGCCTTCGCCGCCTTCGGCTTCGCCCCCGCGATCACCGCCCGGCTCGACCACGCCAGTTACCGCCTGCACGCACCGCGCGGGACGCTGCGTGTCGGCTGGCACTGGGACGGACCCGACACGGTGGTCGGCGAGGTAGAGGTACCGGTCGGCAGTGAATGCCGGATCGTCGCCATCATTGCTGACGACCGCTTCGAAGAGGCCGGAACGCGACTGGTCGACGCCGGTGCATCTGGCGGCGGCCGGACAGTCGGACCTGGGATCCACCGGGTGCGATGGGTACGGATTCAGTGAGACCAGATAACGAAAGTGATCTCATCGGCCGCAAAATCGCGGCCGTTATCCGGTCACGCCGGCCAGACGGCGGGACAGGCACCGGCGTTCTGTCCGGCGCGGCCACCGCCGCGCCTGCCGGTTGTGACTGCCCAGCAGGTGATGCTCAACTCGGACATACGGCTGTAAACCTCTCAGGCCGGATAGGCGCGGAAACGGCCAGCGGCCCAATCGACCCAGCGCTGGCTGGCAGGTCGTTGAGTGACCTTTCGCCGGCTCTTTGCTATTTGAGCCGCCGCGCCTGTGCTCGCGGAACGGATCCAGATCATTCACTTCTGCGTTTCGTCCCTTCAGCTTTCCGCACGCCCGGCAGCCGCCGGCCTCATGTGCAGGGACAGCAGCTCGGCCACTGGGCGCTGAGTCTGCCGGGTGACGGTGGCGATGCCGTCGGTGCGCTCGACCCGAGAGTGCTTTCAGTGCCGGGTGGACGGCATGGATCCGTGGAGAGGGCTCACGCGCTCAGGCGCGGGGCCTCGGCAAGCATCGCGGTCGTCGTGCTGTCGTCCAGGAAGCCGCCGGACTGGTGCTGCCACAGCCGGGCGTAGGTTCCGCCGAGACGCAGCAGCTCCTGATGCGTGCCCTTCTCGGCGATCTGGCCGCGGTCGAGCACGACCAGCTGGTCCATGCGCGCGACCGTGCTCAGCCGATGCGCGACCACGAGTGCGGTCCGGCCCTCCATGAGCCGCCACAACGCCTGCTGGACAAGGATTTCGCTCTCCGAGTCCAGCGCGCTGGTCGCCTCGTCGAGCAGCAGGATCGGCGCGTCCCGCAAGATCGCCCGGGCCAGCGCGACTCGCTGCCGCTGCCCGCCGGACAGCTTCACGCCACGCTCGCCTACCATCGTGTCGAATCCGTCCGGCAGGTCGCCGGCGAACTCTGTCACGTGCGCCGCCTGCGCCGCCTGGTAGATCTCCTCGTCGGTCGCGTGCGGACGCGCGAACGCGATGTTGTCGCGCAGCGTCCGGTGGAACATCGCAGGGTCCTGCGGCACGTAGGCGATCAGGCTGCGCAGATCCGACTGGCGCAGCTTGGTGATGTCCTGTCCGCCGATCAGGATCCGGCCGTCGCCGACGTCCATCATCCGCAGGAGCAGGCGAGTCAGCGTGGTCTTGCCACCGCCTGACCGGCCGACCAGGCCGAGCCTGGTCCCGCCCGGCACGGCGAGGTCGAGGCCGGTGAACAACGGCAGTCCGCCCGCGTGCGCGAACGTCACGCGCTCGAAGCGGACGTCGCTCGCCTTCGGCCGCAGCGGCTCGGGCGCAATCGGGTCGATCACCGCCGGCGGCGTGAGCAGCAACTCGGTGAACTGCGCGGCTTCGGTCAGCGAGCTCTCCAGACGACGGTAGATCTGGTTGAACTCGAACATGATCCGCGTCGCGTTGGAGTAGTAGGTAAAAGCCACGACGATCGCCTCGATTCCGTGCTGGCCTGCGCCCAGTGCGACCGCGAGCAGCAGGCCGAGCGCGTTGGTCAGCACGGACATCGGCGCGACCAGCGCGTCAATGCGCAGGTTCCCGTAGTCCCACGACCTCAGCGACTTCCGCCGCTGGTCGGCGACGCGCGACCTGTGCTCGGCGGCCTCCCGGTCCTCGGCAGCGAACGCGCGGATCGAGTCCATGTTCATCAGGCTGTCGGCGACGTGCCCGGACACGCGCGCGATCGCTTCCTCGCGCTGGTCGACGAGCTTCTGACGACGGCGGATCAGCGGTGCGATACCGGCACCGGTGATCGCGATCAGGCCGATGAGCCCGGCGACAAGCAACGGGTCGTAGCGCCACAGCACCACCGACGCGAACGCCAGCGGCACGAGGCTGCCGACGATGTTGAACACCAGATTGTCGGTGAAGTCCTCGAACCGGGAAGCGAAGCTCAGCACCCGCTTGGTCAGCGAACCGGCGAAGTTGTCGTGGAAGAACGCCGCGTCCTTCGCCAGCAGCTCGTCCATGCCGACCACGTAGAGGTTCTCGATTCCGCGACCGTCCAGGCGGTTCAGGCAGTGAATGCCGATCCGCCACACGACCTCGGCGAATAGCAGCACGGCGGCGAACCCGAGCACATACGGCATCGCCGCACCGATCCCGGCCAGCCCCTGGCCAGCCAACCGGCCGACCAGATGAGCGACAATCAGCGGCGCGATGTAGAAAATGCATGTGTTTCCCAGCGCGGGCAGCAGCATCGCGGGCACCGTGAAGCGCCGGAGCCTGGCCATCTGGCGGCCGTAGTAGCGCAGCGCGAGCAGCACCGCCCGTTTCCGGGCCGGTGAGCCGCGACTTTGTTCAGGCATAGTCATCTGTTCCCATTCCGAGCAACCAGCCTCGCCATGGTGCCTGACTGAGGGCCTCCACAGCGACCGATTTTCCGGCGGGCCAGCGCCCGCGACACCGCGCTGGGCGTGATGGCAGCGTGCATTCGAGACATCGGGCAGACCTCCTCGGAATGATCAGTCACATGCGGTGCGAGAGCAGGCGCCGTCGACGGCGGCCTGGGTCTGAGCGGTCAGTTCGCGCAGCGAGGCGGTAGACCGCCACCTCGTCGACGATGACTTCGTAGGTGGGGCCGCCGGGCCGGCGCAGCATCCGCTGGCGCCCGGCGCGTCCCGCGAGTACGCCTTCCACGGTGCCCGCCATGGGCTCCAGGGTGGCTGCAGCGGCGGTGCGGGCACGGACGAACTCCGGAGTCTGCAGCAGCCCCGGCACGAACGTCTGCTGGTACTCGCGGATGGTGGCCGCGCCCGCCTCGAGGTTGGCGTACATGGCCTGGCGCTCGCCCATCGTCTTGTGAGACTCCCACCAGCCCTTCTCGCCGGCCTCCCGGGCGATGGTGACGACCTGCGTCCAGCGGTCGCCGTCGACACCCAGGACGTCCAGGATGCTGATGACATCGGCCTGATCGATGACGTGCCCGTTCTCCAGCCGCGAGATGTCGGCGCGAGACCGGCCAATTCGCTTGCCGAGCTGGTCAGCGGTCTGCCCGGCCTTCGCGCGCAGCGCCCGGATTTCGGCTCCCAGGCGCAGGCGGCGTACGTAGGGGCTGATCATCTGAACCCCTCCCGAATCATCGTGGGCAGATCATGATCTAGTGCTGTACTAGATTTCTGAACATCCCAAGTATTGGTTCGCGCAAGACAAGACGCAAGCCTGGCCGCGACCGATCAGGCCGCGGGGCAGGAGTGACCGGGCCGGCCGGGGGCTTCCAGCTTCTGGGGTGCGCGCCGCGACGGGGCGGGCGGCCATGTGAGCGGCGCCTGCCGCGGTCAGAGGTGCGTGATGCCGTCCTTGATCGCGATGAGGAATTCACGCCAGGCGGCCGCGCCGAACTCAAGCATGGAACCGCGACCGCCTTGCTTGGTGTCGCGGATCGCGACGAGGCCACCCGCTCCCGCGACTTCGACGCAGTTTCCTGTGCCATCGCTATAGCTGGCCTTGCGCCAGGCGACGTACTTGCTCTTAGCCATGATGGGTGCGGCTCCTCATGCGTCCTCGGGGAGTTCGGCGGCTCTCTTGGTGAGCAGATCCAGGCTGTCAGCCTCCGGGAGCGCGGCCTCGCGCAGGCGGGCGAACTGCTTCTCGTACGGGCCGACTTCGGCCGGATCGGTAAGGATGGGGTCGGCGGTGACGGTGTCGATCGCCACGACGGCGGGGTCGTCCGGGTCCTCGTAGGTATAGATCGAGAACGTGCAGCGCGGCACCGCGTAGCCGCCGATGCGGGCGTCGACCGGCAGCACGCGCAGGGTTATCCTCGGGTTGCCGTTCACCGTGGTGGCCAGATGGTACAGCTGCTTCTTGACGACCTCGGGCGGAGCACACAGACGCCGGACCGCTACCTCATCGACGATCGCCTCATATGTGGGTCCGCCGGGACGGCGGAACATCCGCTGCCGTCCCAAACGCCCAGCCAGGACTCCCTCGGAGGTTCCCGTCATCGGCTCAAGAGCTGCGGCGGCCTCGGTCCGGGCCAGGACGAACTCCGGAATCTGCAGCAGCCCCGGCACGAACGTCTGCTGGTACTCGCGGATGGTGGCCGCGCCCGCCTCGAGGTTGGCGTACATGGCCTGGCGCTCACCCATCGCCTTGTGGGACTCCCACCAGCCCTTCTCGCTCGCCTCCCGGGCGATCGTCATGATCTGGGTCCAGCGATCGCCGTCGACGCTCAGCGCGTCGAGGATCTTCATCATGTCGGCCTGGTCGACGACGTGCCCGTTCTCCAAGCGGGAGATGTCGGCACGGGATCGGCCGATCTGCTTGCCGAGCTGAGCGGCGGTCAGTCCCGCGGCGGCCCGCATCGCCCGCATCTCGGCCCCGAGCCGGAGGCGGCGTACATAAGGGCTAATCATCCACGTCTCCCGGACAGCGGTTCTCTGCGGACAGTCCGAAACCTTGCACGTTCAGATTACTAAGGCCGGTCCTGCCGACGTACGGCTCCCCGCGTTATCGGCGAAGATCACGGACACGTCGATCCCAGGTAAGGGCGCAGAACCGGCGTTGCGATGGGGCGGTCGCGGGAGCAAGCACCCCGCTCGTTCGGATCTCAAATGAACGGGTGCGGAAGAAGGCGCGCGCGGTTGGTGCGGTGGCCAGGCCGCGTGGTCCCCGCTCTTGCCGGAGCATCTTGAACCGCACGACGATCAGGCAGTTCCTCGACATCGGCACCGGTATCCCCAAGGAAGACAACGTGCACGAGGTCGCGCAGCGGGAAGCGCCGGAGTCCCGGGTCGTCTACGTGGACCGGGACCCGATCGTGCTCGCCCATGCGCACCAGCTGCTGCGCGGCACGCCGGAGGGAAGTACCACCTATGTCTTCGGGGAGCTGCGCGAGCCCGGGGCGATCCTGGACGCGGCCGCCGGGACGCTGGACTTCTCCCGGCCGGTGGCGGTGATGCTGTTCGGCATCTTGCACTTCTTCAGCGACGCCGAGGATCCTCGCGGCGTGGTGGGTGCCATGGGTCCGGGGCGGATACATAATCAGGACGTTGTACAGATCTGTTCTGTACATAGACTTGTACTGTATTAACCGGCCACCCCGTGAGGGATCACCAATGTCCGGATCGTTTCCCCATCTCGCGACCGACCTGCCGGCGGGGCACACGCGCCGTGCCCCCTCCCCTGGCTTCGGCACTCCCCACCGGCTGGTCATCGGCGGCACGCCCGAGCAAGTCTCCGTGGCGCGCGCTTTCGTCGGCGGGTGCTCGGCAGCGGTCATCCCGGCGCGGAGAGGGCCACGCTGCTGACCTCGGAGCTCGTGACGAACAGCGTCAACCACAGCGACTCGCGCCTGCCGGGCGGGACAGTGGCCGTCACGCTGCGGGTCGGAGCCGACCGCATCGTGGTCGAGGTCGCGGACGACGGCGGGACCACCGTGCCCGCGCTGCGCCGCGATGATGATCTAGGCGAGGGCGGCCGCGGCCTGCGGCTGGTCGACGCCTTCTCGCTCGCCTGGGACTACTACCGCACTCGATGCCGGACGTTTCTGTGAGCTCGAGGTGGCGGGGCGGCGGTTCCGGGTGGTTCGGGTGGAGCGGCTGGTGCGGATTGGCCGGGCTGGATGGCCGCGCGTTGCGTGTCGCTGACCTCATCGGGTATGGCGGCCAGCCGGCCGGCCGGAACAGCGGCGAGCTGTGCCCACGCCCCGGTGCCGGCCAGGCCGACCACCCGCGCGCCTGCCGACGGCCCGCTGCCATCGGCGCGCTCGACAACACCGGCGACATCCCAGCCGGTCACCGATCCCTCGGGCAGTTCCGGCAGGCGGGTGACCTCGCTTACAGCACGAAGTCGTCCTCGCTGATTACCTGCACGCCGAGCGCTCGGCGGGCCTTGTCCGGATCGTCGACGCAGATCACGGCGAAGAACAGGTCATCGGAGACGCGGACCGGCACCAGAAGGTCAGCGTTGACGCCGGCGCCGGCGAGCTTGCGGAACGTGGCGGCGCCAGCGCCAGGCTGGTTTTCCATCCTGATGGTCAGCGCCGGACGCCTCGCGTACCCGATGCCGGCGTCGGCCAGCGCTGTTTCGGCGCCGGCCTCGTCACCGGCGATGAACGCCACCGTGCCGTCTTCCCCGTGGGTGGTCGCGCACAGGATCAGGTTGACGCCGCGGCCGGCCATCGCCTCGCACAAGCGGGCAAGCTCGCCGGGCTGGTTCTTCAGTTCCACGGTGAACACGCTCATCTGGCGCTCCTCGGTCCGCGGCACAGGAACGGCCCGCACTATTGCAAGCCTATCGCGCGATGATGCGGGCACGGCTTGCCATAATCTCCCGCCGGCCGGGCCGCGGCGCCGCGGCCCCGAATGCAACGCCATGCGCACCCGGATGGGCAAGCCGGGCGGCCACGGCTCAGTACCGGCAGCCCGCTGGACAGCCACCGCCGACGCCAGCGCGGCGGACGGGTCGGCGAACGCCTGGATCGATGCACCTATGCCGCAGGCATCAGCGTCCGGGTAAATCCGGCGGCCGCCGCGGTCGTGGCGGGCTCGGGCCGTTATTCATCCTCACGCGACACGGTGATCCGCGCCGATGGCGAAACGCGGCTTGTGAGACGTTCAGCTGCCTCGTCAGACCGCTCCTGCGCCGTGACAGTATCGGAGCCATGACCGCCGTCTTCGTCCATGGAGTGCCCGAGACCCCCGCCGTCTGGCACGGCCTGTTGGCTGCGCTGGACCGCCCCGACACCGTGGCACTGTCGCTCCCCGGGTTCGACAGCGCCCGCCCGGCCGGTTTCGGAGCGACGATGGAGGAGTACGCCGGCTGGCTCGCGGCACAGCTTGAGCGCCTGGGTGATCCGGTCGATCTCGTCGGACACGACTGGGGCGGCGGGTTCGTGGTCCGGGTGGTCTCGACGCGGCCCGAGCTGGTCCGATCCTGGGTCACCGACGCCGCGGGCATCGGCGACGTCGAGTTCGAGTGGCACGACTTCGCCAAGATCTGGCAGACACCACAGGCGGGGGAAGACTTCTGGGCTCAGCAGCTGGCGGCATCGACCGAGGAGCGGGCCGGTGTCTTCCAGATGTTCGGGGTGCCCGAGGAGCCAGCCCTGGACCTGGCCTCGCACATCAACCGCACCATGGCTGATTGCATCCTCGACCTGTACCGTTCGGCCGTGGACGTCGGAAGGCAGTGGGGCCCGGATTTCGCGGTCATCCCAGCCCCCGGATTGGTGATCATCCCCAGCGAGGATCCCTTCCTGAGCGCGGCCTCGGCGATCAAGGCCGCCGCGCGGGCCGGCGCCAAGACGGTCGCCCTCGACGGGTTCGGCCACTGGTGGATGCTCCAGGACCCTGCCCGGGCGGCGACCGTCCTGCGCGAGTTCTGGGCCACCCTGGCCTGACTCTG
>Ga0070717_10001876_pt1 | contig 14682 bp, 10 predicted proteins | sample LARL113metaG_FD_71366 | JGI IMG/M metagenome (GOLD analysis project Ga0070717, IMG submission 71366) | Corn, switchgrass and miscanthus rhizosphere microbial communities from Kellogg Biological Station, Michigan, USA - LAR L11-3 metaG | ecosystem: Host-associated > Plants > Roots > Rhizosphere ... | reverse complement strand
GGGCGGCTTCCTCGCGCGGCTGGACCTGGCATACGTCGCCGAACGCCTGGGCGTCGAGTACGATGGGGAGTGCCACTTCGACGCGCGATCGGTGCGCAAGGACCTGCGCCGGCAGAACGCGCTCCGCGCCGCGGGCTGGAGCCTCCTCCGCTTCACGTCGGAGGACGTCTTCCGGCATCCCCAGCGCCTCGTCGCCCAGGTGCGCGCCGCGCTCGCGGGCAAACCGGGACGTTAGCGCCCCTCCAGAGGTCTCGAGAGGGCGCTAACGTCCCGGTTTGGGCTCTGTGGCGGCCAGGTTCAGGCGCAGCCACAGTTCGCCCGTCGCGATGTGGGCCGCGGCCAGCGCTCGGGTCAGCTCCGGGTCCCGGCTCGTGATCGCCTCGTAGATCCGGACGTGCTCCGTCAGCGTCGCGGCCAGCGCCTCGCGGTCCGCCCGGCCCCGCCACAGGCGCGCCCGCATCGTCCGGGCCGCCAGGCCGTCCAGCAGGGAGCTCAGCACCGTGTTGCCGGCCGCCTGCGCGATCACCGAGTGGAACGCCATGTCGGCGTCCACCAGCTCCTCCACGTCCTCCGCGGCCTGCATCCGCTCCAGCTCCAGCCGGAGCGTGGATCGGTCGCGGTCGTCCATCCGCACCGCCGCCAGCGCCGCCGCCGCCGGCTCCAGCAGGCGCCGGACCTCGAACAGCTCCAGCACCGTGTGCTCCTGCAGCAGGTGCGCGACGAACGCCGTCGTCTCCAGCAGCAGGTCCGGCTCCAGGCTGCTGACGTACGTCCCGTCGCCCTGCCGCACCTCCAGGACGCGGACCAGGGCCAGCGCCCGGACCGCCTCGCGCAGCGAGTTGCGCGACAGCCCCAGCTCGAGGGCGAGGTCGGACTCGCGAGGCAGCCGGTCGCCGGGCCGCCACCGGCCGGAGACGATCAGCTCGCGGATCTTCGCGATCGCCTCGTCCGTGACCGTCGGCCCGCGCCCCCGGGCGGGTCGCCGCGCCTCCCCCATCCCGCCCGGAACCGTGGTTCAGCCCGCCGGGTCGCGGACGAGGCCGGTCGCCCGCAGGTCCGCCCACAGCTCGTCGGGGACCTCCCACCCGAACAGGCGCACGTCCTCCTCCAGCTCCGCCGCCGACCGCGCCCCCACCAGCACCGCCGCGACGGCCGGGTGCCGGAGCGGGAACTGGATCGCCGCGGCGGCCAGCGGCACCCCGTGGCGATCGCACACCTCGGCCAGCCGCAGGGCCCGCTCGACCAGCTCCGGCGCCGCCGGCAGGTAGTTGTAGTGGGCGCCCGGCCGCGGGTCGGCCAGGATGCCGCTGTTGAACGCGCCCCCGGCGATCACCGCGATGCCGTCGCGCTCGCACAGCGGGAGCAGGTCGTCGAGGCCGGACTGGTCGAGCAGCGTGAACCGCCCGGCCAGCAGGAAGCAGTCGAACCGACCCTCGCGGGCGAACCGCGCCAGCATCGCCGCCTGGTTCATGCCGGCGCCGACCGCCCGGATGCGGCCCTCGGCGCGCAGCCGGTCGAGGACCCGGTACGCGCCGCCCAGCGCCTCGCCGTAGTGGTCGTCAGGGTCGTGGATGTGGAGCACGTCCACGCGGTCGAGGCCGAGCCGCTCCAGGCTCTCGGAGAACGACGCCAGCGTCGCCGCCTGCGAGTAGTCGAACACCGGCTGGTCCGGCGGCGGGTCCACCCAGATCGACCCCGGGTCGGGCGGCGCGCCGGCCCGCAGCACCCGGCCGACCTTCGTGCTCAGGACGAACTCGTCGCGCGGTCGCGAGCGCAGGCCCGCGCCGAGGCGCCGCTCGGCCGCGCCGTGGCCGTACAGCGGCGCCGTGTCGAAGAAGCGCAGGCCGGCGGCCCACGCGGCCTCGACCAGCGCGGCGCCCTGCTCGTCGGTCACCGCCTCGTACATGCCGCCGAGCGGCGCCGTGCCCAGCCCGAGGCGCGTCACCTCCAGCCCGGTCCGGCCCAGCGGGACGCGCTCGGCCGGGTTCACGCGGAGCTCAGCCGCCAGGCCGGGCCGTCGGGGAACGCGTACGCCGCCAGCGACTCCGGCCGCATCTCGATGCTGTAGCCGGGCCGCTCCGGCGCCAGGTACCGGCCCCCGACCACGCGGCAGGGGTCCACGAAGTGCTCGTGCAGGTGGTCGATGTACTCGCAGACCCGGTCCTCGAGCGACGCCCCGACGGCGACGTAGTCGAAGATCGCCAGGTGCTGCACGTACTCGCAGAGCCCGACGCCGCCGGCGTGGGGGCACACCGGCACGCCCAGCTCGGCCGCCAGCAGCAGCACCGCCAGGACCTCGTTCACGCCGGCCAGGCGGCACGCGTCCAGCTGGCAGACGTCGATCGCGCCCAGCTGCATGAGCTGCTTGAACACGATCCGGTTGGGCACGTGCTCGCCGGTCGCCACGCGGACGGGCGCGACCGACTCGCGGACCCGGCGGTGGCCCAGGATGTCGTCGGGGCTCGTGGGCTCCTCGATCCACCACGGGTCCACCTCGGCCAGCGCCGCCATGGTCGCGATCGCCTCGTCCACGCCCCAGGCCTGGTTGGCGTCCAGCATCAGGCGGGTCTCCGGGCCGAGCGCGTCGCGGAGCAGCCGGGCCCGGCGGAGGTCCGTCTCGACGCCGGCGCCCACCTTCATCTTCACGTGCGTGAAGCCCTCGGCCAGCGCGGCGCGGGCCCGCTCCGGCAGCGTCTCCTCTGCGTAGCCGAGCCAGCCGGCGGAGGTGGTGTACGCGGGGAAGCCGGCGCGCCGGATCTCCGCCTCGCGTTCGGCGCGGCCGCCGGCGCGGGACCGCAGCAGCCGCAGGGCCCGGTCCGGCGGGAGCACGTCGTCGATGTAGCGGAAGTCCACGCAGGCCACCAGCTGCTCCGGCGTCATGTCCGCCAGCAGCTTCCACAGCGGCTTGCCCTCGACCTTCGCGTAGAGATCCCACACCGCGTTCACCAGCGCCGCGGCGGCCATGTGGACCACGCCCTTCTCGGGCCCCAGCCAGCGCAGCTGCGAGTCGTGGACCAGCGCCCGCCAGAAGCCCGCCAGGTCGGCCGCGACCTGCTCCATCGTCAGCCCGACCACGTGGTGGGCCAGCGCCTCGACGGCCGCGACGCACACCTCGGTGCCGCGCCCGATCGTGAACGTCAGCCCGTGGCCCTCCAGCCCGCCGCCGCCGTCGGTGTGCAGCACGACGTAGGCGGCGGAGTAGTCGGGATCGACGTTCATCGCGTCCGACCCGTCGAGCAGGCGCGAGGTCGGAAAGCGGACGTCGTGCGTGACCGCGCGGGTGATCCGGAGCGGCATCCCGCGCGTACATTGCACGGAGATCGGATCTCTGTCAACGACCATTCGCTCCGAGCGTGCGTCACTATGGGACGGACGCCGCCGGGAGATCGGAGCAATCCGTATAAGGTGATGAGTCGGGGAGGGGTAGCCATGGACGCGAGCTGGTGGACCGACGCGCGCTTCGGCCTGTTCATCCACTGGGGCATCTACGCGGTCGCGGCCCGCCACGAGTGGGTCAAGAACCGCGAGCGGCTGACGGACGCGGAGTACCAGCGCTACTTCGACCACTTCGACCCCGACCTGTTCGACCCTCGCGAGTGGGCCCGCGAGGCCCGCGCGGCCGGCATGCGCTACTTCGTCGTGACCACCAAGCACCACGACGGGTTCTGCCTCTGGGACTCCGACCTCACCGACTACAAGGTCACGAACACGCCGTGGGGCCGCGACCTGATCGGGCCCCTGGTGGAGGCATTCCGCGCCGAGGGCCTGCGCGTCGGCTTCTACCACTCGCTCATCGACTGGCACCACCCCGAGTTCCCGGTGGACGGCTTCCATCCCCAGCGGGACGACGAGGCGTTCCGCAGCGCCGCGGACGGCCGCGACGTCCGCCGCTACGCCGACTACCTCCACGGCCAGGTCCGCGAGCTGCTGACCCGCTACGGCACCGTGGACTACCTCTTCTTCGACTTCAGCTACGAGCGCATGGCCGGCGGCAAGGGCCCGGCGGACTGGCGGTCGGAGGAGCTGCTGGGCCTGGTCCGCGAGCTGCAGCCGGCGGCGCTGGTCAACGACCGCCTCGGCATCCCCGGCGACTTCGTGACGCCGGAGCAGGTCCAGCCGGCCGGGCGCGTGGAGCGCGACGGCCGGCCCGTGCTCTGGGAGGCCAACCAGACGCTGAACGGGAGCTGGGGCTACGACCGCGACAACCGCGACTTCAAGACCGCCGGCCAGCTGATCCGGATGCTGGTGGACGGCGTCGCCAAGGACGGCAACCTGCTGCTCAACGTCGGCCCCACCGGGCGCGGTAGCTTCGACCCCGAGGCCCGGCGGATCCTGGGCGAGGTCGGCGCGTGGATGGACCTGCACGAGCGCTCCGTCCGCGGCTGCGGGGCGAGCGAGCACGTGCCCCCGCCCGACTGCCGGTACACGCAGCGCGGGGACCGGCTGTACTGCCACGTGCTGGCCTGGCCGTTCCGGCACCTGCACCTGCCCGGCCTGGCCGGCCGCGTCGAGTACGCCCAGCTCCTCGGCGACGGGTCCGAGGTGCGCAGGGAGGAGTCGACCGCCGGCACGCTGACGCTCGAGCTGCCGACGGTCGCGCCGCCGGTCGAGGTCCCGGTCGTCGAGCTGTTCCTGCGTCAGGCCGGCTAGACTGCTTGGTTCGTGGGCGGGGCGACGACGGCGCTGCGCTTCGGCGTCCTGGGCCCGCTCCAGGTCACCGGGCGCGACGGACCCCTCCCCGTCAGCGGGCCGCGGCAGCTCGCGCTGCTGGCCGTGCTCCTGCTGGAGGGCGGTCGCGTGCTGTCCCGCGACCGGCTGATCGACGAGCTCTGGGCCGACGACCCGCCGCCGACGGCGGTCAACGCGCTCCAGGTCCACGTGGCCGCGCTGCGCCGGATCCTCGGCGGCGGCATCCGGACCGTCGGCTCCGGCTACGCGCTGGACGTCGAGCCGGAGCAGGTGGACGCCAACCGGTTCGAGCGGCTGCTCGACGAGGCCGGCGCGGTGGCCGACCACGCCCGCCGGTCCGCGCTGCTCGCCGAGGCGCTGGCGCTGTGGCGCGGCCAGCCGTTCTCCGACGTGCCCCGCACCGCGGCCGTGGTCGCCGCGTCCGGCCGCCTGGAGGAGCTGCGCCTGGTCGCGATCGAGGACCGGGTCGAGGCCGACCTGGCCGGCGGCCGGCACGAGGCGGCCGTCCCGGAGCTGCGCGAGCTCGTGGCCGCGCACCCCGACCGCGAGCGGCTGGCCGGCCAGCTCATGCTCGCCCTGCACCGGGCCGGCCGCTCGGCGGAGGCGCTGGACGCGTACCGCGAGCTGGCCGCCGCGCTGGACCGGCGGCTCGGCGTGGACCCCTCCGACGAGCTGGTCGCGCTGGAGCGGGCGATCCGGCGCGCCGACCCGACGCTCGCCGCGCCCCTGCCCGTCTCGCTGCCGGCGCCGCCCGGCCGCTTCATCGGCCGCGAGCGCGAGCTGGACGAGACCGCCGACCTCCTCGGCCGCACGCGCCTCCTGACGCTGGTCGGGCCGGGCGGCGCCGGCAAGACGCGGCTGGCCATCGAGCTGGCCGGTCGGGCGCTCTCCGACCACCCCGACGGCGCCCACTTCGTGGACCTGGCGCCGGTCCCGGCGGCGGCGCCCGTCGCCCACGCCGTGGCCGCCGCGCTCCGGGTCCGCGACCAGCCCCGCGAGGCGGTGGACGCCGCCCTGGCGGCGCACCTGCGCCACCGCCGGCTGCTGCTCGTGCTCGACAACTGCGAGCACGTGGCCGCGCCCGCCGCGGCGCTCGCCCGGGCGCTGCTCGAGGCCGGGCCCGGCCTGCGCGTGCTGGCCACGAGCCGCCAGCCGCTGGGCATCGCCGGGGAGACGGTGTGGCGGGTGCCCAGCCTGGGGCTGCCGCCCGAGGACGCCGGGCCGGAGGCCGCGGCCGGGTCCGACGCCGTCCGGCTGCTCGCCGACCGGGCTGCCGCCGCGCTGTCCGGCAGCGGCCTGGACGGCGGCGAGGCCGTGCTGGCCGCCTCGGTGTGCCGGCGGCTGGACGCCCTGCCCCTGGCCATCGAGCTGGTGGCCGGCCGGCTGCCCAGCCTGTCGCTGGCCGAGGTCGCCGGCCACCTGGACCGGCGCCTGGCGCTGCTGGCCGCCACCGGCCCGGCGCCCCGGCACCGGCACCAGACGATGGCGGCCGCCATCACATGGAGCCACGAGCTGCTGGAGCCCGAGGAGCGCGTCCTGTTCCGGCGCCTGGCGGCGTTCGCGGGCGGGTTCGACCTGGCGGCGGCCGGGGCGGTCGCCGCCTGCGACGTCCTGCCGGTCCTGCTCGGGCTGGTGGACAAGTCGATGGTCGTCGCCGAGCGGACGGGCCCGGCGACCACCCGGTACCGCCTGCTGGAGACGATCCGCGACTACGCGCTGGAGCGCCTGGAGGAGGCGGGCGAGACGGCCGCGGTCCGGGCGCGCCACGCGGACTGGTGCCGGCGCCTGGTCGAGGAGGCGCGGACGCGCGCGAGCGCGTGGCAGGAGGCGGCGCTGGCCCCGGTCGAGCCCGAGCTGGGCAACGTGCGGGCCGCGCTCGACTGGTGCCTGGGCGCCGGCGGGGCGCCCGACCAGGCGCTCGCCATCGCGGCCTCGATGTGGTGGTACTGGTGGCTCCGCGGCGCGTACGACGAGGGCGGCGGCTGGCTGCGGCGCGGACTCGCCGCGGCGGACCCGGCCCCGTCGCCGGCGCGGGCGCTCGGCCTGCGCGGCGCCGCCGCCCTGGCCCGCAGCCGGGGCGACCACGCGGAGGCGATGCGGCTGGGCGAGGAGGCGCTGGCCGCCTACCGGGCGCTGGACGACCAGCTCGGGGTGGCGGCGGCCCTGAACGGGCTCTGCAACACGGCGTGCCACGTCGGCGACTACGACGCCGCCCTGCCCCACGCCGAGGCCAGCGTGGAGCAGGCGAGGGCGGTGGGCAGCCGCGTCGGCGAGGCCACCTCGCTGCAGAGCCTGGCCCACGTGCTCCGCTGCCTGGGCCGGTGGGACGAGGCGGAGGCGCTCGGCCGGGAGGCGCTCGCCGGCTTCCGGGAGACCGGCAACCGGCGCGGCGAGGGGACCGCGATCAACAACCTGGCCCAGGCCGCGCACCTGCGCGGCGACCTGGCCCGGGCCCGCGAGCTCACGATCCAGGGCCTGGGCATCGGGCGGGCGAGCGAGTCGTTCGAGACCGTGCTGGACGCGGTCCTGCGCATCGGCGCGATCGAGGTCGAGGAGGGCCGGGCGGCGCAGGGCCTGCTGCTGCTGTCCGTCCTGGCGAGGGAGCGCGAGCGCGCGGGGACGGTGCTGCCCCGCGAGGACATCCGCGTGAACGAGGCGGCCGTCGCCGCGGCCCTGGCCGCGCTGGACGAGCCGGCGCGGGCCGCCGTCCGCGCCGAGGCGCGCCGGACCAGCCTGGACGCGATCGTCGGGCGGATCCTGGCGGAGACCACCGCCGGCGCCTGACCGCGGGACGCCATCGCCGGGAAGTGTCCCGGCCGCCGCTGAAGCGCGGCTGAAGGCCCCGACTTCAGCCGCGCTTCAGCGGGCTGCCGTTCAGTGCGTCCAGACATGGAGCGCGGCGCGGCCGCGCTGCTCACGTTCGCGAAGGCGTAATCGCAGGGGCGCCCGCCTCCGGTCACCGGCTGGCACCGTTGGGACGGCGGGCGCCCCCCTGTCACTCTATGATTGGCACCGATTCGCAATGGCACGAGCCTCGGCGCGCGGCGGCGGCCGGCCGACCACCACGACCATCACTGATGTCGCGCGCATGGCCGACGTGTCGCCGACCACCGTGTCGCGCGTGCTCAACGGCGGGTATCCGGTCTCGGCGGAGACGCGAACGCGCGTCGAGCACGCGGTCCGCGAGCTCAGCTACGTCCGCAACGCGCACGCGCAGGCGCTCCGCATCGCGTCGACCGGGCTCGTCGGCGTCATCATCCACGACGTCGCCGACCCGTTCTTCGCGGAGATCGTCGCCGGCATCCAGGAGGTGGCGGCCACGGGGCAGCGGCTGGTCGTCCTGTGCAACTCGCTGCGGGATCCCGGCAGCGAGCTGCGGTACGTCGAGATGCTGCGCGGGCAGCGCGCCGACGCGGTGATCCTGGCCGGCGGCGCGATCGGCGATCCGCACTACCAGCAGGAGCTGCCCCAGCAGGCCCGCTGGCTGCGCCGCCAGGGCGCGCGCGTGATCATGTGCGGCCGCCAGATGGCCGACGCGGACGCGGTCCTCCCCGACAACCGCGGCGGCGCGTACCTGCTCGGCCGGTACCTGCTCGGCCTGGGCCACCGGAGCATCGCCGAGATCTCGGGGCCGCCCGACTTCTCGACGACGGACGAGCGCTCCGCCGGGCTCGACGAGGCGCTGCGCGAGGCCGGCGTCGTGCGCGATCCGCACCTCACCGTCAGCGGCCACTTCAGCCGCGACGGCGGCTACGACGCCGCCCGCGTGCTGCTCCGCAGCCGCTCCCGCTTCACCGCCATCTTCGCGGCCAACGACATGATGGCGCTGGGCGCGCTGGCGGCGCTGCGCGAGGCCGGCCTGCGCGTGCCCGACGACGTCTCGCTGGTCGGCTACGACGACCTGCCGATCCTGCGCGACGTGGTGCCGGGCATCACGACGGTGCGCGTGCCGATGCGCGAGATGGGCCGCCGCTGCATGCGCCTGGCGATGAGCGCCACGCGCCGGGCGCCCCGCCGGGAGACGCTCCCGGTCGAGCTGGTCGAGCGGGAGTCAGTCGCCCCGGCGCCGGCGCGCCAGCAGGTCTGAGTAGGCGGCCCGGTCGAGCGGCAGCCGGACCTCCGCGTTCGTGGCGGCCGACAGCACGATCGCGTTGGCCAGCTCCAGCGGCCAGGCGCCCTCGCGGCCCGGGGCCAGCAGCGGCTCGGTGCCGGCCATCGCCGCGACGAGGTTGCGGTAGACCGCCACGTGGCCGCCGTCACCGCCCTCCAGCGGGGGCATCGCCTCGACCGCCGGCGGTTCGTAGGCGTTGGCGGCCGTCGCCGCGTACTCGCGGAAGTCCACGGCGTTGCGGTATACCTCCAACCGTCCCCGCCGCACCCGCAGCCGGCCGCCGGTGCCGACGACCTCGATGCGCTGGTCCTCGTTCGCCTCGGCGGTCGAGATGTGGATCGAGCCGGCGGCGCCGTCCGGCCACTCGGCCAGCGCGTCCCCGGTGTCCTCCACCTCGATGGCGTGGAGCCGGGCCCGGGTCCAGCCGACGACCCGGGCGGGCGGCCCGCCGGCCAGGTGGCAGAGCAGGTCGAGGTCGTGCTGGCCCTGGTTGATCAGGATGCCGCCGCCCTCGCCCCGCCACGTCCCGCGCCACGGCGCGAGGGCGAAGTAGGCGGCGGGCCGGGGCCAGGTCGCCAGCAGCGACAGGTGCTGGAGCTCGCCCAGGGCCCCGTCCGCGATCAGGCGCCGGGCCTCCACCACCTCGCGGCGGGAGCGGTGCTGGAGCGCCACGGCCAGCAGGAGGCCCGCGCGCTCGGCCTCGGCCACCATCCGGTCGGCGGCGGCGACCTCGTCGGCGATCGGCTTCTCGACGAGCACGTGATGGCCGGCCCGCAGGCACTCGACCGCCTGGTCGGCGTGGAACGGGTGCGGCGTCAGGATCACCGCGACATCGGCGCCCGCCCGGAGGAGCGTCGCCACGTCCTCGTAGGCGGGGCAGCCGAGCTCCTCGGCGACCAGGCAGGCGCGCTCGTGGTCCACGTCGTGGACGCCGACCACCTCTGCGCCGACCGCCTCCAGGCCCCGCTGGTGGTTCCTGAAGATGCCGGCGCCGGCGCCGATGACGACGACGCGGGGCGCGCTCAGCGGACCGATCCCAGCGCGAGCCCGTCGCGCAGCAGGCGGTACGTGAACACGTAGATGGCGAGGATCGGGAGTGATGCAACCACAGCTATCGCCATCATCTTCGACCACTGGATGCCGTACATGCCGATCTGGCCCGCGATGAGGACGCTGATCGGGTACTGCGAGGCGTCGGTCAGGAACGTGATCGCGTAGAGGAACTCGCCCCACGCGATGAAGAAGATGATCGTCGCGGCGGTGGCGACGCCGTTCAGGGTGATCGGGAGCACGATGCGCCAGAAGACGCCCCAGGGCGAGGCGCCGTCCACGGTCCCGGCCTCCTCGACCTCGCGCGGGATGGCCAGGAAGAAGGGGCGCAGGATCAGGACGCAGAACGGGAGCAGCAGCGCGCTGTCGGCCAGGATGACGCCCAGCTGGGTGCCGAGCAGGTTCCAGCCGCCGAGGACGCGGTACAGCGGGATGAGCGAGGCGGGCTGGGGCGTGATCTGGAGGACGATCACCAGCCCGAGGCTGACGTTGACCAGCATGCCGCGCACCCGCGTCAGGGCGTAGGCGGCCGGCGTGGCGAGGGCCAGGGTCAGGGCGGTGGTGCCCGCGGCGATGATCGCCGAGTTGACGCAGGCCTGGAGCAGGTCGCTGTCGAGGATCGCGCGGTAGGTGTCGAACGTGGGCTGGAAGAGGAGGCCGGCCTCGTTGCTGAAGATCTCGGTCTCGGTCTTGAGCGACGTGGCGACCAGCCAGAGGAACGGCAGCCCGTAGAGGAGCAGCAGCAGCGCCGTCCCGGCGCGGGAGATCCAGCCCCGGCGCAGGGACCCGGTCATCCGCGCTCCTCCCGCCCCACCTGGCGGATGTAGATCACGGCCAGGACCAGCACGACCAGGACGGTGACCAGCGCGACCGCCGCGCCGTCGCTGTACTTGTACAGCTCGAACGCCAGCCGGTAGCTGAGGAACGGCAGCGTGGTGCTGGCGGTGCCCGGGCCGCCGAAGGTCATGATGTAGATGAAGTCGAAGCTCTTGAAGGCGTAGACGAGGCTGACCACCGCCAGCACCAGCGTGCAGGGCCGGAGCAGGGGCAGCACGATGTACCGCAGCACCTGCCCCGGCCGCGCCCCGTCCACGTCGGCCGAGGCCAGCACGTCCTTCGGCAGGTCCAGCAGCGCGGCCCGGTAGACGAGGGTCGCGAACGGGACGGCCACCCAGGCGTTGACCAGGGCCACCGAGACCAGCGGCAGCCGGTTGTCCACCAGCCAGTAGACGGGCGCGACGTGGAAGAGGCCCAGGACCGTGTCCACCATCCCCCGCTTGTCGAGCAGGAACCGCCACGCCGTGCCGTTGATCAGCCCGGGCAGCGCCCAGCCGAACACCATCAGCGCGAGCGTGAAGCCGGCGATCCGGCCGCCCCGCCACAGCATGACCGCCGAGGCCAGGCCGCCGAGCAGGCCCACGCCGACGACCAGGGTCACGTAGATCACCGTGTCCACCGCCGCCTCGCGGAAGTCGGCCGTCGCGGCCACCGCCTGGAGGCCGCTGGCGCCGACGAACGGCCAGTCGTGGAAGATGTTCGCGGCGGTCACCTGGCTGACGCTCATGTGCACCAGCTCGACGAACGGGTAGGCGGCGAGCGTGGCCAGGAACAGCGCGGCCGGCAGCAGGAACAGCCACTCCGCCCGGACGCGGCGCAGCCGGCGCCGGGAGCGCGGGACGGTCCGCCGGACCGTCCCGCGCGCGACCGAAGTCTTCAACCCCCTCCCCCCTCGCGGGGGAGGGTCTTGGTGGGTGGGACCGTCGTCCTCACTTGTGGTAGTTCGCCTTCACGCCCTCCGCCGTGTCCTTCGCGGCCTGCGACGGCGACTTCTGGCCGGCGATCACCGCGCTCCAGTTCTGCGCCACCACCGCCTGGGCCGCGATCGCGGCGCCCCCCTCCGGCGGATACTCGGAGCCGCGGTTCTTGACCTCCTGTACGTACGGGTCCAGCAGTGGGTTGCTGGTCACGTCCGGCAGCGTGGTCATGTCGTGCCGGGCCGGGATGCCGCCCGACTCCGAGAGCGTGATCAGCAGGCCCGGCTTGCTGAGCAGCGTCTCCTGCATGTAGGCCCAGGCCAGGTCGGGCACCTTCGTGAAGGCGCCGATCCAGAGCGCCTCACCGCCCAGGAACAGGCCCCCGGTCTTGGGCCCGGTGGGCAGCTGCGCCGTGCCGTACTTGAACTTGCTGCCGACCTGGCGCGAGGCCGGGCCGATGTTCCAGTTGCCGTTCTCCATGAACGCGACGTCGCCGACGGCCCAGCGCGTGAACGTCTCGGCCTGGCCCCAGCTCACGGCCTCCTTGGGCAGGTACCCCTTGCGCGCCCACTCGTCCACGAGCGAGAACGCCTGCTGGATCGCGTTCTGGTCCGGGTTCGGGTAGCTGAAGCCGAAGCCGGAGAGCCAGGGCCACGCCGTCCAGTCGCCCTGGTCGGTCGGCTGGCCCGTCATGGCGATCGGCGTGTACTTCTTGCCGCTGGAGGCGATCTTGGCGAACGTCTGCGTCACCTCGTCGACCGTCTTCGGCGGCTGGACGCCGACGTCGTCGAGGATGTCCTTGTTGTACCAGAGGCCGGTCAGGTTCACGTAGCCCTTGACACCGTACAGCTGGTTCTTGAACTTGGTGAGCACGCCGTCGGGGAACTGGGCCTTGTCGGCGAACCCCTGCCAGTAGCTCTCCGCGCTCTTGAACACGCCGGCCTGGTACATCGCGTTCACCTCGTTGCCGCCGTAGATGAACACGTCCGGCCCGCTCTTCGCGGCGGCCGCCGCGATCGCCCGCTTCGGCATCTCGCTGAACTCGACGTACTGGAGCTTGACGTCCACCTTCGGGTACTTCCTGGTGAACAGCGCGGTGTAGTCCTGGACCGTCTTCACGTCCTGCTGGGACGAGTAGTGCCAGACGGTCAGCGTGCCGGTGGTGTTCGGGTCCGGCGCGTGGCCGCTCGACGACGCCGGTGACGAGCCGCCGCACGCCGCAATGAACTCGGCGAGGCCGCCGGCGAGCGTCAGCGAGCCCGCCCCGACCGCGGCCCGCTGCAGGAGCTCGCGCCGGCTCAGGAACCTCGATCCTTCTGCGCCCATCGCTTCTTCTCTCCCCGTCGAACGTTCGGAAATCGATTAACAGAAATCGTTATCATCCTAGGCTGACAGCGGAATGCCGGTCAAGTCGGGTTTGCGCACGGAGGTCGCGGAATGAGGCGAGCGGAGGGGGCGAGCAAGGTCACCGGCCGGCTGGAGTTCACGGAGGACCAGCCGATGCTCGGCCTCACCCACGTGGGCCTGGTCGTCAGCTTCGTGCCCAGTGCGGACATCCGGTCGGTGGACGCCAGCCGGGCGCTCGCCCTGCCCGGTGTCGTGGCCGTGCTCACCGCCGGCGACCTCGGCCTGGCCGAGGAGGGGCCGGACGCCCCGCTCGCGAACGGGCGCGTCTCGCACGTCGGCCAGCCCGTCGCGGCGGTCATCGCGGAGACGCCGCAGGCCGCGAGCGACGGCGCCGAGCTGGTCGAGGTCGAGTACGACGCGCTGCCGGCGGTGACGGAGGTGGCAGAGGCGCTCCTCGACGGCGCCCCGCGCGTGCTGCCCGAGTCGGCGGCCGCCAGCGAGGAGGCCTCCGCGCACGGCGCGGGCGGCGGCCCGGCCGCGGACGGCGGCGAGGCCCAGCCCCGCAACGTGACGTCGCGCGTCGAGGTCCAGCGCGGCGACGTGGACGCGGCGCTGGCGGCCTCGGACGTCGTCGTGGCCGGGACGTACCGGATGGCCCGGGTCCACCACGCGTTCCTGGAGCCGCACGTGGTCACCGCGGCGCCCTCCGCGGACGGCGGGGTCACCGTGTGGTCGCCGACCCAGGGCACCGGCGCCGTCCAGGGCTCGGTGGCGATGTCACTCGGCGTCTCCCCCGCCCAGGTGCGGGTGGTGTCGATGCCGGTCGGCGGCGGCTTCGGCGGCAAGATCGTGATGCTGGAGCCGCTGGTCGCCCACCTGGCGAGGACGGTGCGCCGGCCGGTGCGGCTGGCGCTGACCCGGAACCTGGAGTTCCTGGTCGGCCGGCCGGCCCCGGCCTCCGAGGTCACTATCGAGGTCGGCGCCACGCGCGAGGGCGACCTGACGGGCATCCGCGGCGAGGTCACGTTCGACAACGGCGCCAACGCCGGCTGGCACGCCGGCATCACGTGCGAGCTGCTGGTCTCGACGTACCGGGTCCCCAACGCGCACCTGGTCGGGCGCGAGGTGGCGACGCACAAGCTGCCGGCCACGTCGTACCGGGCGCCGGGCGCGCCGCAGGCGTACTTCGCGCTGGAGTCGTGCCTCGACGAGGTGGCGCGGCGGCTGGAGATGGACCCGATCGAGCTCCGGCTCCGCAACGCGTCACGGGAGGGCGACCCCCGCGGCGACGGCAGCCCGTGGCCCCGCATCGGCCTGACGGAGTGCCTGGAGCGCGCGCGCGTCCACCCCGCGTACACGGCGCCGCGCGAGGCGGGCGAGGGCGTCGGCGTGGCCGTCGGCTCCTGGATCGGGGGGTACGGTCCGGCCGCCGCGGCGTGCCGGCTGGAGAGCGACGGCACCCTGTCCGTCCACCTGGGCTCGGTGGACATCAGCGGCAGCGACACCGGCTTCATCGCGCTGGCCGCGGAGACGATGGGCGTGTCCCCGGACGACGTGCGCGTGCTGAAGGGCGACACCGCGACGGCACCGGCCGCCCCGATGTCGGCGGGCAGCGCGATCACGTACAGCGTGGGCACCGCGGTCATCCGGGCGGTGCTGGAGGCGCGCCGGCAGGTCCTGGACATCGCGGCGGCGCGCCTGGAGGCGTCGCCCGAGGACCTGGAGGTGGCG
>Ga0070717_10001874_pt1 | contig 14697 bp, 24 predicted proteins | sample LARL113metaG_FD_71366 | JGI IMG/M metagenome (GOLD analysis project Ga0070717, IMG submission 71366) | Corn, switchgrass and miscanthus rhizosphere microbial communities from Kellogg Biological Station, Michigan, USA - LAR L11-3 metaG | ecosystem: Host-associated > Plants > Roots > Rhizosphere ... | reverse complement strand
CTGTGCCACGTGCTGCGATGCGCCGCGGCATGCCGAAGCTTTCGCCTCTCCTGGCCTTCGTGGCGACCTACGCCCTGCTCTATGCTGGGTTCGGCATGCAGTCGCCCTTTGTCCCGGCGCTGCTTCGCGAGCGGGGATTGCAGGCGCAGGACCTCGGGTTTGTGCTTGCGGCCGCCATGGTCGTCCGGGTGATCGCCGGGCCAATTGTAGCGCATGCTGCGGACTTGGCGCACCGACACACGGTGCTCCTATTGGCCTGCGCGCTGCTCGCCGCTCTGGCGACCATCTCGCTGCTGTTGACCCGCAACTTCGCGGCCCTACTCGGCATCGCCCTGTTGCATGCGGCGACGCTGGGGCCAATCGCGCCGATCTCGGATGCGCTCGCCGCCACGGCGGCGCAGGCCAGCGGACGTGGCACCAAACGACGCTTCGAGTATGGCTGGCTGCGAGCCGCGGGATCGGCTGCGTTCGCTCTGGGGACGTTGGTGAGTGGCTGGCAGGCTAATGCGGCCGGACTGGCAACTCCGATGTCGATCAGCGGAGCGCTGCTGGCTCTCGGCGGCATGGTTGCGCTGTTGTTGCCAAGGCTGCCCCAGGCCCGAACGGCCACGGCGTCGTCGCGCGCCACAATGCTGCGGGACGGCATCCTGCTGTTGCGCCTCCCCGTTTACCGGCGAATTTTGGTGGCGGCCGCGCTGCTCTGGGGCAGCCACGCGCTGCATGACACATTCTCAGTGATCCGTTGGCGCAGTGCAGGCATCGATTTCTTCACCGTCAGCGCGTTGTGGTCCGAATCAGTGTTTTCCGAAGTGGTGATGTTCCTGCTGATCGGGCCGCGACTGGTGCAGCGGATTGGCCCAAGCGGGTCGATGGTGCTGGCCTGTGGCGCGGGAGTTATCCGCTGGACCGTCGCTGCGTTCACCACGTCGCCTGGGCTACTGGCCTTCATTCAACCACTACACGGGCTGACCTTCGCGCTGTTCCACTTGGCCGCAATCCGGCTCATCGTGACAGTCGCTCCAGTGCGCTTGGCAGCGACGGCGCAAGCGATCTACGGCACACTCTGCGTCGGCCTCTCGATAGCACTGGTGACGCTCACCTCCGGCCTTCTTTATGCGCACGTCGGCGGCGTTGCATTTCTGATCATGGCCGCACTCTGCCTGTTGGCGCTGCCGGTATGTGCCCGGTTGAGGTCACGTGGCAACGGGGATGCGTGAGGACGCTGCTGTGCCTGATCGTCATCGTGGCTTCGACTCTCGCCGTAGGTGGATGCGATCCCGATGCCTATCCTGCCGCGGTCCCTATGGCGAGCCTTGTGGTGGCCCGCGTTCTGGATGGCCGGGGATGTCACCTGCCGTCCTGCTGACAATGACCGGTGAGGTTTCCGCCGCCGCGACCGGCCAGTGAGCATGCGGCGGCGCTTGCTTATCGGCACTGGGCGGCGCGCATGTTGCAGCTACAAACGGATCGGTTGAAATCGGCATGTGTTGTCGCCGCAACAGCGCGAACCAAATCAAAGAGTTGGCCGAGCCAACTTGGTTAAGTAGCGTTCCTGTGCATTGACGCGCGGCTAATTCGTCAATCAGCGTGGCTCAGCCGCGTCCAGATGGGGAAACCATACTATGAAGCCACGAAACCTACTCTTTGGAGCGACCATGCTTTCGGCTCCGACTGTGGCGATGGCGCAGATGCCAGAATTGGCACCTCCGCCCCCCTTGAGCGGCCTCTATGTCGGCGCAGGAGCAGGCGCCAATTGGATGCTCCAGCAGCACTTGATCAACCCGTTCACGCAAACAGCGGCAAATGGCAATCTCGTGTCGCAGACCGGTTTTGTTGCCTTGGGCAGTCTCGGCTACGCCTTGCCCAGTGGCTTGCGGTTCGAGCTTGAAGGCGACTACCGCAGCAACAAGTGGAACCATGCCAGCGGGCTCGGCTTCCCAGGCGGAGCCGGCGGCTATGAAGTCAAATACGCGGTGATGGCCAACGCCCTCTATGACTTCTCTGCCTTGATCCCGGTTCCCTGGTTCGCCCCCTATGCCGGCGTCGGTGTCGGCTATGGGTGGGCACGGCAGAGCAGCCTGCGCTTTTACAACAATGTGACCGGCATACCTCGTTTCTCGCTCGGCGGAACCGAGGGCGCGATTGCCTATCAAGCGATTGTTGGCGGGGCATTCAACATTCCGTATGTACGCGGACTGGCGCTCACCGTTGAATATCGGTTCTTCGGCATGGGATCGCGCAAGTACGACGCGCTGGTTGCAACTTCGGCCACAACCGCGTTCGGCACCAAGGTCAAGCTCGGCAATGATTTCAACAATTCCGTGCTGGTTGGCCTGCGCTATAATTTTGGGGCACCGCCACCACCTCCGCCGCCGGCCCCAGCCCCTGTTCCGGCGCAGGCGCCAGCCCGCTCATATCTCGTCTTCTTCGATTGGGATAAGGCGACGCTGACAGACCGCGCACGTCAGATCATCCGCGAAGCTGCCGATAATTCAACGAGAGTGCAGTACACGCGGATCGAGGTGAACGGCTACACCGATACGTCGGGCACGCCGCAGTACAACATGGGTCTGTCGATCCGTCGCGCGAACGCAGTGAAGGCGGAACTGATCAAGGATGGCGTGCCAGAAAATGCGATCACCGCGCAGGGCTTCGGGGATACCCATCTGCTGGTGCCCACTGGTCCCGGCGTGCGGGAGCCGCAAAACCGTCGCGTGGAGATCATCATCCGTTGACATTCGCTGCTATGAACCCACGTGAAGCCTGCATTTGCTAACTGCAACGGGCTACGTCGGCGTTAGACGTAGCCCGTTTTCTTTTGTCGGCTCGTTTGGATGGCAGGGGCGTTGGGTCGCTGCGATTTCCCCTGAGGGTGCTCACACTAGCAAATCCGATCGAGTGGCATTGCCGGCTCGCCGTCTGGCAGGGCGTAGGGGCTTGGGCAGCGGCTTCCAGCTGGCAATCGTCCGCACGCATTCCCGCGCCTGGGCATTGTCCGCTATGCCCGGAAACAGCCTACGCAGTTCGATGGCAGCCGAGAACTCGCCGCGCTGCTCGTAGGCAATGCGGATCGCTGCGGCCTCTGCCTCGCTGACGACGAACATCGGCTGAGCATGGACAACGTCGGCAGCCAGAGGCAAGTCTCCGCGCCAGCGCGGCTGATGCGGAGTGGGTTGCGATGATGGCGATGATCGTGCGCACGGCCCGTAGTGGCTTCAGCTTCCGGCCACGACTGCGCCAGGTCTGCGGATCAACGGCGATGTTGCCTCGGATCATAGCGGCGGTCGGTTCACTCCCGGCGGCATGCGGTCGACGGGCTGCTGTGCGATGTGATGTTCCGGGCCCGCCGACCGAGCTGCCACGCTTGCGCAAATAACCCTGGAGGGGATACGCGGCAGGGGTCCAGTTTAGGAACCCGCTGAAACGTTGAGCAAGCCGGCGCGGATTCGCGCCGATCGTGTGCGAATTGGTTCGCTGCATCCTTCAATCGCTGTTCGCCGCATATTCCGCTGTGCTGCGCTTGCCCTGGCCGCGTCTGATCATCGCGCGGCGATCCGGAAACTGGCCAGCATCCCAAGGGCTGGCCCTTTTTCGGCTGCGGGTCCATCGGCCCGCCACCTGCTGACACGGCTGCGCCGAAGAGCGCCTCAAGGCAGGTTCGGAGTTATTTCGAACCTATCGGCTGTTTAGTGGATCTGACGCCGGATAATACGGCGCCGGCTCCGGCGCAGGGAGTGGCCGTTCGCTCCGCTGCGTGTCCTCGCCTGGTCGTCCATTCATCGTGTTGCAGCCGACAAGCGCCAAGCATCCGGCGATTAACAAGTATCGCATAACCGGGTTCTCCTTTGGCGCGCCCCACAAAGAGCCAAATTGCTCTGCGACCATCATCTCGCTGACGGTGATCATAGGGATCGATCTCCCGGTCCCCCTTACTCAACTTCGCCCGGGCAGTTGTTCCATGCTCCCTGCCCGGCCTTTCTCACCACAACAGCGCTGCTGCGTCCTGCTGATCACTCCCCCCGCCACGCTGCCCTGAGCCGCGCCCAGCGCCCCTGCCCTCGCCGCGCGGCTTCTGCCTGGCGCAGCTCCTGCACCTCGGCCCGCGTTTGCTCCAGGGCGACCCGCAGCTCCGCATTCTCCGACTGCTGGGCCTCAGCCATCTCCGCGTTCTTCATGGCCAGCTCCTGGAATGCGGTGGCGCGCTCCCGCTCGTGGGTAACCGCCATCTCGAGCTTCGTGATCTGCTCGTCCTTGGCCTTCAGTGCGACCTCAAATGCCGCCTGTAGCACCGTGACGACGCCCGCGACGTCTGGCGCGACAGCCTCATCATGATCCCGAGCTGGCGTTTGCTTGTCCTCCGCGACGTCGCGGGAGATATCGCGGGCGACCGAGGCCCACTCGTCCGGCACGAAAATCCTAGCAAGTCCGTCGTTCCCAGTGTGACGTCGCCAGCGATGTCGCTGGGCCAGTCGCCGGGCGGCGTCGCGCTTGATGTCGCGGGCGACGGCCAGCTGCTCATAGGTCATCCAGACGCCCGCGTCGTCGCCGGCGATGTCCACTGCGATGTCTCCCGCGATGTCGCGGGCGATCAGCTACCGGCAGCGCACAGCGTCGGGCAACAAGCCATTGACATGTCCCGCCGATTGCCGAGCAGGTGTTGCGAGGTAGGCACGGACTGCCCTTATGGGACTATAGGGACCGACGGCCCCACTGCATTGCCGCCGGCCCCCGCGTTACCTTCCCTGTTTACAGTTGGCGGGCCGATGCGCCGACCCACACCGAAAGTGGAGCCAGCCGTTGGGGCGTGCTGGCTCCAGTTCCCGGAACGCCGCGCGATGATCAGACGCGGCAGCAGAAGCGCAGCACAGCGGCGATCAGACAAACAGCGATCGGGGGATGTAACGAACAAATTTGCACACGATCAGCGCGAATCAGCCTCCGCTTGCTCAATAGAGTAGGGCAGGGTGGTCAGGCGGCGGCGTCTTGGAACCGCAGCGCCGGCAGGTCAGCGACCAGTGACTCTAGGTCAGTGGTCGGTCCGGCCGGCAACACCGGCATGGTGTCCGCCAGGAATGTCGTGACGTTCAGCGCCGCATCACACCCGGCCATCGCGGGATATCCGGTCCAGGTGCCATCGGTGACCGGGCAGTTCCACCGGTCGCTGGTCTGGATCAGGTCCGGATATCTGAATGCCAAGGTCGATAGATCATCGAACACCGAGGCATCGTCGCGTCGGCCCCGCTCGTACCGCCGCGCCAAGGCATGTTGGCTTACCGTCGCCAGGACCAGCGCGCGGACCGTCAGCCTGCCGCCTGCGACGGTTGCGCCGATCAGCGCGAGCACGGCCCCGTCGGTAGACTCGCGCCAGTCGTCGCGACCGAATCGGGAGGCGCCGAGTCGCAGTTCATAGAAGCTTGGATGACTGCGATCTTCGATCTTTGCGATGCGGGCGAGGGAGCCAAAGGCGGGCATGTCCCGCAGCCAGATGCGCCTGGCATCGATCAGTGTCTCCTGTCGCAGCGGTTTCCACGGATGGCGTGCTAGGCGATCTTTGATCGGCCGAAGGGCACGCAGGGCTACGTCAACTAAGAGGTCCGCCGCGGCAAGCCGCTGATGCAGTACACGCGCGACACCGCGAAACTCAGCGGGCACCGCCATTCCACATCACCGCACACCAACAATGCTTGTGGCGTTCGTCGCGGCGTGCACTTTCGTCACAGCGATCGGCAGTCGCGTCCCATCGACGGGGACTGTGAAGGTTGCGGTTGAGCCGTCGACCATCGTGACAGCCAGATCGCCAGCACCGCCGATCCATAACCAGCGAATAGCTGGATTGTATGTCGTGCTGTCATCCGGCACGATTTCAATTACGGATGTGCCAACAGCATCGGGTGCGCCTGGTGGAAGTGGTTGCAATTTAGTGCACCATCCGGCCGGGCAGCATCAGCACGCCAACGGCCACGAGCTGCATCACTGCGGAATGCAACTGTGGGCTTTCATCGAAGGCTGCATCGTTGAACACGATGTGCTGTCCGGCAACGACTTTGATCGTGCGCTCGCTGTTGATCACCAGCTCGCATGCTTCGGTGGCAATCCATTGATGCCGCATGTCGATGATAGGTGGCGGCGGTGCGTCGGTGTCGAATACGCCGATCAATTCATCACCATGGCGGTCATCAGTAGTCCCTGTTCGGGTTCTTGTTGAACCCGCGCAGTCGCAGTGGCGGCAGTTCAAACGGCTTGAACATGCCGTTCGGCGCATCGACGGGTCCGACAAATTCCGAAATCCAACGACCTGTGCGATCCTGCCGCCTAATCTCGCGCTGCAAATAGCCGTCAGACTTGAACTTCTGCAGCTCTTGCGGGTTGTTGCCGATACGGATGCTATCGGCGCGGATCTGCGTCTCGGCGACAGTAAAGGCAGCCGGGTCCGTCTTCGCCAACTTCGCCAGGTCGACGGCCTTCCAGTCGGTCGAATACTTCTGGTACGGCTGTGCGCAGTATAGCCGATAGGTCCGTGCCGAATGGCCCGATACCGGCGTCGGGGCCTTCTTGCCGTCGATCGCCATGTAGCACTCGTTCCATTGACCCTGCGCTTCGTAGAGATCGAGTTCGTCATCCCGCTGCTGCCGGCGTGAGTCGGCTCGCGTATCGCGCTTGTCGTCGCGATGGCGCCGGTCGCGCCGGTCGTCTCTGGCCCGATCGTCATCGGATGCCAGCGGCTCGACCTCGCTACGGGCCTTCGGGCTCGCCCTCGTGGTGCCGCACCTCCAGTTCGCCATCGTCGTCGCCACGCAACAATATTTCGCCGATCAGGACCTCATGGGCCAATGGCTCGATGACTTCTGTAAGCGTGATCCGAACGTGGGCGATTCAACCGCGCGGCTCTTCGAGAGCTGGCGGCAGTTTGCGACCGGGCAAGGCGAGGCGGTCGGCACCAAACGTTGGTTCACCCAAGCCCTGCGGACCAAAGGCTTCCACTAACAGGCAAACCCGGTAACTATTAGCTCGTGGTGGCCGCCTTTGAGCTTCGCGCAGCCACCCAGATCGTTGCTAAAGCAGACGGATAGCAGAAGGGGAACCAATAAACGAACGGAAGGCGGAGCCCACCAATTGAGCGCGAAGGCGCAACATTGGTCACCAGGGATAATGTTGCAACTCTTTAACAGCTATTGAAGAGTTTTTAACAGCTATTGAAGAGTTTTTGTGAGGCGCCGTGGCGCATGAAGCGGGATTATTGCGCCGTATCGTTGCCAAAGCAGACGGATAGCAGCGGCGGGGGCGACGTGCTGCGGAAGGACGCCCATTGGGCAGCGGCTTCCAGCTGGCAATCGTCCGCACGCATTCCCGCGCCTGCGCAGCCGCCGCAGCCGCTGACGGGGAATCTATAATAGGGGTGGCTCGCCTCGTAGGTGACGATCGAGTCGCAGCCGGAGATGGGGCCAAACGCGATGGTCATCCCGCCGACGGGCGCATCGTCTTGTCTCCGTCGGCACAGGATGGCGACTGCGCGCGCACCACGCTGTGACGCAGGCAACAACCTTTATTAATTTTGGCTCGAAGCTGGTAACCGCTGCGCTTCAGCGCAAAAGGAACCCCGGACAGTCGTGCTCCGGGGTCGAGTTGAGGAGAAAGATTGCAGAGAAACGAAAAGGCCGGCGAGGTGCCGGCCCTTTCTCGCGTCACTCTGCGCAGATTTACTAACTATTGGCGCCCTGGTTTCCGTTGGGGGCGAATAGCCGAGTGCCCTGATTTGAGCGGCTGACGTAGACATGCACGCCGCCCTGCCCGTTCTGCGCCTGCTGCGGCTGCACCTGCCGGTTTTGGGCATAGGCAGAAGCCTTCGGCACGTCAGCCTGCGCGACCACACCGGGTAACTCGGTGAACAGGGTATTGGCGGCGGGGCCGTCACCGCCGTCGGCATAGGCGGCGGTCGATGCCGCAAGGCTCAGGCCGGCGGCTGCGGCAAGAAGCGTGGTCCTCATTGGTCTCTCTCCTCGTCTTCCGGCCTCGCTTAGGCGGGTCCGGGATTTTGCATCGCATCATCTGCGATGGCCGGAAGATGGGTTTCCAACCCCTGCAGGATAATCGGGGGCTTCGGCATAGGATTTTTGCGCCAATCGCAGGGAATACTGTGACCCCGGTCATAGACGCGCCTGTTGCCTCGCTTGGCGTAGCGCATGTTCTGATCGGGCTTTTGCTCTGATCGCGTTCCCCTACCCGCGCGCCTGCTGGTCGAGATACTTGCCGATCGGCGGGAACAGCCACGGGCCACGGCTTGACTGCGTGTAAGTATGAAGTTCCTGCCCGCGCTGCGTCGTGGCATTTTGGGCCGGGGCTTCGGCGATGACGCCAGGGAGCTCGGTGAAGGACGTGTTTGGATTGGGGCCACTTTCATCGGCAAATGCCGGTGGGATGCTGGCAATGCTCAGGGCGACGAGAGCGGCGCGTATCGCGAACTTCATGATCTCTCTCCGTGCCCACCAAAGGTGGGCTTGCCTGCCGAACCTTGTCGGCTTGGCGGCCGAAATAGGCTTCACGGGGTGGCGCGATAATCCGTCAGACCTGGAAATGATTTATGCAGAGAGGGAGATAATCATCATCATTCGCGCCGCGCGCAGAGGTTGGCTCGTGGCCGAGGAACCATCGACCGGCTTCGACGTTCGGCCCCGACGTGACTTCGAGAGGAGCCGATTATGGATCGCGAACACGTCAAAGGCGCCGCCGACAAGGTCAAGGGCGCCGTCAAGGACACGGCCGGCAAGATGACTGGCGACGAGAAGATGCAGGCCGAAGGCAAGATGGATAAGGCCAAGGGCGCCGCTCACAATGCGGCTGGCGATGCGAAGGACACCGCACGCGACGCGACGCGATAGCCCTGCCGAGACACAGAAAGGCCGCCCTGTCCGGGCGGCTTTTTTGTTAGCGATACCGCGGCGCTATGGCCGCAATTCTTGGCCTAACCGGATGCCGTTTCGCTCAAACCGATCGATGATCGGCTCGTTGTCTCGCCAGGAGGGACACTCGGGATGACTGTCGCGCAGTACTGGATTAACGAGCTCGACGCCGTCGATCGCGTCGTGGACGGCTACTCTGTCATGTGCCGATCGGATACGGCGGCGTTGACGATGGCCAGCAAGGGTGCAGAAGACCGGACGGCAGCCGTTGAGGTGTGGGAGAACACACGCCATGTCGCCCGCCTTGATCCGGTGTCGCCTTGGCATCGGCTCCGGAAACAGTGGATCGACTGAGTGGGGTTGCAGCACCGCTCACCGGCCGGCGTCATCAGCTGCCGCCTGGGTTTCTGAAGGGCGCCTTGGTCAGCTTTGATCGAGGTCGGGGTCGGACCTGTAGCACAGCCGACCCAGTGCTCCCTGTGCAACGGTATCTGCAACTACTGCGCAGTAGCCTAAGTGCGGCTTTGCCTTCCGCCAGCGTGCGCTGACGATCTCCCCCTGGCGCCTAGCCTACACTGGCCCCGTCTGAGTGGACTGGCCGGACCAGGCGACTAGACCGCGACACATCCTGACCGGCCGTTTTCACTCCCCCCGCCACGCCGCCCTGAGACGCGCCCAGCGCCCCTCTCCTTCCGGGCAGCATTCCTCTGCCGCCTCCAGCTGCTGCGCCCGTTCCTCCGCAGCCCTGGCGGCGGCCTCTGCCGTTTCTGCGCGATCGCGCCGGCGGCGATCTCCATCCGAAGCTCGGACGCCTCGGCGCGCGCCTGATCCAGGCTGACGCGCAGCTCGGCGACCAGCGCGTCCTTGGCGGCGAGCGCGGTGTCGTAGGCATCCACGACCGGCAATGGTAGCAGGGTGTTCCAATCAGTCCCCCTGTCAGCCGCCCGGATACGTTCAAAACCCCTAGTCGGCGGCGAGCGGTTTCCGCTTGCTCTATTTGGGTCATCCCTTCCTTGAGCACCGCCGCATTTTGGTCATCCGTTTCTTGAGCACCGCCGCTTCAAGCCCGGCGCGCATCAAGGCGCGTGGTTTACCGGATGACGTGCCTCAGGTACGGGGACGAGCTGAAATGCGAAGCGTCGGAGACGCCCCGCATCGACGCCGTGTTGCCCCGGATCATAGGAGGCTAAAAGAAGACTGGGCGCGCTAATCCGCGCGCCCAAGCGGCAACATACAGAAGCTCGGTTACAGCCCGGTGCCATAAGGGGCCTCAAAAGGTTTTGCGATCGCGACGGCATCGCGCTGCCCCAGATTTTTGCAATTACGAGATTCGCGCCAGAGCTATTCAATCAAGGTCGAGCGCGGAGTTGGCGATCGAATTCGCCCGGTGGCAGCGTGAGCCGGTCGATGACCTCATTCCCACGCGGCTGTTCCTGCACAATCTTCAACAGAGTAACCAGATTGCTGAGAGCATTGCGGACCCGCTCCCTTTGCTCGGGGATCTGCCACACCTTGGTAAGAACCCAGCCCGTCCAATAAGACAGGATGCCCATTCCGATCAGCGGGATGACATCCCACCATTCTCCGGCGCGGAACACCGCAAGCACGAAGTGGATATCGGCCCAAAGGATCGACCAAACCACCAGGATCAGGCCAACGCCGAAGATCATCTCCGCAGCCTCCACGCGCGCACTGGGTAAGGAACGCAACCCCGAGAGCTTGCCCATTGGCCCGACATCCCCGCGTGCACTCGGGGACATCGGGTCCGATTAGGACCTTGGTGTGGCGCCGCGTCCCGCCGACCGGCCGCGCACTCTGATTGCACGACAGGAACGCGGCGTGCGAGGAACGCGCGATACGGGAAGCGCTTGCGCCCTCCTCTACTCCGCACTCCACGGTCGCGTCCGCGCAAGTGCCCTGCGGCGCTGCTGGTCGGCTCAGCGTCATCGCCTCGCCAAGGCTGCTCGGCCATCGCATCGCGCGACATGACGACGAAGTCAGTGTCAGTTCAGGATGCGCAGTGTCTTCGGGTCGAAGCGCACCGGCTCATACTGGCCGGGTCCGTTCTGAATGACGACCACGCCGCGCACGAAATCGACCGCGACGACCGAGATCGGCCCACCTGCCTTGCCGTGCCTCGCCATCTGGTTGTCGTTGAGCAGCGTCGTGGCGATGACACCCGAGATGGTGTTGCCAGCGGTTGCCCGCCTTTCCACATCGGCGCGGGTCGCAGCGTCCATTTCGCCGAGGAAGGCGCGCTCGAAAGCGGGAGAGGGTGTGGGAGGCGGTGGGGTCTGGGCCTGTCCAGGCAATGCCATGACGCCCATTGCGGCCAGGGCGACACAAGCGATGGCAACACGATGAAGGTTCATTTTTCATCCTTCTCGTCAGGGGATCGCTACGAAAGCTATCCGGTGATCTCTAGATGGGAAACCCGCATCGAGCATTGCCCAATCACAACCGCTCGCAGGCCAGCATCCCGACCAGCAGGGCCTGAGCGTGCTGCGCGGCGATATCAGCCTGTTGCTGCGTTGGGTAGCCAATGTAGACGCAGGCGCGATCCTTCGCGTCGTATATGATGAAGCCAAAGGACTCGCCGTCTTGGGCCAGTTCAACTTCTCCGATGCGTCCGGCCAATGCTGCCTCCAGATGCGGTAAGTGACGAATCAAATGCAGCCAGATCGGCGCGTGTCCGGCCGGTGGTGCGTTGCTGTTAGAGGACTGCGTCGCTACTCGGCATGCCGCCACTCGGTCCACTTTTCGTCCGCACTCCCCCGACGCCGAGCATATACGCCGTCCCGTGCGTCGGGAGGTGGAGCAGGCTTGTCGTTGAACGGTTCAACCGCTTGAAGATGATTGAGGGTCATCTTCTGCTCCAGCGGGCCCTAGGGCCTTTAGCTTCTCCCAAAACGCGGTCAGATTCCTTGTCGCGGTATTTCATTATCAGCGTCCTTTTCATCGGACGAAGCGCTGGTAATCCGGCTGCACCCGCATCGCATCCCGCGCCATGATAACGAAATCCGTGAGCCGACTGCCGCACCGGCACCGGAACTTCAGATCCTTCAGAGGCCGATCGCCCTGCCCCGCATCGATGATGGCCTGCAAGTTAGCCGGGCCTCGATGTTTGCAGCCTAAGCACCGCACGTGCAGGCACAGCCACGAGTCCTGGTGGAGCATAGAGCGAGCGGTTGGGAGGTCGTCAGCCACGGCGCAACGTCTCAAGGTGACGGCGGTGGACGCGAAGCGTCTCTTCTATGACACCCGGCGGCCGGTCGCGGCGGCATTCGGATGGTTGTCCCGGTCCATCTCCTCGATGATCGCCTTCTGCCGGGCGATCCGCGCCTCGCACTCGGCAATCTGCCGTTCGACCATCTCCAGCAGTGTTTCGTCGCGATCAATCAAGCTTGTTGGCCGCAGCCCGACGCACGATGGTGCGGAACAGCTCGTCGGCCAGATCGCCACGCCGCCGATGCTCTGCCTCGCTCCCATCATGGTCCAGCAGATGGGCAAGCATCGAGTTCCCCAGCTTGCGCTTTGGCTCGACGATCGCCGAGTGCTTTGCGCCCGCAGTGTCGTTCGCCAGGTTCACCGAACCCCGCCGCTTCTTCATCGGGGCTGGCGTCACGATCGCGACGCCATCGCAGGCTGTGGCCGCTTCCGGCCTTTGGCGCGCCAGGTCTTCGGGTCTTTGTCGGGGATGGCGATGCGGCCGCGGATCATGCCGATTACGTTAGAGCGTTGACGCACCGAGTCCATCAGCCGCGTCGCGCGCCGAACGGGCCTGGTTCGGCACTCTTGTATCTTGCTGAATCTGCGAGACGGGCGGGCGGCAGATTGGCGCCTGATAAGCAATCAAAAATGGCCGGCAACTGGGAGGAGCCAGCGCCGGCCATGAGTTTCCCTCATAGGAAAGAAACGTCACTGGCGAACAGAGCCAGCGCCCGCACCACGTGGTGCAGGGGCACGCATCCTACGATGCATGCCCCTGCGTCACGTTCCGCGGACTTTTAGGATATAATTCCTACAATCCACGGACTCGTGGCGACAAGTGACAATATCGCAACAAGCCGCACCAAGACAAGCAAATTGGACGAGGTCGGTAGAGCCAGTCCCGAAATGGTGCTCGGTTACTCAGCCGGGCCGGATATCCCGGCGATGATGCCCTCGCCTTTGTCCAGGGGTTTGGCTCGATTTCCCGTTGGCCGGGCGGTCGCCGCAGCATGAGGCGGCGGAAGCGTTGGGGAGCTGCTCCCTGGCCGAGGCCAGGGAGCACGTCGTCAGCAGATATAAACCTGGTTCCCCGAGCCGCTATACGGCGACGGTGACGTTGACGTTTCCCGTATTGACGTTGGTGGCCACTTGAGTGATGGCCGCGACAAACGTCTCTACGACGGTCAGATTGCCGGAAAACGATGTCGCGCCGTTGCCGCCACCGATGCTGACGGACCCGCCCTGCTGTATGACAGCGGCGCTTTGGCTGATGGCCTGCGCGACACCGGCGGCGACATGGCTCCTGCCGCCAGAGACCGCGAGCAGTTCGTCATCGCTCAGTTCGGTTAATGTAGGGATCTGTTCGGTCATAGTTCTCCTCCATGTTAGCTAAACGCTCCCTGGCCGAGGCCAGGGAGCGTCCCGACTAGCGGCTAACGACGAAAGTGGCCTTAGCCGCTTGCCGCGACAGTGCCATTGACGCTGCCGCTGTTCGTGTTGGTCGCCGTTTGCGTGATCGAGCCGTTGAAGGTCTGGCTGAACGACAGATTACCGGAGACGGATGTGGAGCCGTTGCCACCACCGATCCCGAGGTTGCCGCCGTACTGCAGGATAGCGGCGTCTTGATGGATGTGCTGCGCGATGCCAACGGCAACGAAGCCGCCGGAGACCGCGAGCAGTTCATCGTCATTCAGTTCGATTGGCGTAAGGATCTGTTCGGTCATAAGTATCTCCTCCATTTTGCCATGAGGGGAGGCGCCTCCCTGACCGAGGCCAGGGAGCGTCCCGAGTTAGCCGCTAACGACGAAAGTGGCCTTAGCCGCTTGCCGCAACACCGGCAGTAACGTTGCCACTGTTCGTGTTGCTCGCCGATTGCCCGATCGAGGCGGAGAAGTTCTGGGTGAATGTTAGGTTCCCAGATACGGATGTGGAGCCGTTGCCACCACCGATCCCGAGGCTGCCGCCGACCTGCTCGATAGCGGCGGATTGGCTGATGTGCTGCGCGATGCCAACGACGACCACCGGAGCGACGCCGCCGGAGACCGCGGCCAGTTCGTCATCATTCAGTTCGATTGGCGCACTAAGCGTCATTGAGTGTCCTCCCATGAAGGTAAGGCGGGCTCACCAGAGGATCTGGCGAGTATCAAGCTACGGAAACGCCGAAAGGAACGAGTTCCCGCGGCTCAAATGTGCCGGCCAGCGCTGGCCGGTGCAAGAAAAGAATAGATGAAAAGAAAAGCCCAGGAGAGTGCACCTACCCCGGGTTTTTCTCGAAGGAAATCTAGTCTAATGACACAAATCAATTAGACACCAGGCTCTCCCGTCGGCGCAATATTATTTTTACGCGGCAGTGGCCAGCGCGGTGGGACGAACCTACCTACCCTACTCGCCGGTTTCGCCGGCGCAGTCCATCCCCAGGTAGCCTAAAGCCCCGTGATGCGCAACACCCGAACCGGCCGATCGCCCTGATCTAGCGGCCGTGCTGCCGGTGATCCGGCGGCTTGCGAAATCATTGCTCTGGCAAGCAGATCACACGCAGGCGAACCGCATCGCCAGGTCGGACTTGCAATGTCACGCTGCTAGTACTTTG
>Ga0070717_10001873_pt1 | contig 14709 bp, 13 predicted proteins | sample LARL113metaG_FD_71366 | JGI IMG/M metagenome (GOLD analysis project Ga0070717, IMG submission 71366) | Corn, switchgrass and miscanthus rhizosphere microbial communities from Kellogg Biological Station, Michigan, USA - LAR L11-3 metaG | ecosystem: Host-associated > Plants > Roots > Rhizosphere ... | reverse complement strand
TACCTCGAAGTAGTCCACGGCGTATCCACGTGCTTTCAGCACGTCGCGCAGGCGGCGATTCGCTTCCAGGATCGACGGTGCCGTGCCGCCCATCGCGCCGGTTGACTCCGCGCTTCCAACGTCGATGAAGAATCGAATGCCCTCGTTCGGGCTCTGCTCATATTGCGTCGTGAGCCACTCGAACGGCGCGCCGTTGCTACCCTCGTTGCCGCGCCAGAACGCGCCGCTCTGCGACAGAACGTTTCCAAAGACGTCCGGGCGTTTGAACGCGGCATATGCCGCCGCGAGTCCGCCAGCACTCGATCCGGTGATGATCGTTCGACGGCCCGAGTGCGTGACCCGATAGCGCCCTCGCATCCACGGGATCAGCTCATCGGTGAGAAAGCGTGCGAATTCCGCGCGATTGCCAAGATCCGCGATGCGCTCCGATCCCGACGCATTCGCGATCATCACCGCGACCGTGGGTGCGATGGCACCGGCCGTCCTCAACGAATCGAGAATCGCCGGCAGCGGGATGGCGTTGGTGTATACGTCTCCGTCGAATGCGACAACGATCGCACATCCGTCTTCGCCCGCGCACTCGCGCTCGTAATCCGCTGGCGTATAGATCCAGAGTTGCCGGCGGCGTCTGAGAATCCTGCTGTCGATCGCGGCCTGCTCGACTCGGCCCGGCGGCGGAAGTGCCGGGAGCTTGAGAAAAGTCCGCGCGCGGGCGGAATCGCCCCACTCGATCCACGAGCGGCGATCGAGCTCGCGCCGGTACGAAACGTCGAAGCCTGAAGGCGGCGCTTGCTCCTCGACGACGAGCGAATCCGCCGGTCCGAGGTAGAGCAGAGCATCGGCAAGGTCGGCAAAGCGACGCTCTCCAACTGGCATGGAGCCGATCCAGGAGTCGCTCATGGAGACGAGCGAGGGCGCGACCCAGTGTTCACGCGCCATCCGCGCTTCAGCGTCGGGGCTGCCAGGGCGCCCGTTGTACATCCACGCCACGTACATCGCGCCACGAAAGCGTGATTCGACCATCGTCGTCGTATTCGCGCCTCCGTCGCGGGATCCGGTGCGCATCAGGTGGTTGCTGCCGAGTACCACGAAGGCTCTGTGACCCTTCTGCAGAACGTTGTCGATGACATCGCTGAACGACACATTGTTAGGCCCCATGGCCGCCCAATCCGCTGGTGCATGTAGCGTCGTCCAGTCGACGCGAGTGTCACCCGCGAGCACATGAAGGCGGCGTCCCAGCGGCAGTCCTTTATTGACCTCGCGAATGGCCGCGAGCCAGCGCGCGTACACCGGGAATTCCCAGGCCGCCACCTTGGTGGTGTTTCGCCAGATGGTGCGTAGCGTGTCCGCCGGGACCGAGTCGCACTGCACGACATACGAGTCCAGCAGCGCCTGCGACTGCCTGCTCGCGAACTCGATGACGATATCCGGCGCGATGCGTTGAAACGCCGTGTCACGCACGAGCGCCATGTAGAAATCACCAGCCTGCCGGATTCCGTGCGACTCCGCGATCGCCACGACGCGATGGTTGGAAAACGCACCGACGATGCCGGCGACGGCCGTCGAAACCGCCAACGCGAGCCCGATCATTTCATCACCTCACTGGCTACCCCTGTCACTGAAGTGCCCTCACGAGGACGAACGTGCTGCGATTGTCGCGCATATCCTGGAGATCGTGATCCAACACGGCGAGCCCAAAGTGGGCGGCCACGGCCTCGCTCGTTATGGTGGCGACGTCCGGCGGCAGCGTGCCCGCCGCCAGGGCCGCCGCGACAGCTGTTGGATCGATGAGTTGCTCACGTCCCGCTTCAACAAGTGCGTGCGGCAGCCGCTTGGCGATCGTGTGGACGCATTGCTCGAGCACTGCGGGATGCGTGATGATGCGGGCGATCGTCCGGATCGTCGCCGTCTGGCACGCCATGAGTACGTGGCGAATATCTATTGAATAGCTGGCGATCGGGCGAAAGAGATGCGCTCCGACAGCGGCAAGGCTCTCCGTGTAGAAGCCCGCGTACGAATTGAACAACGCAAATTGCCCTGCGTCGATCGTGCCGGCTTCGATTGCGTCCAGCACTTCCGCGGTCGACTTGGCGTACACGAGATCGAACCGCTCGAACCCATGATCCGGGAGATTGGCGAGCGCGGCGACCTCGTTGAAGCTGCCGGGCCCCCCTTGAATGCCGACGCGCCGCATCGGGCTCGCGATCACGAGAGGCGGCTCTCGTACGCGGCGATCGCGCGAGGAATCGCCTGAAACAATCCGGGCGGATGCTCGGCCAATCGATGCAGGAAGTACAAATACCACTCGCGGCCATACACGACGTACACCCGCACGGCGTATCCCTCGTGGCGTAGCCTCGGCACCACGTGTGTTGCCGCGCCGTCCAGCAGTTCGAGCTCCGCGGGCTGGGCGGCCGCGCCGGTTCCCAGGAGCGAGCACGCCACACTCAGCAGCTCCGGATCGTGAGTCGCGATCGAGGCGGCATGATTGCTGGCGATGAGCCGCTCCATGAGCGAGCGGTAGGCGGCGTCGACGTCGCGCTTCTCGCCAACCCTTCCGAACGTTTCGTGGTACGCGCCTTTGACGAGCCGGATTCGCCCCGGGAGCTCGAGCGCTTGCTCGAGATCCGCCGCTGTCCGCGTGAGGCACGCCTGCAGCGTGATGCCGAGGTTTGGCGAACGCCGCGAAGCCTCGCGGTAAATCGTGAGAATTCGATCGGTCTTCGCCGACTCTTCCATGCTGATCATCACCTCGCGCCCCGCGGCGTGCGCGGCTTCCGCGATCGAAGTCAGGTTGTCCAGCGCCATCTGCGATGACACGCCCAACCCAATGTGTGACAGGTCGAGGGAGATGGACGACCGCGGTGCGCCTCGGCTCAGATCGACCGAAAGGCGCAGGAATTCGGCGGTCGCTGCCCGCGCGTCCTTCGCGTCCTGCGTGTTCTCACCCATGTAGTCGACCGTTGCGTGCACGCCCGACGCGTGCAGAGTCGCGACTCGCGCCAGCGCGTCCGCTCGGTGCTCGCCCGCCACATAAGCCCGCGCGGCGACGGACAGGATCTCGTAGAGGAGCGGACTTGCCAGCAGCGCCTGTTTGACTTCGTCACGCAGCGCGAGGCGTCGTAGCGCCTGCGCGAACGTCGGGCGGTCGTACGCGGCATCCAGGATCTCGAATTCACCATTCGCGGCGACGGACCAGGTGTGAGACTCGGGCATGTCCATCAGTCCGCGGCTGCGGCAACTTCTTACACGAGGCGCGCGAGACGATCCGAACAATTCGATACCATCGACCTGCATCGCTCAGAGGAGTAACACACGCATTTACTCGGGCCGCGAGACGGCGTCCGCTCTTCGACGCGCGACATACGTCGCGAACGGCTTCCATCCGCCGTGCCCGTCCCCGCTTTCGAGCAGCATGTACCACTCGTTAGGCCGGCGCCGGTAGATGAACGTGTCCCGAAACGGACCACTGGAGTAAGCAAACTCGAAGCGCAGCGTGTCACCGATCACGGAGCCGGTCCCGGCCGGAACCGAGAAGGCCGCACCGGTGTTGTCGAGCCAGTGGACCAGTACATGTCCCGCGAGCGTGTCCGCACCGAGAAAAACCAGCGCCTCGTATCCGGCCTTGGCACGGTCGCGCAAGTGCAGCTCGACGTATTTGTGAGCGAGAGTCCATTCGCCCACGGCATTGTACGCGGCGGGTCGGCCGCGCACCTCTCCGCGCATGTCCCACTGGCCCACGAGGCGGGCGAGCAGAGAGTCTGCCGGATTGGGAAGCCGCTTCGGCAATTGCGCTGCGGCTGACGACGCGCAAAGAACAACGAGCGCGCTCAGGCCGATCGTCGTTGTGTTGTTGATCATCACCGGGCCCCACGATTCGTCCGTCAGCACGCGTCAACCTTCTGCATCGGCTGACAAGTTCGATGCTTCGCCAGATATCGTACCGCGTCTCTCGAGTGCAGTCCGATAAATTCCGATCGGCGCAGTTCCGTTCCACGAACTTCACTTGCCGCGAACCCGCAGCGAAGAACACGCGACGTTGCGATATGCCCGCATCACTCTCGCAAAGACAATTGTATGACAACGACCTTTCCGAAGCTGACGTCGCTGCCTGTGCGGAAGATTCTCGACGGCAGTCTGAGCGGGTATTATGCCCATCTCGCGGCGATGACGATTGGCGAGGTCTTGCTCGACGGCGACGCCACCGTGCCAATGCACACCCATCCGCACGAACAAATCACCTACGTCATCGAGGGTCGTTTCGAGTTCACGGTTGGTGACGAAACGACCATCCTCGAGCCGGGCATGGCTGCACTGATCCCGAGCGGAGTGCCACACGGCGGACGCACGATCACGGCCTGTCGTGTCATCGATGTCTTCTCGCCGCCGCGGGACGACTATCGATGAGCGTTTCCCCGGCTGTCAGCGCAAACACCACAGCACGGACCGCGTTCCAGGCTCGCGCAGCATCCAGTCCTGCAAGGACACTTCCGTAACAGTCAGACTGCGCTTGCGCGTGTTGTCTTTGCCATGTAAAGTAGTTTACATTACATGCGAACCATGCGCTACGCACGCAGGATTCTACTCGCCATTGCCTCGATCGGCGCGATCGCCGCCGTGGCGCTCGCGGCGTTCCTCGCCATCGAACACTCACGACCGCTGACGCTGCCGATGCCGACGGGCCACTTTGCGGTCGGTCGTCTCATTGCCGACTGGCGCGACAGCACGCACGCAGACTCCCTCGCACCATTGGTCGGAACACCACGGGAACTGCTCGTCTGGATCTGGTATCCCGCCGCCGCGAATCTTCGCGCGCGCACCGAGCCCTATGCGCCAGCGTCTCTCACAGCGGACAAGGCCGTCGATCACGCGCCGACGATTTTCCGGCTCCTGACGCGAGATCCGGCCAAGGTTCGCGAGTACAGCGTCGGGAGCGCGCCCGTTGCATCCGACGAACGCGTGTACCCCGTGCTCGTCATGCGGGGAGGAGCGTCGGCGCCCGTCGCGAACTACTCGACCCTCGCTGAGGATCTGGCGAGCCACGGCTTCGTCGTCGTCGGCTTCGACGCACCGTACCGAACGAGTCGCGTCGTCTTTCCCGACGGTCGTGCATTTGCGCGATTGCCGTCGAACAATCCGGAGCTCGCGTTCGGCAGCGCGGACTCGGCCCGGCTCATGAATCGGCTGCTCGATGCGTGGACGTCCGATATCGCCTTCGCGATCGACCGCATGTCGCAGCTGAACGCCGCCGACTCATCCGGGCGCTTCACGGATCGCCTCGATCTCTCACGTATCGGCCTCTTCGGGCATTCGTTAGGCGGTGTCGAGGCTGCGCAGTTCTGTGTCGTCGACGCGCGGTGCAAGGCGGCCGTGGACATCGACGGCGCACCCATCGGACGCATCGTCCACGACACCATTCGGCGGCCGTTGATGTTGCTGCTCAGCGATCATGGAAGCGCTGACGACCCCGAGAGTCGGCGTGTCCTGATGGAGATCCGGTCGCTCCACGACCGAGCTCCAGTCGATGGCCGCCGCAGCGTGTTCATACGCGGCGCCAATCACTTCACATTCAGCGACGACGGCGCGTTGCTCAAGAGCGGCTTCGTTAGGCTCGTGCTTCGGCTCGCGGGGCAATTGCGAATCGATGGCCGCCGGCAGCTCGAGGTCACGTCATATTGTCTCCGCACGTTTTTCGAGACGTATCTTCAGTCGCCATCGCCGCGAGCGCCGTGCCCGGCCAGCAGCCCGTATCCCGAGCTTCAGGAGCTCGAGCGAGACGGTACTGCGACTCGGGGATGATGCTCGCCACCCAGAGGAGGTCTGATCATGCAGCGAATCGTTTTGCTCGCCGGTCTCACCGTCGGCATCACACTCGGCTACATCGACTCGCGCCCGTTCTGGGACGACACCGGTGTGACTGCCGTAGCGATCCTCGTCTGTAGCCTCGTGCTCGGCGCACTCACGCCGCAACGACCTTGGGCCACGGCGCTGCTCGTGGGTGTCTGGGTTCCGCTCTTCGGGATCCTGACCCGTGCAAACTACGGCTCGCTCCTCGCACTCGCGTTTGCGTTTGCGGGCGCTTACGCCGGCATGTTGCTGCGGCGGGCGGTCGTTCCCGTCTGAAGAGGCGCATGCTCATGCGCGTGCTTCATGATCGGAGAATCGCCCGATGGCCTCCCATGACGGCTATCGCCATTTCGGATCTGGGAGCGCAGCGACTTGTGCTAACGTCTCTTCGTATGACCCGCCGAAACCGATGCGGGTTATGTCCTTGATGGCATAGCGCCGCCATCCCGGAACCCACTTCGCGTCGGGAGTAAGGAGCCGCATTGCGTATCCACGCGCTGAGATTCGACCGACTTGGCCGATCTCAGCAGCGCCAGGATTTGCGTTTTCCCGATCGATGGTAAGGAGCGCAAACCAGCGCTGGACACTCCTGAGCAATGACGGTGTCGACCGGAGATCGAGCTTGGGGACAGCGGCTATTTGCGCCCTGCGGCTTCGCAACCCTCTCGTGTAGAAGACAGAACGACGAAATCGAGTGTTGATCTTCGTCACGTCCGAAACTCGTAGGGCGTCGAAACCGTCGAGGGAGATTGCGTCATCCAAGCGAGTCAGAACTATCCACTGCGTGCTGAATACGACCGGGACACCGATGAGAGACTTGGCCTCATCGTAGATCTCCTGCCTGACGATCTGTACGAGTGTGAAGTTGTCTGCACAACGCTGAAGCGCTTCGAGGATTCGCATCCGTTTTTCTCCTTTGGCTTCAGCGGATTTCCACTCGAGTTTGGATTTCAACGTCGTCGGACGCAGCCGCTCAGGGCAAGAGATACCCGACTATCGCGCCGACACCGGCACCTACAAGCCCATAAAGCGGTGGATACACCAGAGTCGCGATCGCCGGGCCGCCGCAATCGCCGGTACACTGCGCGTCCGCGCTCCTTCCACGATAGTAACCAACGGCAACTCCAACCGCCGCTCCGACGGCGGCGCCCACGACCGCGTGCTCCATGCGGGCAGCGCCGGAGGAATCCGACGTCCATTGCCTAACGGCAAACCGCAAGACTGGATTGATTGTTTCGACTCTTGCAGCTTCTGTTTTGTGCCGCACACCAGCGGGGGCCACACGCTGCGCTTGCAGAGCACCACTGGAAAGTGCTTCGGTGGCACTGAGCAGAGCGCCGCAGATTCCGATACGGAGTGATCGCCCTTTGGCCATACTCAATCGCCTCTCGATCCTTCTAATACTCGTGGTCAGCTCTCGGAAGAAAACTAGCTAGGCTGAACGTCGACTCCGTTGGCTGGAAACAGAGTGGCAGGAAATGCACGTTGACGAGAGCTACGGATGTTCGCGCGGCTCCACCTAACGAGCGCGACGTTACGATCGGCCGCCTGTCTACGTCCGCCTCGCGCGCGAAGCGGCGCCGTCCCGGCTAGCGCGGGATGGCCGACGGAAGCTTCGCCCGCGCGCTATCTCGGACCGGCCTGTGGGCGTCACGGGTTGCCGGTTCGCGAATGATGCCCACGACATGAATGCCTCCCCCGCCAGTTACTTTGGTGACGCAAGAGAGGACCGCCGCAAGGCGAGCGGAATCCGTAGGGAATCGCGTTGTGTCGTTCCAGCAGTTCGTGATCCTGGCGCGGATGACGGCCATGACAGCGGCCGAATCCTGTCGCGGGCGCGAGCGTTGCTTGCACCCTTGGACGCCGGCAGCGAGTACGAGAGCGATCGCCAGAAGCCGGCGTTGTTCACGGAGATCCGTTGAACCGAGACTCCTCGTATTCTTGGCTACGCTCAACAGGTTGCCCATGTGGACGCACCACTGACATTCCTCGGGAGCGACTTTAGTCCGTCGTAAAGTTGGACGCCAGCCTCGTTTTTTGGCGGGCGCGTTGTTGCCCAGACTATGAGAGCGATAAGGAGACACTGAAAGGTACCTGATTGACACAGGCGTCAGGCGTGCGCGCAATTCTTGGCCTTGAGGGTCGATGAGCCATGCTCCTCGGCCGGCACTCGAAAACAACCGAGCGAACGTCGTGCGGGACACCCCTGTCCACCTTCTACGTCATCGGCGCGGAGCCCGGGAGCTGGTGCGTCCGGGCCATCTTCACAGATGGGCACTCGAGTCCCGCGTCGGCGTGGCGGAGCTTGCTCTATCGGCAATAGTTTGCAGTGTGTAGCGAGGTCGTTCGTGTACGCGGTGAATTAGCCACAGCCGGATCGCCCGCCACGAATGCGAACAAGCCGCCATCCATATATGCCACCAGGAGACGTCGGGCGCGCCGGTTGGCGTGCCCTGGTTGCAGCCGTGCTGAGCGCGCCCGCTTTCGCCGCGCCAGCTCGCGCTCTCGCACAGACCTCTCCACCGGCTGTTGCGATGGTGGTTCGCCGGCTCGCCGGATGTTACCAGCTTAGATGGCGAGCTCGCGGGTCGTCGAGTGACTCATCCCCCTTCGCGGTCTTGCCCTCGCGCTTCGAGTTATTGCGCTCTCCGTTGGCGCCGCCATTTGAGGGCTACTCGGTGCACCCCGTGGCGCTTTGGTCCGGAGGAGCAATGCCAGCCTCGTGGGCGCCCGCCGATGCGGCTGGCGATTCGCTCACGATCGGATGGTCGACCGGATTTCATGGCGTCGAGCTGCTTCTGAGCATCCGCAATGACCGTCTGGTCGGTCGCGCACGCACGTTCACCGATGGTCATGTGCGTGGAGAGCCGCCTCCCCCAGAAGCAGATGTAATCGCGCGTCGCGTCACTTGCCCACGTTAGGCATCCGGCCGACCCGTCAGTGATCGCGCCCGCGGCCCGTCTTCTCCTGCAACTCGTCGATTTTCTTCGACGCTTCGGCCTTCGTTAACGAGTCGTCGACCGGCTCGCCGGCTTCCTGAGCAAGCGTGTGCAGATAGGAAGCTTGTGGCCCCGTCATGCTTTCATCGCCAGTCTTCCACTCGTCGGGGTCCTTCCGCGCCGACGGTTGCTGCTCCGGGTGCTCGGACTTCCTTCCTTTCATCAGATCCTCCTCCGCAACTGGTCTGCTGCGCCTGGTCCGCCGGCGCACTAAAAAGAGGAGCAGGATGCATGCCGAACAAACGCCGAATCCTCCACTCTCCACGCCTTCGTCATTCGGCGCGCAGTGCAATCATTGGATCTGCACGGGATGCGCGCCATGCCGGCAACGCGCTGGCGAGGACTGCAAGTGCCAGTAGGGCAACGCTCGCCACGATCATAACGAGTGGGTCGTGCGGAGACGTCGCGTAGAGCATCGCCGCGACGAGCCGGCCGGTCACCAGCACGAGCACGATACCAACCACGATGCCGACCGCGACGATGCGCATGCCAGTCCCCATCACGAGAGCGACCACGCTCTGACTCGCCGCGCCGAGCGCCACGCGGATCCCGAGCTCGCGCGTGCGTTCGCTCACCGCATACGACATCGCGCTATACACGCCAACTCCCGCGACGATCGACGCCAACACGCCGAAGGCAGCGAAGAGCATGGCGCCGAGCGTCCATGGCCTGAGTTGCGGCTCGAGCAGTGAGGCAGTCGTGCGCACATACGGGGGCTCCGCCGTGGGGAAGATCGTGCGAAGCGTTAGGCGCATCGCGTCCGCGACATGCGCGACATCTCCTGGCCGTGCGCGCACGACGAGATAGGAAGCACGTGACAGATAGCCAGCGCGACGCTGCGCCACCGGTACGAACAGCTGCGCCGTCGGCTCCTCGAGCACTTTCGTCAGATGTGAGTCTTTCGTAACGCCGATGACACGCCAGCAGGGCGCATCCCGGGTTGGGAAGTGCAGGCACTGACCAACCGCCTCTCGATTCGGCCAGTAGGCCTTCGCCGCTGTCTCGTTCACCAACACCACCGGCGGAGCGCCGAGATCGTCCGCGTCGTTGAAGAAGCGCCCCCGACGAAGCACGACGCCGACGGTAGCGAAATACTCTGGCGTGGTCGACATGAGCGCCGGATCGCGATTCTCGAGGCGCGGTACGGCACCGGTATCGGTGAATAGGGGAACCATCGCGTAGCCCGCCATCGGCGCGCTGTTCGACAGCGCGACTTGTTCGACGCCTGGCGCATGCCTGAGTCGCGTCAGCGCGTCTGCAAGCCCCGCTCTCAATTCGGCAGCGTGTGATTCACCGTCACGGTCCACCGCGCGTCGTTGCGGATCGTAGAAGAACACGGTTCCCCACACCAGCCGGTCGACGTCGTAGCCCACATCGATCGATTTGAGATCACTCAAGCTTCGCGCAAAGAGCCCGGCGCCGACCACGAGCATGAGTGAGAGCGCCGTCTGCGCGACGACGAGCAGCTCGCGCAGTCGCGCCGCAGTGCTGCGCGGGAGTCGTGCACCGCCTCGGAGAGCCGTGGTCACGTCCGTCCTCCGCGCCTGCAACGCCGGTGCGAGGCCGGCAACCACACCCGTGACGATGGCGATCGTGACCGTGAAGGCGACCGTCCGCCAATCGAGTGTGTTAGGCAGCGTCACATCCGGCAGAATCAAGTGAGCCAGGACTGCGCCGCTCCAGATGCCAACGACAACCGCGGCCACGCCCGCCAGCAATGACAAGGTCAGGCTTTCGACGAGCAGCTGCCAGAGAAGACGCGCGTGTGTCACACCCAGGGCGAGTCGCACGCCGATCTCGCGCTGCCTCGCCACCGCTCGTGCCAGCAGCAGATTCGCGACGTTAGCGCAGGCGACGAGGAGCAGCGCGAGCGCCACGCCGATCAACCGGAGCATGATAGCGACTTCCGGCCGCTGCCCGATGCTCGGCCCTAACGACTCGAGAATGGAGCCGGGAATGACCGTCGCGGTATCCGGATGCGTTTGCACGTGCTGGAGCTCGCCATTGCGGAACGCGACGGTCGAAATCGCGCCGAGCTGCGCATCCGTCATACCCGGCGCCATGCGCGCGATGACGCGAACCCGGCGTAGATTCCGCCACGACTGATACCATGGCCGCGTTGGATCGCCGAATGGGCTGGCGAGCGGCAGCCACACGTCGGTTCGATTGAGGTCGGGCCCTTGGAATCCCTCTTCGGTTACGCCGATGATCGTGTACCAACGACGGTCGAAGAGCGCCTTCGCGCCGATGATCTTTGGATCGCGGTCGAAATGTTGTTGCCAGTACGAGTGGCTTATGACCGCCACCATGGCGGGATTGGCGAACGATCCTTCATCCGTCCCGAACGGACGTCCGCGTTCCATGTGCACGCTCAAAACGCGAAAGAACGCCGTGTCGACGTATGCGCCGCGCGCGGAGGTTCGCGATTCCTCATCACCGACGACAATGCTGTCGGGTTTCGTGTACGCCGTGAGCTGCGCTCGTGGTCCGAGTGCCGCCGCGACACCATTGAATTGCGGATACCCGATTTCGTCATGAATCTCGGTCACTTCGCCGATGGACCAATTCGATCGCGTATAGATGCGCCGCAGCGACTCGGGATGCGCGATGCCCCGGGGCGGCGCGAGAAACAACTTGTTCGCAAGGGAAAAGACGGCCGCGTTTGCGCCGATGCCGAGTGCCAGTGTGACCGTTATGGTCAGCGACAAGGCCGGCGCCAGCCGCAGGCGGCGCACAGCGTAACGCAAATCGCTCATTGACGTGTTCGCAGTTGGGAAGTCTCAGTAAATCTTATGATGTTACGAACAGCGCGCGAGGGCGCCCGCGTCCGCGCGGATCAGCCCGACATACGAAACCTGGCGCATGCCGGCGCGTAGAACTGAGCATGTCGCCGGACACCTTTGTCGCCGAGCTCACCTACGCCGAAGACCAACGACAGCGGCGCCACGCACACGAGGAGACGACGATCTCGATCGTCTTGAGCGGCTCTCTTGTGGAGCGCGTCGCGCAAACTGAAGAAGTAGCGCGCCCGCTCAGCGTCGTCGTGAAACCCAGCGGCACCGAGCACGAAGACCGATTTGGTCCGGGCGGCGCTCGCATCCTGCAGATCAGACTCGCGTCCGCCCTCGCCGCGCGTTTGCGCGACTGGCAGTCACCTGTCGACCACTGGCGCTGGATGCACGGCGGTCCCGGCGTCGTGCCGTTTCTTCACGTGTTGCGCCTCGTGCGTCACCACGGAACGGGAGGCCACACGATTCCGGATGCCGTCACGGAAGTAATCGCCGCGCTGTCGTCCAATCCCAGCAAACCCAATCGCACCGCGCCACGGTGGCTCGAGCTCGTGCGCGAACAGATCAATGATTCCCATACGCGCACACCGCGCGTACAGGCCTTGGCGCACGCCGCGCACGTGCATCCCGTCCATCTGGCGCGAGAGTTTCGCCGCTACTTCGGCGTCTCAGTCACCGAGTACATGCAGCGCCGGCGGGTGCAGCACGCTGCTGCGCTGCTCGGCGACACGCGCACATCGGCCTCCTCCGTGTCGTACGACGCCGGGTACACGGACCAGAGCCACTTCTGCCGGATCTTCAAGCGCGAGACGGGTCTGACACCGGTCGCCTTTCGCCATCTCGTGGCCCCACCTCCTGCTCACCAGTAGGCCAGGGGACGTTTCATTCGTTCAAGACAGCGGGCGAGCGCGCCACGCATGATTGGCGTATGCGAAAGAGTCTCATGCTGCAATTTGCTGTCATCCCGCTGCTCGCGACCGCATGTGCACATCGACAGCGGCCGCAAATCATCGCCAGCCCGCGCTCCCCGGAGGAGATCGTCTTCGCGCGCTCGAGCGACGACGTCCTCGATGCGGGCGTCCTCTTCGCCCCGGCAAGCGACTCGGCCAAACGACTCGCCATCATCTGGATTCACGGATGGGGCGTCAATTTCTACCAACCATCCTATGTCGCCATCGGCCGCGCCCTCGCGCAGCGCGGATTCACGGCGATCAGTGCGAACACCCGGATGCACGATCTGGGAAATGTGGAGGGATATCGGGACGGTAAGCGCGTACGTGGCGGCGGCTATTGGGGTGTCGGGAGTGAGGAGCCGCGAGATCTCGCGGCATGGATCGACCTCGCCGAGCAACGAGGATTCAGAGAGGTCGTGCTGGTCGGGCACAGTGCAGGTTGGGCAGCGGTGCGCAGCTACGTGTCGAGCGTTCAGGATCCACGCGTCGTCGGGATCGTGCTCGCCTCCGGCGAAGTGCGTCCGGACACGAGGCGACCAGATCTCGATCAGCTACGACAAGCGCGGGACCTGATGGCGAAGGGCGAGGGAGACGCATTGTTTCGCGACCCGAAGCGCAACTTTCCATCATACATCAGCGCCGCGACCTACCTGGACATCTTCAGCTCCGAGGCGCCGCGGGCTGTGGATTTTTTCGGTATCAAGACGCCGAGCGACGCGATCACTCGCTTGCGAGCGCCCGTGCTCGCATTCTTCGGCACGGACGACGATGTCGGTAGCCAGGAGGAGCTGGATCTTCTGAAATCTGCGATGGCGCGACAAGCGGGAGCACCGCCCCTGACGACCGCGCTCATTCGCGGGGCCGATCACATGTACTCGGGCCAGGAACAGCAGGTCGCTGATGTCATCGCGAGATGGGCCATGAATCTCGGGACGGCTCGAACTCCCGCTCGTTAGATGGGCGCGTCGGGTCGAGCTCCCGGATCGATGCATGATAGCTTGACAACATGGCTCGTCTGAAGCGTAACTGCCTGAGTTCCGAGGTTGGTCGTAGCCGTCGCGACGTCGATGCGATGCGCGCTGACTCGGTTCGGAGACCCACGATCATGACGCGATCGGCAACATTAGAGACAACTAAAGCGGCGAGCGAATCGGGCGAAGAGCAACTGCTCGAACAGGCGCGCGCCATCGGTAGCCGCTATATCCAATCGCTTCCAGAGCGCTTTGTCGGATCACGGGCTAATTTCGCGGATCTCCTGGAGCGGCTCGGCGGATCGAGACCGATACCCGACCGATCCCAAGATGCAAGCTCGGTCATCGCCGCGATGGCCGATGCCGTCGAACCTGGTCTCGTGGCAACCGCCGGCCCGCGCTACTTTGGGCTCGTCATCGGGGGGGCGCTACCCGTCACCGTCGCCGCCGACTGGCTCACGTCGGCGTGGGAGCAACACGCGTTTTCGTTTACCACATCGCCCGCTGCGGCCGCAGTCGAAGAGGTGTGCCGACGTTGGCTGGCGGAGCTCCTCGGCCTGGCGCCGGAGGTGAGCCTGGGCCTGGTGACCGGCGCGACGATGGCGAACTTCACCTGCCTCGCCACGGCCCGCCACGCCACGCTTGCCTCGTTAGGATGGGACGTCGAGGAGCGCGGTCTGACGGGCGCCCCACCGATCAGTGTGATCACCAGCGACGAATCCCACGCGACGATCTTCGCGGCGCTGCAGATGCTCGGCCTCGGACGTGGTCGCGCCATACGCATCCCGACCGATGACCAGGGACGGCTGCGGTTGGACGAGCTCCGCGCCGTCGTCTCGCACAGAGAGCCACCGGTCGTCGTCTGCGCGCAAGCCGGCAATGTGAACACCGGTGCGTTCGACCCCTTGGTCGACATTGCATCGATCGTCCATGAACACCGGGGTTGGCTCCACGTGGATAGTGCATTCGGCGCCTGGGCGGCTGCTTCGGCGCGCTACCGTCATCTCGCGGAGGGCATTGCCGCGGCCGATTCTCTCTCACTCGATGCACACAAGTGGCTGAATGTGCCTTACGATTGCGGCTTCGCCTTCACGCGTCACCCTGAGTCGCATCGCGCAGCGATGTCGGTCGAGGCTCCGTATTACGCCAG
>Ga0070717_10001872_pt1 | contig 14713 bp, 14 predicted proteins | sample LARL113metaG_FD_71366 | JGI IMG/M metagenome (GOLD analysis project Ga0070717, IMG submission 71366) | Corn, switchgrass and miscanthus rhizosphere microbial communities from Kellogg Biological Station, Michigan, USA - LAR L11-3 metaG | ecosystem: Host-associated > Plants > Roots > Rhizosphere ... | reverse complement strand
TGTTACTCCCTCGTCGCTGGAAGCAGCCTTGCAAGTATTAGGCGATGCAAGCCACCCGGCTATGGCATTGGCAGGAGGGACACGCCTACTCATTGATGTGCGAGCTGGCGTGGTGCAACCCGCTATCCTGGTTGACCTACGTCAGCTCGATACGCTTGAGTATATTCGTTTTGATGATCATTGCGTTGCTATTGGAGCGAGAACGACCCTGGCACAGATAGAGATGAGTCCGCTCATCCAGAGATACGTCCCTCTTCTAGCGGAGATGGCAAGCTCATTTGGAAGTCCACTCATCCGCACGTCCGCTACACTAGGCGGCAACATTGCCTCGTTTGCACCGGTCGCCGATGCAGTCGTACCATTACTCGCCCTCGATGCAACGCTCCTATTCCAGAGTGCGGGCGACAGGCGTCGTCAACAATTGAGCGCATTCATCACTGACCATAGACGGGAAGCAGCGCATGCCCATGGGCTCATTACCGAGGTGAGTGTGCCTGTTTTACCTGGAAACGCACTTTGGTTCTACGCTAAACTAGGCAACCGGAAGGCGAATGCCATCCCCATTGCCAGTGTTGCGACCGTTATCACTATCCAAAGCCAACGCATCCAGGAGGCACGTATTGCGCTTGGGGCCATCACCCCGGCACCGCTACGAGCTACCCATGCAGAAGCTGTACTGCTCAATGAATCACTTCCGCTGCGAGATCAAACCATAGAGCACTGTCTTGCTGTGCTTGCGACAGAACTGCAGGACCCGCTTGACGATATGGTGGCCTCGGCGGGATATCGCGTCTTGATGGGAAAGGCACTCCTCAGAAAGGCGCTGTACCATCTGCGCCCTGTTGAGCAGGGAGATGACAAGAAGATGAGAGAGGAATAACTACATGAACAAGATAGACACCCTTCCGATAGAGGAAGATTCAGTAGCTAACCCAGCTCGCTTGTCAGGCCTGGCCTTTGACGAGGAGACGTTCAGACACATCGGCTACCAGGTTATAGACGAAGCCGCCTCGTACCTGAATGGAATACGCGAGCGTCCGGTATGGCAATCAATGCCCGACAATGTACATAAGGCCATTCGAGAGCAAGAACTTCCAGCGGAAGGACACCCATTCGAGGAGACGCTTGCTTTCATGAAACACATGATCCTTCCGTTTCCCCAGGGAAACGGGCATCCTCGTTTCGCCGGGTGGATCAACTCGGCCCCGGCCCATGCAGGTGTTCTGGTCAAACCGCTTGCCGCCGCCATGAACCCCAATTGCGGTATTGGAGACCATGCCGGGCAGGAACTAGAGCGACGCACGGTTCAGTGGATGATGGAGCTGTGTGGCTTTCCTGTAGAGGGGAGTGCGGGTGTCTTTGTCAGTGGCGGTTCCGAGGCCAATTTCACCTGCTTACAGGCAGCGCGGCAGTGGGCCGCACAGGTTGATGGATGGGATGTGCGGGCCGAAGGGGTACAGGGAATGCATCGTCCCTTCGTCCTCTACCAATCAGACCAGGGCCATTTCTGCATACGAAGGTCGGTCGAGGCGATGGGGTTGGGTCGGAATGCCATTCACATTATTCCCTCGACCCTTTCCTTTCAGATGGATGTGGATCGGCTGCGTGAGCAAATACTGGCGGATTGGGCGGCAGGGCTACGGCCTTTTTGTGTTGCAGCGACCGCCGGAACCGTGGAGACCGGAGCGATTGATCCACTCGATGATCTTGCTGATCTGTGCGACGAGCAAGGGCTCTGGTTGCACGTTGATGGAGCCTATGGCGCTTTCGGCATCCTGGATGAGCACGTTGCGCCTCTTTACAAGGGCATAGAGCGCGCGGATTCTCTCGCAACCGATCAGCATAAATGGCTCTCCGTTCCCATAGACTGCGGTTGTGCTCTCGTGAGAAATGGCGCAGCCCTTCGCGCTGCCTTTAGCCTGACTCCACCAGAGCAGGATGAACATGAACCGTGGCTGTCGGAATATACATTGCAGCGCACACGCCGCTTCCGTGCACTGGAGGTCTGGGCTATTATCCAGTCTGCCGGTCGCAACGGTCTTGCCGAAGCGATCACGAACAATAACAAGATGGCCCTTGTGTTTGCACATCTTGTCGAGACCCAGGATGACCTGGAACTCATCTCATCCGGTCCCCTGAGCATCGTGCGGTTCCGCTTTGCTCCTCCTCAGCTGCGTAATCAGCCATCGCTACTTGATCAGCTGAATAAAGCTGTAGCTTACGAAATGCAGCAGCGTGGGAGAGCATTTCTAACCAGCACCCGTTTTCAGGGCAAAGAGGCTCTGCGCGCTTGTATTGTGAACTATATGACGACGGAAGCAGATATACAAGCTATCGTCGATGAAACTCTCTATGTAGGTAGGAAAGTTGTTTCCTGTTACTCATAAGAAAGGGCGTGACAAGCAATGCGTTATGCAAACATTTTAGAAACGATTGGCAACACTCCGCTGGTTGAACTGAAACATTTGAGTCCCCGTCCAGGCGTGCAACTCTTCGCAAAACTCGAGGGGATCAATCCTTCAGGCAGCCTGAAAGATCGCATCGCGAAAAAGATGGTCGAGCAGGCTGAAGCTCAGCACTTGCTTAGGCCGGATTCGATCATACTGGAGCCGACAAGCGGCAATACAGGGGTAGCCCTGGCCCTGGTGGCGAATATGAAAGGCTATCCATTTACCGCCGTGATATCTGAGAAGGGAACGCAGGATAAGCGCCGACTGCTCGAATTGTACGGTGCCAACATCATTACTTCCCCCGGCTCGGCTGGCAGCAATGGGGCTATCAGGCTGGCGCAGGAACTGACCACACAGGACAAGCGCTACGTGATGCTCTACCAGTACGGGAATGAGGCGAACGCTCTCGCGCACTATGAGACCACGGGGGCAGAGATTCTCGAAGATATGCCCGATGTAAACGTCTTCGTCGCCGGTCTGGGGACGGGGGGAACGCTCACAGGCATTGCCCGCCGCTTAAAGAGGCACGACCCCGCTATTCGCGTCGTGGCTGCCGAGCCGGTGCAGGGTGAGAGTATTCAGGGGCTACGCAACCTGGCCGATGGTTTCGTCCCCCCGGTGCTCGACCTATCCGTCATCGATGCCCGGCTGCTGGTCTCAAGCCATGATGCCTGGTTGCGCACGCTGCAATTAAAAGCGCGGGAGGGCATCTTCGCAGGACCCTCCAGTGGCGCTGTGTTGGAAGTGGCTTTACGCGTGGCAGCGACTATGGATCGAGGCAAGATTGTGATCATCCTGGCCGATGGCGGCTGGAAGTACATGAGCGAGGATCACTGGATGGTAAAACTCCCATCCGTTGCTGACGCGGAGAAAGTTGCTCTCTAAGAAAAGAAAGAATCATGAGTAAGCATCATACCTATCCAATCCATTTTTCTCTCAATGGTTGCACTATTGATGTCGAGGTTGGCGCAACGCAAACGCTGCTCGAACTGTTGCGAGACAAGCAGCATCAATGGGACGTGAAGTTGGGATGCGGCAAGGGTGACTGTGGCTCCTGTACGGTGCTGCTGAGCGATGAGCCACGGCTATCCTGTCTCGTCCTGGCCGTTCAGGTTGATGGAGCCGCGATCACGACAGCTCGCGGCCTGAGAGACACAGAGCACCTTCATCCCCTCCAGGAGGCGTTCATCCAATATGGGGCGGTGCAGTGTGGTTTCTGTACACCTGGGATGCTGATGACCGCAAAGGCTTTGCTTGAGCGGTGTCCTCGCCCCACTCGTGCGCAGATACGTGAAGCGCTTGCTGGCAACTTGTGTCGCTGCACCGGCTATCAGGCTATCGTTGATGCAATCGAGGCAGCTTCCCGACGTCATCCACAGCATGGTCAAACTGACCAGAATATGATGGCTACGGAGATGGTTGATACAGGAGAAGAGGAGACATGAAATGAGCACAAGTACGTCAGAACTTATCGGTGCATCCGTTCGACGGATCGATGGGCTGGAAAAAGTGATGGGAACGACCCGCTACGGTCAGGATTTCTGGATGGATGGGATGCTCAATGGCGGTGTACTGCGCAGCCCTCATCCTGCCGCTCGCATCGTCTCTCTTCGTACTGATGCTGCCAGGCGGCTTCCCGGCGTTTACGCAGTGATGACTGCGCAGGATATTCCCGGGCAAAAACGCTACGGCGGCCCTACGGTACTGGATCATCCCGTGCTTGCCAGTGACAAGGTGCTCTATGCGGGCCAGGCAATCGCATTGGTTGCGGCAGAATCTCGTGAGCTGGTGGAGCAAGCGCTCCGACTCATTGACGTTGAGTACGACCCGTTACCGGCAGTTTTTGATCCGGCAGAGGCAGTAAAGCCTGGGGCCCCGCAAATTGGGGCACATGGGAATGTCGCCGGCCATGAGTGGGTGCAATGGGGCGACCTGGCACGCGGTTTTGCTGAGGCAGACGTCGTAGTCGAACAGACCTACCATACCACGTGGATAGAGCACGCCGCCCTGGAAGTAGAGTGTGGCGCTGCCTGGCCGGATGAACAGGGAGGAATTACGCTGCGCGTCTCCACGCAATCACTTGAATACCAGCAGCAGATCGCAGCAGTGCTCGCTCTTCCCCCTGACAAGGTGCGTGTAACCTGTCCAATGGTAGGAGGGGGATTTGGACGCAAACTCGATATCACCGTTGAGCTCTACCTTGCGCTACTCGCATGGCACACACAGCGTCCCATCTTTCTCGCAAGTTCGCGTGAGGAATCGATACTCGCCTACTCCAAACGCCATCCATTCACGCTGCACTACAAAACTGGTGCAGCGCAGGATGGTCACCTGACAGCAATGCAAGTGCATATTACTGGGGACGCAGGTCCGTTCGTGTATCGCAGTGCACTGGTAAGCTTGCACAGCCTCATGCTTGCCACCGGCCCGTACTATGTCCCGCACGTATCGATTGATGTACAGGCTATTCACACCAATAACATTTTTAGCAGCGCGATGCGCGCCGTAGGAGGGCCACAGGTCAATTTTGCCTACGAGAGCCAGATGGACCGACTTGCCCACGAACTCGGAATGGATCCCCTGGCGTTTCGCCGCATCAACTACCTGCAGCCTGGACAGAGCCTGCCTAAGGGGCAAGTGATTCAGGGGACCGTTCTGCTGGCGGATTCGGCCGAATGCGCATGGAAAGCACTGGATGAGATGCCTACTGTTGTCCAGGCCGGATCAAAGAAAATAGGGCGGGGCATCTCCTCGAATATGAGCGGCTACGGGGTGCCTGGGAATGCAGCAGCGTGTGACATAGAGGTACACCAAGACGGGCGCGTCGTTATCTCTATCGGGGTGTGCGATATCGGTGGGGGTCAACGTTCCTCAGTCGCGCAGATTGCGGCCAGCATGCTCGGTGTGCCACTTGAGCATGTGACCTTACGTCTCGCCGATACTGCTGTGACTCCGCCAGTTGGTGCGACTGCTGGCTCAAAAACACTCTACTACTGCAGCAATGCCACGTTTATGGCGGCGAACGTGTTGCGGAAAAGACTGTTGGAGGTGGCAGCCGACCTCTTAGAGGTGCAGGTAGATGATCTTGTACTTCAGGATGATGAGATATGCGTACAGGACCAATCAGGGAAAAAACTCGCACTTCTGAATGTCATTGCGGAAGCCAGGGCGCGAGATATTCCCCTCACAGAACATGCAGTGTTTCAGACGCCGAAAGAGAAGAAATTCGCGAGCGAAAGCGGCACTGGCATTGACTGGCTTGACTTTACCTTTGGCACCCATGCTGCCGAGGTGGCAGTCGATGAGGAGACGGGTGAAGTGTCTGTGCTAAAATATGCTTGCTGCCACGATGTCGGGCAGGCGCTCCATCCGCAAAGTGTTGAGGGACAGATGCATGGAGGAGTTGCGCAGGGCATTGGCTTCACTTTGATGGAGCAACTCGCGGTGAAGAACGGCATCATTCAGACACCTTCCTTGCGTGAATACCTCATTCCTACCTCTGTCGATGTACCGGAGATCGCGACCATTCTGCTGGAGTCGGGCCAGGGACTCGGGGCGTTTGCAAATCGCGGTATAGGGGAACCACCTGCCGCCGTCTCTGCCGGAGCCATTGCAAATGCCATCTATGATGCCATTGGAGTACGCATGACTGAGTTACCCATAACGCCGGAACGGGTCTTTACTGCTTTGCAACGACTCCGATGAATGGAGCTCTCTATTCCTGGCCAGAGTTTTTCTTGCTATGCATCGATGCTGCACTCGGCAAATAAAAGAGAAGGGAATAGTGAATGGAAGGAACATCTTGGTGAAAAGCTGGAAGCATCCTACTGTCTGGTCTGCTCTGGGAATGAGCGTGTTGCTGTTCGCAATCGTCTCGTGTTCCTCTGTTCCATTGTCACCACCGACTCCCACCGTGGGAACGACACCCTATGAGGGTTTTATTGCACGGATTTTTACCGGTTCTTACGGCATGCAGATGACGTACTACCTCTATATACCCGCGCATCTTGATCCGCAAAAAAAGTATCCCCTGGTGCTCCTGCTTCACGGTGGGGGCGAGCGTGCAAAGGTGAACAATACACCGATCCAAAATAGGGATGTGCTGCTGAATCAGGTATACGTGAGAGTATGGAGTTCTCCAAAGGTGCAAGATCACTGGCCCAGTTTCATTGTCGTTCCGCAGGTCGTCTATCCCCAGCGCTGGGTCAACGTACCGGCGCAGCAGGGCTCCTATACCCTTGCCGCTCGACCAGCAAATGCCTTGCTCTTGGCGAAGGAGATTGTGGATGCGCTGCAAAAACAATACACCACTATTGATCCCAACCGCCTCTACGTTACTGGACTTTCGATGGGAGGCTACGGGACATGGGAGGCGATTGAGCGCTGGCCCAACTACTTCGCCGCTGCGGCCCCCATCGCGGGTGCAGGCGATCCATCCAAAGCGTCAGTGCTGACCCATCTGCCCATTTGGGCTTTTCATGGCTCGGCAGATACGACCGTACCGGTATCAGGTTCGCGTGACATGATCAACGCGATCAGCGCCGCGGGCGGCAACCCACGCTATACGGAATTTCCCGGCGCTGGTCATGGTGTTTGGGGCTATGTCTATTCATTAGGCGCATCAAGTAGCGTCTCAGGTTTCTTTCCCTGGCTCTTCTCACAACACAAGTGATCGGAGATCGTGTTCATAACCAGCGATCAGGTAGGTGGGACCCGCCTGGAGGGCCCATCGCCGCACCCACTAGCACAACTACAAGCACTCGTTGGGCACCACTTACCAACTGACGATCATCCGTTTAGAGCAGGTGGCGGTCCTCCTCCAAGCTCACATGGCCGCACTCTCATTTGGCTCCACCTCTCCACGTGAACGTTTTCCTCTGTCTACACACAAGTGCGACTGTAGTGCTCCTCCCAATTCAGCGAATTTTCAGGAAGTTATCCCCCTTTTTTCAGCAACATCTTGCACAATCAAGGAACACAGACGAGGTTGTTGAATACTGTTCCAAAATAGGAGAAAGAGGAACGTTGAGCGATAAATGTACAAGGAGAGACAGCTATGGCGGATATAGTAACGACAATTCCTCAGGCGCAGCCTGAGCATCCTATAGAACAACGGGGGCAGAATGGCTTTCTGACCTGGCATCGACTGGCGCTGGGAGCAATCACCCTTATCTCTGTCTTCATGAACTTCTACCGACTGGGGCAGAATGGCTTCGGCACATTTTATCCTGCCGCGGTGCGAAGCATGATGGACAACTGGCATAACTTCTTCTTTGCTTCCTATGATCCAGGGGGCTTTGTGACCATCGATAAGCCGCCTGTGGGCTTCTGGTTTGAGGTGCTCAGCGCCAAAATCTTCGGTTTCAACTCCGTCAGCATCCTGTTGCCCGAGGCATTGGCGGGCGTGCTGGCGGTGCTCCTGCTTTATTACCTGGTGCGACGCCACTTTGGGGTGGTAGCTGGCCTGCTGGCGGCTCTGGCTCTGGCGCTCAGTCCGATCAGCATCGTGACCAATCGTAACGATACGATTGATAGCATCCTGGCTTTGACTATACTTGTGGGAGCCTGGGCTGTGCTGCGTGCGGCTGAGATTGGAAAGCTCCGCTGGTTGCTGCTCTCAGCGGTCATAGTAGGCATTGGCTTCAATATTAAAATGATGGAAGCTTATCTGGTCGTCCCTGCCTATGGATTGCTCTACCTGCTGGCCGCCCCTATAAGCATCTGGAAGCGGATTGGACACCTGGCTTTAGCTGCGTTACTCCTGCTGGTGGTCTCTTTTTCCTGGATAGTGGCAGTGGATCTCACCCCTGCTTCGCAACGACCTTATGTTGATTCCACTCAGGACAACTCGGAGCTTAGCCTTGCTCTTGGCTATAATGGTATCGAGCGTCTCCTCAGTCAATTTGGACGAGGATTTGGGGGAGGAGCGAGAGGCGCGGGTGGAAACACTCCTGCAAATACCTCCAACAGTTCTGGAAACACAAATGGCAACGGAACTCCCTTTACGAACGGAAACGGCGGTTCTACCAATGCCGCAAGGAATGGAACGTCGCGCCAGCCGGGAGGATTTGGCGGTGCAGGCGGGCTCTTTGCTACCGGGAACCCTGGTCCGCTGCGCCTCTTTACCGAACCACTGGGAAGTCAGATAGTCTGGCTCTTGCCACTGGCAATCCTTGGCATGATCGCCCTTGCCTGGCAGCGGCGACCGCGCTTACAGATCGATCGCCAACAGCAATCGCTGCTATTCTGGGGTATGTGGCTGCTCACCATGGGCATCTTCTTTAGCGTCGCGGGCTTCTTCCATCAGTATTACATGACGGAGATGGCTCCGGCCATTGCGGCGCTGTTCGGTATTGGCCTCGTGGTGATGTGGCAGGACTATCGTCGTCCGGGTTGGCGTGGTTGGCTGTTGCCTTTCGCGTTGATCGTCACTGCTGCCGAACAGATATACATTCTCAACAGTTATCCCACGTGGGGCCAGGTGCTGATCCCAATAATAGCTGTTCTGTGCATCATCGCGGCGGTAATGCTGATTGGCGCTCGCATTGCTCCGCGTATCAAGGTCAAAGCTCCTGGCACTCGCTTCCTTGTGCCAGCACTTTGTGCCGGTATACTGGCGCTGCTACTTGCCCCAACTGTATGGGCGGCCATCCCCGTCACCCAGGGTACGCAAGCAGATCTTCTGCTGGCGGGACCAACGCTGACAGGTGATGGCGGTGGTGGCAACTTCGCGGGTGGACGGGGCGGAAATACCAACACGGACACGGCACTGATCCGCTACCTGGAAGCGAACCAGGGGACGACGAAATTTCTGGTCGCTGTACCCAGTTCAATGACGGCTGACAGCATCATTCTGGCGACAAACAAGCCTGTCATGTCCCTGGGAGGCTTCAGCGGCAGCGATCCCATTCTAACGACCAGTCAGTTGGCAACTCTGGTCAAGAATGGCACGGTTCGCTTCTTCCTGATGAATTCGTTCGGTGGGAGAGGCCAGATTCCTTCACAGGTTTCTAATCAAATTCCCACACAGACCAGGTCCGGTGGTGGATTTGGAGGGTTTGGTGGTCAACAAAGCTCACTCACTACCTGGGTGACGCAGCACTGTAAGACAGTACCAGCGAGCCAATGGCAAACTTCTTCAACGAGCACCGGTTCCGGTGGGTTTGGCTCGGCCAGGGCAAGCCAGTTGTACGATTGCGCCACCACTCATTGATAAACTTCGAGAGTTTGGGTACCTGCCCGCCATCAGGCGGCAGTACCCAAACGCCTGATATATACCTTTTTCTGGAACGGAATCTTTGAATGCTCAAAATACAACATAAGATTGCAGACACGTATTCAGAGGAACAACCCATCTCAGCCTGTTCTACAGAAGCAGAATTGATCTCCACTTATGGCAGTCATGCTCTTGCATTCCTGGGTCTCACCTCCAAGAATGCGCATTTCCTGGCACCCGACGGAGCAGGACTGGTGAACTATCGACTGGCGCGTAAGGTGGCGGTGGTACCTGGTGATCCGATATGTGCGCCAGAGGAATTTGAGCAGGTAACACGTGATTTCCTTGATTTTTGCGCCTTTCAGCATTGGCGCGTCGCCTTCTATCAAACCAATCCTGAGCACTTAGCTACCTATCGCAGCCTCAAAATGCGTACATTCAAGATGGGCGAAGAGGCGATGATACACCCGCAAACCTTTACCCTGAGTGGCTCGGCGATGGCCAATGTGCGTACCAGTTGCCGGTGTGCCGAGCGTGAAGGCGTTCGCATCCAGTGGTACGAAGGCATTCCTCCTATAGAGGTGGTGCGGCAGCTTGAGAATGTTTCGAACACCTGGCTGGAACGCAAAGCTGGCAAGAGTGGAGCAGAGATGGGCTTCAGCGTGGGCAGACTTGATGAACTGATGGTTAATGCTGAACTGGCTGAGATGATTGCCAGCATTCCCTCGATATCAAGCGGCTCTTGTAACGCTGTTCCACGGTTTGTGACAGCAGTGGCAATAACAAGTTCAGGTCAGGAGTGTGCATTTGTGACCTTTACTCCCATCTATGGTTTTCTAAGGGATGCGGCGAGTGAGACCAGTAACCAGTCAGACAGGCAGGACTGGGGATGGGCGCTCGATTTGATGCGGCGGACACCAGACGCACCACCAGGAGTGATGGAACTGTTACTGGTGCGTGTCATCGAGCGTTTCCGATCATGTGGAGCGCAAGTGGTCAGCCTGGGTCTGGTGGCAATGGCTGACACCAGGCGGGAAATGACCCTTGGAGAGCAGAGGCTTGCCACTTTTCTTACCGACCGTCTGGGTTTCTTAGAGAGCCGTCGTACACTCTTCAGCTTCAAACAGAAATTTAACCCCTGCTGGGAGAGTCGCTATCTCGTTGCCAATACCACGCTTGCCTTGCCGAAAATTGCCCTGGCGCTGCTCCGGTTGCGGAATTATTCAGGAGGGAGATTGGCGAGACTGTTAACGAGAGGGGAGTACCATTCTGGCTGCGAAGCCCCGGTAAGTAGTGAGTAAGAAGTCCAAGCAGGGAGAGGAGTATCCATTGTCTTTGATGGAGACAAAAGAGGGAAAGACACGAGGAGATTCATCCACCAGAACACAGGATGCTCCTAAGCATCGATTCCAGACATGGCGTAGTACCTCCTGGCAGTTCCTACGCTATTGTCTGGTAGGTGGCGCGAATACAGCTATTGATATATTGGTCCTTAATATCCTTCTATGGTGCTTTCCTACCAATAGCGCACTGCACCTTATGGCTTACAACTCAATTGCTTATAGCAGTGGCGCATTGAGTAGTTTTTTCTTAAACAAGTACTGGACGTTTCGTTACAAGCAGAGAACGACCGGGCGGCAAGTGACACGCTTTGTCGTCACCCTGTTTTTAGAAGTCCTGTACAGCAATGCTCTGATATGGCTCGCGGGCAAAGCACTGCGGCCCTTGATTGCCAACCCGACTCTCTGGGGCAATGCCTCAAAGCTCATAGCGGTGGCCGGTAGTACGCTTCTCTCGTACATCTTTATGCGTTTCTGGACCTTTGCCAGTGGTTCCCACGACCAATCGAAAAAGCATGAAAGTGGGTAACCCTTTTTACCGTTTGTCTCGTTTACTTCCCACTCCCGATCAGGAGGCCAATGATGCAAGCAGTCAAACCTACTATTTTGATTCTTACCACCCACACCGGAGGTGGACATCTAAATCTCGCGCAGTCATTGAAGGGCATGCTAGGGACAGACTATGAAGTGATAATTATGGATCCTCAGCCTTCTCTCATTGATCTCTGGTATACATCAGTCAGTCGGTATTTTTTGAAATTTTTAAATTGGCCTGTCAGTGCGATTCTGACGGAAAAGTACTGACAGGCCATCGCATCTCAACATGTACAGGCAAGCAATCCACATCGCGCTCATCGTGCTGGCCGTCTGCCTGCTCATCATCGCGTTCGGCTTCTTCGCGCAGGTGATGCATGCTTTTGTCCGCTGAGCCAGGTGTAGGGTATCGGCAGCGAGACGACGAGACAGGCAGAAAGATGCGCGCGCAAGATGAAGAGAGATCAAACACAGAGTCAAGGAGGTGATGCATGCTGACACTTTTTGGGAGGGAGGCAGTCGCGTGTATGCTTCTCTTCTATGCGCTGGAAGAGCGTTCTCCCTGGTGGGTGCTCGCCTTTGCACTGGCGTGCGCGGCCTCGTCGGCGTATGGCTGGCTAGCCGGGACCTGGCCATTTGGCATGGTAGAGTGAGTATGGGCATTAGTCGCTTTCCGCCACTGGGGAAGTGGCCGGGTGACTCTGTTGGGCGATGCCGCTCATCCACCCACTCCCAACCTCGGTCAAGGGGCTTGTCAGGCCCTGGAAGAAGCCCTCGTCCTCGCTGGTTGCCTGGCAGACCAGCGCGAGCCAGTGGCCGTCTTGCGTGCCTACGAGGCGCGCCGCATGAAGCGGAGCGCCGCCATCATCGAGCAGTCCTCTCTGTTCGACAAGATCGGTCAGTGGGAGCACCCGCTGCTCTGTGCGTTGCGTGATGGGCTCACCCCGCCCGCCTTTGCGACGTTTCTCCCCAGACGGTTCGTCGCGTACATGAGCATACCATCGAAATGAGGCGGAGAGGGATCAGTGCAGTGCTCTCGCATTGAGCAGTGCCTCTTGCTCGATGTGGTTTGGTCAAAGACGACCAGGCACGTCCTCGGCTGGCCAAAAATGATGGGCGAGCTGCAATGTCTCGTCAAGCAAAGAAGGCGTTCAGCATGTCCACATCCGAGAGGAAGGTTTCGGCACGATAGATCTTGTTCTCTCGAAACCGGGAGACTGTGGACTGCCAAGAAACGAGAGGCTGCCAAGGAAACACACGAGCCACCTCCGAAATGAGTCCGAACCTTCGGCCCATCGTTTTTGGGCTGAAGGTTCGGACAAGAGGTTTTCCATCCAGCTTTTTCGTCCGAACCTTGAGCCTATTTACCAGCTGGCGGTGCTCCCGGTGGTCACGCTCAGCTCTCCAGGAAGAGCGTGGCGTGCTTGCCGAACAGCGTGTGGTATTGGAACAGGAACCCGTATCCGGAGTCTGGATAGAGGATGAGCTGGGCGTTGGGCAAGCGCTGCGCCAGGACAAACGCGTTCACGGTCGGGATGATCAAGTCATGGCTCCCGCCCGCGACCAGGACCGGGTGCGAAATTTCGCGCAAATGTGGGTAGGCCGCGTCTTCGGTGCGATCCCAGCGGGTCAAGGCTGTTCGTTGCGCTTGTACCCCAGGGCCTGTCAGAGACGGATCGCGTTCGCCTTCTCGCCTTTGGAGCCGATCCCAGAAGGCCGCGCCTGCCGCCCGGCTCGTTGCGGTCGGTTCAAAGAAGAGCTGGAGCAGTCCGTTCCTGGATGGGGGCAACGAGGCCGCGTCAAGAATCGTCGGATTGAGATTCTGGGTGCCCTCGCCTTTGCCAGGACCGGTCTCCGCCAGGATGAGGCGACGAACAAGCTGGGGGTGGTGTAAGGCCAGGTGCTGAGCGATATAGCCACCCAACGAGAAGCCGAGCAGATCGACCTGCCTCAGCTGGAGGGCGTCGAGGAAGTCAAGAGCGTGCTGCGCCATAGCAGCAACGTTGTCGGGCACTTCCCCACTGGAGAAGCCCACCCCCGCGTTATCGAAAGTAATCACCGTGCGATCTTTGGCAAAGCCATTGAGCAGAGCCGGATCCCAATTGTCCATCGAGCCACGAAAGTGCTGCAGAAAGACCAGCGGGGTTGCCGATGGGTTTCCGAAACGCCGATAGGCAAAGCGCACCGAACCTCCACTCACAAAGCGTGTGGGCGTGGTCTCGGCACTCTCTGGCTGTGTGCTCTCATCTTGTTGTGTTATCATCTTGTCCTTTCTTTGATCTACTGATGGTCTCTCTGCTCGCTTTCCCGTTTGGAAACGCGAGGAGTGGGAGGAAAGGGCGGCCTGTCCTGCTCCACGCAACGGGACAAGCCTGGGTCTCAACCCTTCCCTTCTTCTGCAGGCAGGCTTGTTGCTCTCTTGCCTTCATACGCGTGAACACGATCTCGTTGCACCACGAGTGACGGGCTCCTTGCGAGGCCGCCACAATGAGGTCGAACACCTCTTGGGGATGGGACTACTACATGAACAAATCCCCCCTCCCGCCGCTTCACGCCTATCTTCAACACCTGTTTTAATCCCCCCAAATTCGCGTATTTTGAGCATCTATCACCTATATAGAGCCTCTTGTGCCAGTCTCTCGCTTGCCTCTATTTGCTTATTTACAGCCGCAATAGCCTCTTTTGATTGTCTTTCACTAGCTTCTATCTGCTTTTGTACAGCCGCAATAGCTTCTTTTGATTGTTTTTCACTTGTTACTAAAGCATCTTGCGATTGTTTGGAGCTTGCTTTAAGAGCCGCTCTTGTGATGATAGTTGACCAGATAGCAGCACCAGCTATAACCAGCGTTAAAACCACATAGATAGCCGTTAAAACCAGATTTAGTAACGAGTAGTCAGGCTGTGAAGTTGTAGAACCCGAAAGAAGAACTAGAAGCGGCATACTAATAACCTCATAAAAAGCGTTAGACTCAAGATAATACAATACTAGAAACGAAGTTAGCCTCTCGGTTCTAGCAACCTTGGGGCTTTCTTCTTCCCCGCTATCGTCATCAAGTCGGGTAGCCAGAGAACATTACTGCTCCCCGGCCCCCTGAGAACCGTGCATGCACCTCTCAGCGCACACGGCTCAAGCACATTACTAACAGCACTGCTCCTCTTGCTCTTTGCGCTTT
>Ga0070717_10001870_pt1 | contig 14720 bp, 17 predicted proteins | sample LARL113metaG_FD_71366 | JGI IMG/M metagenome (GOLD analysis project Ga0070717, IMG submission 71366) | Corn, switchgrass and miscanthus rhizosphere microbial communities from Kellogg Biological Station, Michigan, USA - LAR L11-3 metaG | ecosystem: Host-associated > Plants > Roots > Rhizosphere ... | reverse complement strand
CGTAACAGTGATGAATAGGTGTGGCGGAACGTGTGCCAACCGATGTGCTCCGTGATGCCAAGTTCCACGGCGGCGGGACGGATCAGGTTACGCATGATGGACTGCGCCCAGTACGGCCGTCGACCGCAGCTAGCTGGGCTGGCGAAAATCCAGTCATCTGGTCTTCGGTACTTCGTATGCTTGCGCCAGGCTCGCAGTGCTTTTGCCAAGTAAGAATCAAGCGGAATCGGCTTCTGTGATGCCTCGGTTTTGCACGGACCCACTACTTGGAAGACGATGGATCGCGTGACACTAATTTTCGAACGCGAGAAATTACTTCCGAGAACGAACTCTTCTGCTACTCGATGTGGGACTGGTCTACGAATGAGCGAACTGCTCGCCTTAAAGTGGCGAGATGTTATCGGCGACGGCGCTCTTGCGTCCTTTTAGTTCCCAAAAGTTTCGAGGGGCGCTCTGGCCGCGCCCCTCGTGCTCCCTGGCCCTACCCCCCCGAGAGCTTACTGGACCAAAGCGTTTACTGTGCGTTGAATTGTTTGCGGAGGTTGTCCGAATGTCCGGACGAACGAACGCCGCATCCGTTCGCGATTCCCAAAACCGTTCTTCCTGGCAATTTCCTCGGCGGAGAAGCGGCCAGCCTCCATCATCAGCCGCGCAGATTCCAAGCGCAGCCGCTCAATTGCCTTTGCGGGTGACTGCCCCGTTTCCTCCTTGAACAGTCGGCTGAATTGCCGCAGGCTTAGAAAAGCGACGCGTGCCAATGCTTGAACCGACAACGGCGCGCTCAAATGTTCTTTCGCGTAGGCGAGCGCGGTCCGGATACGATCGGATTCCGCGTCCAGATCCAACAACGTCGAGAACTGCGACTGCCCTCCCGCACGACGGTGATAGACAACCAGTATTTTGGCGACCACACGGGCGAGGTCGGCGCCAAGATCGTCCGCCAACAGAGCCAGCGCAAGATCCACTCCCGCGCTCATGCCGGCCGATGTCCATACTGGTCCGTCGATCATGAAGATGCGGTCTTCGTGGACCGCGATCTTGGGGTAGCGGCGCTGCATTTCTTTAGCGTAATACCAATGAGTGGTTGCTCGTCGACCGTCGAGCAATCCTGCCTCTGCAAGGACGAGCGCGCCGGTGCAGATCGAAGCTATTCGCCGACTTCGATGAAAAGCGGATCGAAGATAGTTCAACACGCCGGGCGTAGCCGCCGGGGCCGAGATACTGCCCGCAATGATGAGCGTGTCGAACGTGCGGCGTTTGAACGACGAAGTCTGAATCTTAGATCCCAGCGAAGTGGCGACCGGCCCACCGTGCTCCGAGAGAATCGTGACTTCGTACGCGTTCGACCCAATCTTCCAGTTTGCGGTTTCGAACACACTCGTGGCAGCCAAATTCATCGGAGAAAAGGCGGGATAGACGATCAAGCCAATTTTGTGCATTTGATTTACCCGGTCTCAGTGTACGCGCGTTGTAAATGTCCGAAAAGGTTGCATATCTGACCGTCACGCCATCGTGTGCAGAACATCTGAGTACCTGTATTCGGGAATCGATGGAAAGAGAAAAGGATTGAATGGTTGCGATCCTCACTCAACTTTTGAAGATAGGACCTGGACATGGATAACGTTCAAGACAAGGCGGCCAACACCAAAGAAATGCCTAAGCGCAATTTCCCAGTAGTTCCCACAACAAAGATTCTGGCTATCGGACAATTCACGAAGGCTCCAACGCCGGAACAAATAAAGGAGATCTTTCCGAAGGAAGTGCCAGCTACGCTTCGACTGTATCTGGCGGGCAAGATCGATCAATGGTGGATTCGCCAGACGCAGGCAGGCCCTGTTTTCCTCTTGAATGTGACCTCGCTTGAAGAGGCGCGTGCTCTGATGGAAAACTTGCCGCTAGGCCAAGCAGGCCTCATGAAGCACGAGTTCATCGAGCTCGGTCCGCTGACCCCACTTCATCTACTTCTCAGCGATGGCGGGTCGACCGCCGGTAAATAGTGTGTCCTTGCGATCGCGACGCGCGAAGTACACGAAAGTTCGTCATCGTATGCCGAAATGTAATACGAAAGCCAAATTGAAACTCAAAAGGAGAAGGTAAGCACAAATGAAAACCACAGACAAAGCAGTCGTCCCCCAGACGACGAGGACCAAATACGATGCGGTCCTCCTCACCATACGCTCGCGTAAGTCCTTCTTCGAGGTTACTCAGGCGATCGAACGCAACTTGCAGCGCTTCCACATCCCCAAGCTGATGGAATATGTGACGCACGGCGACCGTGCGGGTGTCGAAACTTATGTCGACTCCACTTCCAAGCCAATGGCAATCTTCTGGGACTTCGAGCAGGGCTCCACAATGCGCCTGGCGGGGATTCCCATCGAATCGAAATTCTACCTTGTCGGGAACGCTGTCATCGCCCGTGGGTTGTTCGAGTACACCGGTGCCGCCGGCCTGGGCGCTCCAGTGCGCATCTGCGTGTCCCAGCGGGACGGCGAGCAGACACGGATCGACATGGACCTACCGTCGGCATTCTTCAGCAAATTTCCGGAGACGCGTCCATCGTCTGTGCCCGCTCTGCTCGACGAGAAATTGATACAGCTCTTCCAGGATGCCGCTGCATAAGAGATCGCGAAGAAATCGTGTTTTCCACTCGATGGAGAAGGGCATATGAAGGATCACGGTAAACAAAAATCCCTCAAGTCCCGCCGTTCATTCATTGTAAGGTTTGGCGGCGTACTGGGTGCCGCTGCTGCGCTCACAAAAACAACGTTTGGCGGAGGTCTTGAACGCGACAGTCAGCTGGTTCGAGCAAGTCCATCGACGCCTCGGTACACGGAGCATCGTATTCCGCGAGACGGCGTTTCCCTTGATGTAGAAGACCACGGCAGCGGTAAGCCGGTGCTCTTGCTACATGGGTGGCCGGACTCTTCGTATCTTTGGCGCAACCAGATTCCATTCCTTGTCGCGAATGGCTTCCGCGCTATCGCACCGGACCAGCGTGGTTTCGGGCGCTCCGATCGCCCTGAAGGAGTGGCCGCGTATTCCCTGCAGAACGCGGTCGCCGATTTGGTCGCCATTCTCGACTCGCTAGGTATCGACGCAGCGGACATCGTTGCTCACGATTGGGGCGCCGCCGTGGCATGGCTGACGGCTGCTGCCCACCCGAATCGCGTTCGCAGGCTGGTCGTTCTTTCGGTGCCACATCCACTTGCGCCATATACGCTACGGCAGCGGGAGATGGCCTGGTACCAGCTGTTCTTCCAGTTCGAAGGAATCGCGGAGGCGTGGCTGCAGCACGACAACTGGGCGCTGTTCCGGGAAATGCTCCGAGGCAATGGTGATATCGATCGTTACATCTCAGATCTGGCCCGACCAGATGCTCTAAAGGCATCGCTCAACTGGTACCGTGCGAACCTGGCGCCGCGCCTGCCGGAGTCGCCTCGCAAACTGCCGTCCGTGGAAGCTCCAACTCTCGGCATCTGGTCTTCAAACGATCACTACCTCGACGGTGAACGGATGAAGATGTCGGGACCATTCGTGAAAGGACGGTGGCGCTACGAGCAGATTGATGACGCCAGCCACTGGATTCCATTGGACGCGCCCGACCGGCTGAACCAACTCCTCATTGAGTGGCTGGGCTGAAGCGAGAAAAGATTGGCATCATGAATATCGCAACTATAAAGGGCGCTATGGGGCGTCCCTGACGCAAAGAAAAGCAGCCATGAAAGCGACCCTGTGAAGGCTGATGACGCGCAGCGAATGTTAGAGTCTCTCGACAACCCGATCTGGTTCGCGCTGTCAACGGAACATCGGCTCCTCGCCCGCACACATGGCCTTGCGCGACGATATCCGCCGGATGTTTCACCGCTAGCGGCATTGCTTCATCCCACGAATGAGGCATTCGCCGATTTACAACGGCTGGTCAGTCCCGGCGAGCACGTCGCGCTATTTACCGCCACTCCCCTCGATGTGCCCGGCGACTGGCAAGTCGACCGCTCTCGGTGGATCGACCAGATGATCTGTGAGGCTTCACTAGCCCCACCGCCTGTAGTGCCGCTTCCACTCGGGACGACGGACGTTCCCGAAATGCTAGAACTCACCGCTGCCACCGAGCCAGGCCCGTTCTTGCCGCAAACCATTCAGATGGGAAGCTATTTCGGGATACGCGCGAGCGATGGGCGGTTGGTCGCAATGGCTGGCGAGCGATTACAATCCACAGCGTTTACCGAAATCAGCGCGGTGTGCACGCATCCCGAATTTCGTGGCCACGGATATGCGCGGGACCTGACGACGTTTCTCGCATCTCAGATTCAGGCGGGGGGAAAGGCACCTTTTCTTCACGTCAAGTCTGAGAATGGCGCAAAGATGGTTTATCAGAAAATTGGATTCCGTTTACGTGCCGCAACATGGCTAACCATGATCTCCCTCCGCCGAAGGCCTAGTCAGTTGCTAAACGCATCATCGCGTTGAACCACGAGCGTCACGCGACAAGGCGCTAGAATGCGAAAACTCGGATTTGGATATTACTCGGTCCCTGCGGACGGGCTTAATGAACTCGTGAATCGTTCGCCCGCCGCCATTACCGCGTTTGCTGCTGCTGCTTCGTCGGTCACATCCATTCGGAAGAGCTTGACCTGATCTCCATATCGTTCCGACAGATCAGCCAGCGACTTAATGTCCCGAGCTGTCGCCAACACTTTATTGCCCGCAGCGAGGCCCGCCTCAACAATTGCGTGACCCAGACCACGAGAGCTGCCGGTGACTAACCATACCTGCGCCATTCATCCTCCTCCACCATGCCACCCCCGGATATTCTGGAGAAGCTTCTCAAACTCAGGATTGGATGCGCAGCCCGAAAGAGAACTGATCAGTGCAAAGAATTGGAAGGATTCTGATGCGGCGAAGCAGCGGCAGATGAACTCCGGATCGGGCTAAATCTTGCTCCATTTATAATCCACGAACTGTTACTATCCCCTACTGAAACCGCTTCAGGTAGCCATCCGTGTCGCGTAGTTTCGGTAACTTACGATCGGACCCACTTTCACGGCGGTAACACGGGTTCAAATCCCGTCGGGGACGCCAAATCCTTTCAGCCACTTACACCAAGGCGGGTTTCAGTTAGTTAGGAGTAACCGCGTTCTGTCAGCAGGAGGCCGCGGGTTCGAGTCCCGTCGCTCCCGCCAATCACATAGGTAAGCCCAAATCTATTTTACCCACTCAGTTCATGCGCCGCCTTACTCACTCGCCGCGCTTGCTATAGCGGTGCTAGCCAGGGCTTCGAAGCCGAGCTTTGAAGGTACCAGTTGGAGATACGCATTTCGCAGGTGAGCGCGACAGTCCTTTTCGGTTATGTGCGACATCACTGCTGCTTCTTCGATCGTGTATCCAAGAATGTGATGTAAAACGAAAGCGATACGGGAACCAGAATTGAAGTACTCATCGCTGCCCGCCGGTTCACTAGGCGTTATTTCACGGTGGCAGGCCAGTTAAGAACGACAGAGTAATTCTCGACGAAACCCTTCCGTGGTTCGAGGACCAGAAACTTGCGTCCGTTTTCTGTGACTGCATACTGATTGATCTTGGGATCGGGGACAAGTCCGGTGTCGAAGAGCTTTCTCGGGGCCCCGATTTTCGGGGGCGAGCCGCGCTCGACGGCGACTGACATCATTTTTCCTTCAAGGTCGATGAAAAAGAGTTCGCGGCTGTCCTCGCGCCAGCGGGGCTGTGCGCCGCCGCTCATCGAAACCTGCTGAATGTTATGGAACGATGGAAACGACGCCACATATACTTCCCATCTCCCAGTGCGATCCTCTCCGTAAGCGATGAGCTGCCCATCTGGAGAGAGATGAAATTCATCTACAACGAATGTCGATGAATACAACGGTTTAGGTTTCCTATCGCCAGTCAAAGGGATCATCGAGCATGTGTGGTTGTTGTGGGTCAGCAGAAAGCGCCCATCAGCAGACCAGTCTTCGGTCCAATGCATGCCATTGTCGCCGTACACAGGCTGTGATTGCTGGGTCCCGATTGCAATCTTCTGCACAAGGTAAGGCGGATCGCTCCCTCCGTTTGGAAGAAGATCGAAAGCGACATAGCGCGAATCCGGTGACCAGACGGGATCCGACTGCGCATGCGGATCAGTGGTGAGGGGAGTCGTTGTATTGCTCTCCAAGTCAATAAGCCACATACTGCCGGTAGCGTGTTGGTGGAACGAGTTCAGAGCCAGGTACTTTCCATCCGGCGAAAGCGTGAACTGCTGAAAGTCAATGATCGGGTCGATGCTGTCGGTCACAGTGCCATCTCGCGAGTACCAGTTGAACTGATCAAAAGACGAGCCTTCTGCTCTGCCAAAGATTAGCGCTCCATTTTGAGACGCCGTGAATTCGGAGGTGCCGAGATAAGCCGGTGAAGCGGCGACGTTTCGGGTCACTAAGAGTGGCTTGTCGATCTGTCGCAGGGCTTCCCAGTCCATGCGTTGGGCGAACAGCTTTTGACCTTGCGCGAAGAGTAAGTAGTCCGGTACTGCCACCGCACGGCTTTGGTTAGCCAATAGCAATACCGGAGGTCCGCCATCGAGCGACTGGGCATAGATCTTGGCGCCCGGGTCGGCACTGGTCAGCGTTGTGCGAGCGAGATACATGAAGTGCTTGCCATCAGGCAGGAACTGTACCCACATCTGGCTGACTTGCCCGGGGAGCAGCGAGGTTACGGGCGTAGCATCTCCTCCGGCTGCCGGGACGCGGAAGATCGGACTGTTGACCGCCTTGGCAAACAGGATTGTCCCATCGGGACCCCAGGTTCCTTGTGCAATTTCCGGAACGCCGTAGATCATTTCGGGGATTCCACCCGTTCGGTGAACCTTCTTCAGCTTGGCGCCCGCCCAGAAACCAACGAACTCCGAGTCTGGCGACCAGAAAGGTAGCAATGCACCTTCACTTTGAGCAATCGGTTGGGCCTCCGATGAACTTAAAGCTCTAATCCACAAGGAACTTTGACCAGACGCATCAGTGGCCGCAAAAGCCAGCATCTGGCCATCAGGCGAGAGCGCGATGCTTTCGAAGGGATGCCAGTTCCGGTGCAAGGTCACACCCGCCGGCAAGCCGAGTGAAAGCTGTACCGCATTGCCCGGTTGAGCCTTCCGGCCATACTGTGACCCAAGGATGGCGATCACTCCTATGCCCAGGATTGCCCCAATGAGCAGAAGTATTGACGTACGCCGAGACATGGGGGTGGCCGCTTGGGGAGGCAAGGTTTTTGTCGTAGCGCCGTCAATGCTCGGCGGGAGCGACCAATGGAATTCAGGAACGTAGGAGCCGGGGAGAAGGTCGATCCGGACTACTGGGGCAACTTTGGTTTCTCTGTAGTATTGCGCAAGCCGCTTTCGAACTTCGGTCGCGCGCACTCGCACGACAGCGTCATTCGAAGTGTCGTAATCGGCGCGCCGGTGGAACATTTCTACGCCGATCATGCGCTCACGCAATTCGCCCAGATCACCGGCCAAGGTGTGGTCTATTACGAGCCTGAGAAAGTCCTGGCAGCGCTTGCTCCCGGTGAAAGCATCGCTCGCAAGCACCGATTCGAGCTCATGGCGGACTAATTGAACCTGTTCGGCGCTGAGTTTCGTCGGGTTTTCGGACTGATGTCCTGTTGCCATCTACCCTGCGCCCTCGCTTAACCTCTCGTAACGGGCACTGGCCTCGGTATTCACAAGCTACTGAGAGATAAGGTGGTTGCGATTCTAACATGCTTCTTAACGGTTACGAATAAATCCTGCGCGGCGAAAAATCCCTGCTGAACTGTTTCGAGCATTCCCGTTTTCGTGCATGTGATCTATTGTCGCGATGTTCTCGCAAGAGTTGCAGAAGTGATCAGAAGCATAGTTCGGGAGGGCAATATGGCGCACGCGACAATCGATGTCACAGACCCAGCCAGCCTTAGAGCACCGAGTTTTCCCATCATTGACGGGCCTGAAGACCAACATTACCACTCGCGCTCCGAAACCTGCTCTGAGCAATGCTTCAAAGACATTATCGGCAACAGCTCAGCCCTGCAGAAGGTGTTGGAGCAAGTGTCGATCGTTGCGCGTACGGATGCAACGGTTTTGCTTCATGGCGAGACCGGCACCGGCAAGGAGTTGATTGCCCGCGCCATTCACGATCTCAGCTTCCGGCGCAATCACGATTTTGTGCGAATGAACTGCGCCGCGATTCCCTCCGGATTGCTCGAGAGCGAACTCTTCGGGCACGAAAAGGGGGCCTTTACCGGTGCGCTCATGCAAAGAAAAGGCAGATTCGAGCTTGCCGACGGAAGCTCGCTTTTTCTCGACGAGATCGGCGACATCAGTCTGGAAGTGCAACCGAAACTGTTGCGTGCAGTGCAGGAGCAGGAGTTCGAACGTCTCGGCAGCGCGAGGACAATCCAGGTTAGTGTGCGGATGATTGCCGCCACTCACCGCAATCTTGAAGACATGGTCGAGGATGGTGGATTCCGAGAGGATCTGTTTTACCGCCTCAATGTGTTTCCAATTGAGATCCCACCACTTCGGGAGAGACGCGAGGACATCCCCTTACTCGTCAACCATTTTGTTTCGAAGCTGGCCCGGCGCATGGGAAAGCAAATCAACTCCGTTCCGAGCCAGGTGATGAACGTCCTGACGGACAACAATTGGAAAGGAAACATTCGCGAACTGGCCAATTTTGTCGAGCGCGCCGTCATTCTTACGCGCGGTGAGGAGCTAGAGCTGCCCATCACTGCGCCTCGCACCTTCCGCAGCGTGCCAGTTTGTGTCGCCTCAAGTTCGACTCTGCGGGATGCGGAATGCGGTGTAATCGCGGAAGCTTTGAGAGCCACGTCAGGACGCATAGCGGGCAAAGGGGGCGCGGCCGAACGCCTTGGGCTGAAGCGTACCACTCTTCAGAACAAGATGCGCCGACTGAACATTGCTCGCTCTGGTTATTCGACCAGCGCAATTGGTTAACAAGAAGTGAAGCGGTTCGGGTTCGCGCCGATTGCTAAGTGGCGCGGCGCTGATTTTAGTAAAGGTAGGAGCGACTTATGAGACTAGCGGATCAATCGGCGGTCGGCATTCTGGATTCCCTAATCGCGCGCCTGGTACTGGAAAACCAGCTCGAAGGATTGGCGATCCTGCTTCACGCCTTACGTTACCTGAATGGCGTGGCCATCGTTAGCTGTTGAGCACCGCACCAGATAAAGGCTGGCGCGGCTCTGAGCAGCTTACTCTAAAAGGAGTACCAACATGTCAGACCTCACACTTGCCATCATATTCAGGAATCCGGGCCCGAAGCGCAGCCCCATAGACAACGAGCTCTACCTCTTGCGGCGCGACGGCAGCAGGTCGCATATCCATTACTCGGATAAAGGCGAATTAAATCGAGCGGAAGGGCCGGCGGGCATAAAGAGGTTCTCCCTCCGCGATGGAACTCTTAGCTAACGCCGCAGTAGCTCTGCGCTGGCGATGGTCTAGAAACGTCTTGATCGCTTGGCGCCGGAACCGGTTCCTGTAGGCGGCCAGGTTATCTTCGCGGCGCCACTCTAAATAGCAAGCTATAAGGACAACGCATCGCGATGCCAGATCTTCTCTGACATCTTGTCAGTACTCACTTCGTCCCACAACGAAAGGTCGTAATCAGCCTGCGCACTGCAATGGCGCGCCGATCGTGTTCCAGTGCCGATTACATCCGCAAGGACGATGCCGACGAGTCACCCACCTTCTGTCTGACTTCGATTTGGTTAATCGCCACCATCAGCAGGATCTCCGTTAGGGAGAATTGGCGAGCCGTGTTGTTCGTGATCTTGAACATTGCTGAGACCCCTGAAATTCGCCCAGAACATTGCAGACTGGATACCAATTCGTTCGAAGAGATAGTGCAGGGCCGGGAAGGCGCGTCATCTGCGGCGTGTTCGTTGAGAGCTTCTAGTCGACAGATTTGTTGCCCATTCCCATTCCATAAACCAGTTTCTGTGGCATCTGCCTTCGCATTGGTACTCCAACATTCTTCCACCGCATTGTGGGCAGACCAAGTTGATGATGGACGAGATGACGTTCGCGTTGGACTCGCCGGGCAGTGTGTGAAATGTTTTCATAATCGCTCTCCTGCTCTCACTGAGAGTGCACATGGAGTGCCAACAGACAAAAACGCGAACAACACTCGATTACATAAGTCCGTCCAACGCAATCGCCCACAAGAGCGGACTCGTGACTTCACGCCCCTGGTGCGCAATTCCGTGAGTTTGGTTGTCTGCTACAGGAGGAGCCCAGCGCTCGTAAGACGTCCTTTGTTCGAACACTAAGTCACCACGCAACCTGGAAAACGCCCTAATCGGGACAGGCCTTCTGCCCGTATTCGGTCACTATCGCCTGTGCCGTCGTTCAGCTCTTGGGCGCAACACAACGATGTGGCTACATAATCAGCGACTTTCAGCCGCCCAAAGGCGCTCACGCGTTGGCAGATGGATTGCGAATGCACATATGCAATCTTGATTCGCTGCCCTGTGCGGCTCGAATTGAAGAGGAGAGATTCCGTTGCCAAGTAACAAGACCGAAAGCATCGATAAACCGGAAATCAGAATTAGCGTCAGTAAAGACGGAACGCTTGCCTGCTTGTTCGGCCATGTCGACATGGACTCATCCCCAGCTGTTCGTGAACAGCTCCTCGTAGTTGTGCGAGCAGCAGATCCGAAGATCGTAAGTGTGGATTTGTCGGCAGTCACACATTTCGACAGTTCGGGTATTGCCACCCTGATTGATGCGCTGCGCGTCGCACGAAGTTCCAAGACGCAACTGACGTTGCGGGGCCTAGATGGGCGACTGCTTCATCTCTTTGAACTGACAGGTATTCTCTCCCTTTTCAACGGGGACACTGAAAGTAGCCAGTCTGGCTACAAGGCAATCTGATGCCGACCATTCTTGAAATTGCCGGCCGAGAGACTCTCCGCAAGCTCGACTATGTTGGGAGCCTGAATATTCAGCTATGGGACACGTTGCGTGCGATGCGCTCCGCATTGCCCGTAATTGGAAACCGGCACCGGTGGCATGCCACGGTCCAGCAAATACTGGAGATCGGAGTTGACGCACTGCCCATGGTTGCCCTGCTCTCGATGTGCAGCGGCTTCATCCTGGCCCTGCAAGGGGCATCGGAGCTGCGGCGTTTTGGCGCTCTCCGTTTTGTTATCGATCTCGTCGCCATTGGCTTCACACGCGAACTGGGTCCGTTGCTGACTGCGATCGCAGCCAGTGGACGTTCGGGGTCTGCGTTCGCAGCGGAAATCGGCACCATGAAGGTGACCGAAGAGATTGATGCGCTGAAAGTAATGGCGTTTGAACCGGTGGAGTTCGTGCTGGCGCCAAAATTTCTGGCGGCGCTGATCGCCGTGCCTTGTCTCAGTATTGTGGCGAATTTCTTCGGGATCCTGGCAGGCGGGCTGTTCATGTTCTTCAGCACGCACTTGAGTCTCCAGCTCTATTTTCGAGACGTGCTGACGTCGATCCAGTTGAAAGACGTGATCGCCGGGCTCATCAAGAGCGTCGCGTTCGCAATCATTATTGCTCACGTGGGATGCCTGGAAGGATTTCGTGTTAGCGGCGGGCCGGAGGCGGTCGGTCGGTCTGCAACGACGGCGGTGGTGCGCTCGACGTTTCTGGTCATCGTTGCGGATGCGGTGTTTACCGCCATCTTTTACTTCATGGGGAAAGCGTAATGCCAATCATCTCCGTTCGCGATGTGGTGGTGGAATACGATGGCCGGCGTGTACTCGATAGTGTGAACCTGGACGTCGAGCCAGGCGAGGTCATGGTTTTGCTCGGCGGCAGCGGTTCAGGAAAGAGCACCCTGCTCCGTCAAATTCTTGGTCTTGAGCGTCCGAAGTCGGGCAGCGTCTTGATTGAAGATACAGACATCACCCGCTGCTCACACGCGGAGTTGACCAAAGCCCGGCGCTCCATTGGAATGGCTTTTCAAAACGCAGCATTGTTCAATTCACTATCGCTAGAGGACAATGTTGCCCTCAACTTGCGGGAGCACACCTCGCTCGCTCCTTCCATTATCGACCTGATCGTTTGGATGAAGCTAGCAATCGTTGGTCTAGCAGATTTTGGAAAACTACATCCGCAAGAACTCTCGGGCGGAATGAAGAAGCGGGCAGCGGTTGCGCGGGCCATGGCACTCGATCCTGAAATCCTGGTTTTCGACGAACCCTCCGCCGGACTTGATCCCATCGTGGCAGCGGAACTGGACGAACTCATCGTGTTTCTAAAAGAGACCTTCCAGATAACCGCGCTGGTGGTCACACATGAGTTGCCCAGCGCTTTCCGAATCGCCGACCGGATCGCGATGCTAGTCAATGGGAAGTTTCTCGCCGTCGGCACAAAAGAAGAGATACGGGCAAATCAACATCCGCGCGTCCAACAGTTCCTTAACCGCATACCCGAGAATCCAGTGCATGCGCCGGTGGTTGCCGCCTATCTCGATCGTTACGTCCAAAGCCAGGAGGCAAACGCATGAGTACGGAAGCAAAAGTCGGCGCCTTTGTTCTGAGCTGTTTCGCGGTGCTTACTTTCACAGTGATCTACCTGCTCCACGCACAGTCCAGTGGCACGACTGTGCCATATCGCACTTATCTCCGGTACGCTGGCGGAATTGAGCCGGGCGCGTCCGTTCTGTTTGGAGGAATTAAGGCCGGCAAAGTTACAGCCGTACGGCCTTGGAATACAGACCCGACGCGCATCGAGGTTCTGCTGGAGATAAATAAAGATACTCCGCTGAATGAGAAATCAGTTGCCAAGCTAGGCTTTGTGAGCGTCATGAATGGCGCTGCCTTGTCTATCACCACCGGCAGCAATGAAGCGAAGCGGCTCTCTCCAGGGTCCGCCATCACGTCTCAAGAAGCGGCCAGCCTGGATGAGATCGCGGGCAAACTCGCAACCGTCGCAGATAGCGCAAATGGGCTGATCACGCAGGCCCAGGGAGAGCTTAACGACATCTCCGGGAACGTGAACCATGTGCTCGCGAATGTAGAGAACATGACGGGGCCGCCGAACCAGAAACAAGTCCATGCCATTCTCAACAACATTGACGAGCTAATTGCTAACGAACGGCCGAAGATTGACCGCCTCACGGACCAACTCGAGAAAGTCAGCCAGCATGCGGATGACACTATTCAAAACGTAAACGGAGCAGTCACAGATGTGCGCGGCCCAGCACGAAAAGACTTGGCTGAATTGCAAGCGGCGTTAGAACAGGCCAGGGGGCTGCTGGACTCCATGCAAGTCCTCGTGCGAGCGAACGACTACAAGATCGGCGATACGGTCGAGAATCTGCGCCAGACGACCGACAACCTCAATCAGTTCACGAATTCATTAAAACAGCGTCCCTGGAGCTTGGTTCGAATCAAGCAACCCTCGGATCGGCAGGTGCCGAAGTAATCGGCCAGCCGAGAAATGAAATCAACATGAAAAAACAATTAAAAGCACTTGCACTGATGCTCGCGACGATGGCCGCACTGACTGGCTGCGCTGGCAAAATTAGATACCCGAGCTATTACACACTGAATATACCTCCTGCTTCTGATCCGCCGCCCGAAGAAAACGTGCGGAGCTCAATCGCCGTTCGAGAATTCCAATCGCCGGTATATCTACGGCAAGGGTCCATTGTTTACCGGCGCACACCGGAGGAAGTAGGTTTCTACGAATATCACCGCTGGGCGGCGGACCCTCGTGCGCAGGTTACGAGCGCCGTCGTTGATCATCTGCGCGCCAGTAATCAGTTTTCCACGGTTTCGAGTTACGACGGACGTTCCAATGCCGACTACATTTTCAGCGGAAGACTGGAGAAGTTCGAAGAAGTGGACTATGACGGAGAGGTGAAGGTCGAGGTTGCGATCTCGGCACAGATCACGCGAGTCTCGAGCGGCACAGCCGTGTGGAGTAATACTGTCTCCGAAGCAGCAACAGTTCCGCAACGAAATGTGCCGGGAGTTGTCTCTCAGATGAACAAGAGTATCGACATCGCCATGAACAAACTGCTGTCCACGATTCCTTTCTTAATGGCGAATAGTAAGTAGTGAGTGTCATCCCCTTGTCAAACCAGACAAGGCAAACGGCGACTGAAGTAGGTTGAGTGGCGAAACGTGAAGAGGAGGAGATTCGGCAAACCATCCGAATCTCCTTTTTCTCTTTGCTGTTGTCGTTTCTGACCGTCTCGCAAGTCACCACACCGCTTTCCTTCCGATGAGACCAATTCATTATTCACGGTCACTGCCCAGATTGCCCTGCCCGTGGGAGGGCAGTTGACTTTTGTAGATACAGGTGACTTGCGCGAAGAGCAAGAAAATCCGCCACTTAGCACTGCGTGAGTTTTGGCGGGGCGATTGCATTTGTCATGTACGTCACACCGAAGACAACGAGGTTCGCTTTCGGTTGTGAACGAAACCGGGCGCATTGACGCTATGCCTCGATCGAAGGAGAAGACATGCAACGATTCACGCAATTTGCGCAGCACCTAGTGCCAACTTTTCTGTTGTTGGGGCTAGTTTTGCTTGGCGGGCGGTGCTTTGCCCAAGAAGTAGACGTGCCGAGTGGACGTGGGAGCGGCTCGGTAGTTGCGCCCACCGGCTGGGCAGAGTTGATTGTTCCTGTTCAACAGCGAATCGATCTCAAATTCTACGGTTTTCAGATCGGCGAATTGAACGCACCGTCAGCACAGTTT
>Ga0070717_10001869_pt1 | contig 14724 bp, 14 predicted proteins | sample LARL113metaG_FD_71366 | JGI IMG/M metagenome (GOLD analysis project Ga0070717, IMG submission 71366) | Corn, switchgrass and miscanthus rhizosphere microbial communities from Kellogg Biological Station, Michigan, USA - LAR L11-3 metaG | ecosystem: Host-associated > Plants > Roots > Rhizosphere ... | reverse complement strand
CGCGTGGGCTGACGACTTCCGTCAGCACGAGCTGGGATCGGTTCTGCTGGCGGACGGCGTCATCATGGACGACATTGGGTGCAAGCTCGACGATGAGATCGCCGCGCCGCACGAGGTGGTGCCGACCGCGCCGCGCGCTGCGAAGTGGGGACCCGCCATGGCACATCCGCGGTTGCGGCGCGGGCGGTGACCTAAAACGCTCGCGGCCGGGCCGCTGCTGCAGTTCACGTGATGTTCGCGGTTCCTTCGGTGCCCGGCGACGGCATGGAATAGGGGCGCGGCGGCCTATGTCCGCGCGAATCGACCGCGCGCCGCGGTCGAAGGAATTTTGCTCGCTTTCCCGCCGCTGCGAGACGCGGTAGGCTCGGCGCATGCTAGCGCTAAAGGTGCAAGTGAAGAACGGCCGGCTCGTACTCAACGAGCCCTCCGACTTGCCCGAGGGCGCGGAGGTCGAGGTCGTCGTGATCGACGACGACCTCAGCGTCGAAGATCGGGCCGAGTTGCACGCTTCGCTCGACCGAGCCCTGGATGACTCGGAGGCCGGACGCGGCGCGGACGCGGCCGAGTACCTCCGGCGTTACCGAGCGCGTCGTGAAGATCGTCCTGCTCGATGAGGCGCAGCGCCGGTTCGAAGCCGAGGACGAATGGTGGCGCGAACATCGCGATGCCAAGGAACTCTTCGTCGACGAATTCGCCCGCACGCTCGAACAGCTGAGCGTTTCGCCGGGTGTCGGGAAGCGCTATCGGCTCACGCGAGGCAAGCTGATCCAACGCGTCCTGATGAAGAAAACCGGATGCCACGTCTACTACCTGCATGACCGCGAACGCGATCTGATCGAGATTCACTCGATCTGGGGTGGACATCGAGAACGCGGCCCAAGTCTTTAACACTCGAGTGTGAGCACGGAGTCGCCATACTCAGAATTTACGATCACGCGTGGCAGCGTCGACCGATCTGTAGTGTAAGTAGTTGAAATTATAGTGGAGGCGGCGGGAGTCGAACCCTCGAAAACATCATATGAATACGAGCACTTGCCCGCTCATTCGATGGTTCGCATCCCGGCCAGTCCCGCTCAATCCCGCTCAATCCCGCGGGTTGTGGCAGCGTCGTGGCAGCGTAGTCGCCACAAGGTCTTCGCGACGGCCCCAATGCCGTTGGTGGCACCCTATCGCCAACAGGTGCTTCAACGACCCAACTACTTCGTTGTCGACGGTGGGTGGATGCTGCCCACGCCGTCCCACACACGGCCTCCGAGATCAGCACCCAGTGCGGCTGCCTTCAACCGGTCCAGATACCTCGGGTTCACCGTGAGAGCCTGCATCTCGAACGGCGTCTCACCCGGTTGGTAGCCGGCGAAGCTGCGTCGCTTACGTCGACGGATCTTCGGCCACTGCTTCTGTACGGGCTGAGGCAACAGTTGAGGATTCGCGCGTCGCCGCTCCCAGACGGAGGTAAGATGTTGAGCAACACCTTCGACGAGCGCCTCGACGTCGCGGACGAGGCCCGTGATGGTGACCTGCGCGTTCTCATTGAACACGAACGAGACCTTGTCCTGCAGAGTGATGGCCTCGATTTCGCTCAGATCGGGGTCTGTGCACAGCAGCTGAACTGGGATCGCGTGCACAATCGGTTTGGTCTCGACGAGATGGGTCTCACGCTTGAGCCATGAAAGGCTCGTACGCTTACCTCGATGGACCAGCATGTTGCGGTAGTCGTTCGACCACTGGTCCCAGTCGATCGCCCCGGATGCGAGCAACCGCTTGATCTCATCCCGTAGCCAAGCTGTAGCTTCCGTCCCTCGTCCTGGCTTTCTTGCAGGTTCCTCAATACGCGCGTGGTTAGCGCGGCCCAGTCGGCGCGAAGGATATTTTCCTCCAGCGCTGTGACGCCGATGGCGGTGGACGCCAGACAGTCCATGACCGAGCCGGCAGCACGAAAGACGCCGTTCATGTGGATGTTGATGCGGGCCCCAATGAGGTCGTCAATCGGCCGCCTGCGTGGGGGTGACTTCATCGGCGGTCCGCCGAGCGCCACGTTGAACGCATCTTTGATGAACTCCGCGTCCTGCTCCCACGCGTCCTGAAGCTCCAGGAAGTGAAGCGCGAGCTCCTCTAGGTTATGCTCGACCCCGTCGAGCGCGGCGATGAGGCAGTCGGAGACGAGGATCCGTTGCTGAAGTTGGAGCCTCGGCTCGTTCTGCTGACGCCACCAGCCGATCCCGAACGCATCGAAGTCCAGATCGCCGCGGACCGCCGCATCGAGACGGCGCAGATTCGTCAGGGTCAAGCCGAGAGCGGCAGGAAAGTCAGACCTCGGCGCGCCGTCCGGGTCGGTCGGGTACGGCTGCTCGAACCTATTGAGGTCCTGGTCGCGCATCTCGCACCAGTGTACTCCTGAGTGTAATGGCGTGGCGCCCAATCAACGTAAGATCTCTTCGGCCGCAGCGCCGCAGCGCAATCCACGTGTCGGTGCGCCCCGCAACTCGTGCGCCAAGTCGCTCCTCCGAGCATCTCGTGGACGGACCAGCTGCTCTCGTGATCGCGTGCGCATCCACCGGCTCGTTCGAAACCTTCGTATGTCAGAGGTGTCGGGTATGTTCAGCGAATGATGGGCGCATCCCCAACTCCCAAGAGCAGGGCGGCAGAGGAGTCGGCCGCTTGGATCCTTGCGCGCACCGTCGCGCTGTACGCTCAGACGGAAGGCGGAAATCCCGTCCTCGAGGGTACGGGGCTTCTCTTGAAGATCGCAGACGTCGCATTTCTCGTGTCGGCAGCTCACGTCTTTGCTGGAATCATCAAGGATCGGCGAGCGATGCTGATGGGGCTCGGCCCGAGTGTGCGGCTAGGGAACCTCAGAGGGTTGCGGGTTGAAGTGTCTCGTGACCAACACGACGTCGACATCGCATTCGCTCGTCTTCCCGAGGATACGGCGGCGGAGATTGCAAAGCACAAGGAGTTCTTACGTCTCGACCAGATCGATCTCGACCATGCCCCGCCGCTCCCTGGCTGGTACTGCGTCCTCGGGTTTCCGCGAGAGCACACGGCGATTAACGCGGCCGACCGGGTGGTCAAGCTTGACCCTTACTGCCTTCACACCTCGCTGTACGAGGGGGACCTTCGCCACGAATCATTCACCATCGGTACGTCGATCGCCCTATCCTTTGCGCCCCACGGCTTGAGCAACACGGCGGGTGAGTCCGTTCGTGTGCCGATAATGGGCGGTATCAGCGGCTGTGGAATCTGGTGTGTCGCGTCGTCATCCGATGTCATCAAGAACGACACTTGGAGCCCCGAGATGATTCGGCTCGCCGGTATCGAACACGGCGTCGTCGGCAAGCGCATGATTAAAGGCACCCTAACGTTTCATTTGCTCATTGCCATCAGGCGACGATATCCGGAGTTGAGGCCAGCGATCATGCTTGCGCGCAGTAGCCGCGGGAAACAGCGATCGATCGTGTTTCGCTCTTTTCAAGCCTAGTGTAGCGCGGCACTGTTGACGGCATCGACCTTCCGTCGAGACCTGAAGATCGAGGTCGACCGCGTCGGTTGTGGGTGTCAGTCCGAGCGGGATCCCCGACCGGCTGTGCTTGCGGCGTGACCGGCTGGGCGAAGGGGCCGGCCGATCGACGTCGAGCCGATGCTCATCGCGCCAGGACTCGCCGAGGATCTCGATGCGATGGCAGTGCTGAGCGAATCGATCGACGGGCGCGACGACTCGACCGCTGCCGGTAGCCGGCGTCCGGGCTACCTCGACGGCAACTCAGCGATCTTGCGGGAGCAACGGCTACGTAAGGTCGTCCTCTCGCGAAGAATGAGCGCTGCAGCTGGCACGCCGGGGTCCTGCTACTGAGGCACGCGCGCCCGCGGTAGCGGTGTAGGTACGCGTGCAACATAGACATCGCGCTATACTGGGATGGTGGCGAAAACCAGATCTAGTCGCGGCATGAAGCCTCCCCACGAGGGAGAGAGAGCGCGGACTTCGTCGCCTCCTGCAGCGAAACGCGCAGCTTCGGTACTCGACTCGCAAGCGATAGGCGATCGGGCCGAGGACGCCTTCAAGAGTCTGTGTACCGAAGGAAAGATTATTGCAAATCCGTCGACGCGCGATCGCCGTGGTTGGGACTTCGTCCTCGAATGCCCGTTCCCGAACGAGGTCCGCACTAGCGACGCCGTCGCTCGTCCTACACAAATTACCTGCTTCGCTCAGGTCAAAGGGTCGCTAACGGACAGTGGCGCCGTGCCCATCTCGCTCGCGCATCTTGAACGTATGTCAAAGGAGCGGATTCCGTGGTTTGTGCAGATCGTGATATTGGCCACTACTCCGCCGCATCGGCCATGTGCCTCGTACCTTGTGCACGTCGACGAACGAGTAGTCACAAAGGTCGTAAAACGCCTCTTCGATTCTTCGCTCACCGGAGCGTCGACGTTGGAACAGACGATGGACGTTAACTGGGGCGAAACTGACCGGATCGACCTGTCTGGTGACGCGCTACTCGCGAAGATCCGAGCTCATGTACCAGACATCGTCTCATACCCCGAGCTGAAGATGCAATGGCTAGAGTCAGCTCGCGCGGAATTACAACGACTATCTGGCACGATATCGTTCTATTATCGTTCAGATCGAGCAGTATACGAGGCCCTGGCAAAGCTGGCGATTGGGGACCTCGACTACATACCACTTCGATCTTTTAGCGCGAAGGGCGACCTTCTTAAGAAGACCTCAAAGTCCGGATCGGTAAAAATCGCCGGCGCGGCGCTGCGAGTTGAGCCATTCGATATTGGCGAGACAACTATTGAGCTTCAGGGTAAGTCTGGAACAGCTAGGCTCAGGTGTGCAACGCGATCCGCGAATGTCGCCTTTCCGTCGATCCCGGGGCAATACAACAAGCTACGATTCGATTCTCGTTTTCTCAAGTTCGTCGTCAGCAACACTTCAGCTGCCCTAACATGGAATGTCAAGTTGCTGAACTTGGACGGAGAGGCCACGCTGGCCGAGCTCGATGCGGCTATGCGAGCTATGGAACTCCTGTCGACAAGCGGCGTGAGGGTGACCGTCACGACCCCGTCGGGAAAGCAAGCTAGCTACTCCGCGGTTGAGACGATGGAGTCTGATCAGAATTCGGCGGGGTTCGTCTTCGTAGTTACACACGCCTGCGCGGTAGCTCGAGTGCTTGGCATGGCGCTCGATTCGGTCGACGTCGACGTGGCAAAGCTATTGACTCAGTGGCGGCGGCTGCTCCTTCTGCGTGCCGCCGTCGACGTAAGCTGCAAGCTAGATCAGTTCAGTATCTGGCTTCCCGAAGAGCCCTCGCACTCAGAAGCAGCGATCGTGCTGTGTCCCGGTGTAGATCTCGGCGACACCGTGATGGTCGGTTGCGGTGCACTGATAGGCCCGATAACGGTGACGCCAGAGGAAGCCGGCTACCGTGTTTCGATTGTCGCCCCAACGCTGCGGCCGTTTGAGCGAGCCGTGTACGCGAGCGACCAGTGGAGTGAGGTAACGGTGCGGAAGCTGATGGACGATGCTGCATCGCAACTAGAGAAGGAAGGTGTGAGCCTGATCGTTACAGCAGATCCGCCGATACGTGTCCGGACGTCTGAGCCATCAGGTCTCGCTCTGCCAATTGCCACGGCTCCGGACAGTGACTCAGCGACGACTGAGCGCGCGGTCATGGTGTGAGTGCGCGTCGACGTGCGTATGTGGCTGTTGCCTGCCACATCCATTAGGGCTTGACGTGCCAAGAAAGGTCCTGCGGTAAGCGAACCTTGCGGCGTCTACCTCGCGAACGAACGGTTTAGTGCGCCGCGTCTCCAGATAAGCCTCGCCAACCGTAAAACTAGTAGTTGTCACTCAGTTTGGCTCCTCCTCGTGACCTTAGGTAATTGGACTCCCTTCGACTTGGGGATAGCTAGAGCGAGATCTTTAAGCTCGAAGACCGGCCCACGTCGCAGTAGTTCTAGTAGGCGACGGGGTGTGTTCGCCTTTGTTTGCCGGGATCTACTGCTCTTCGCCTGCTTGGATCTACTACCGGTGGTCTTTATTACAAGAGTCCCATCGTCTAGATCAAGAACAGTAAGATCTTTTTTGAGGCGATCTCCTGAAAACTGGCTGAGATCCAACATGATGACCTCGCTTCGAGTGCCTGCTGAATGCTGATCGGATACGCTGGCGTTGATCAGGTGTAAGAGTCGAAGATCGAGAAGGCTTTGCACATACGAGTATTCGCGCGGATGCTTTTCTCGATCTCGGAATTCGATGCGAAAGAAGGTGAATTTGAGATCGTCGAGACAGAACTTGCGCACTTTGCCGAGAGAAGAGGTGATTACTGGAACGTCGTCCCCGCCAGCGACGTCTTCCTCGATTTCCGAGATCTTTACTGTCGCAGCGTTGCCTGCTGCACGATTGACATCCTGCACTCCAACCTGCTTCGCGTTGTCTCGCTTTTGCGCCTCGCGAATGGAGGCGCTGCTTAGTTCGATATAGTCACGCGGAACCCCGCCGCTGGCGAGAATTAGGCGATCTAGGGCATCGCTCCGAAATAGACTTGAGAGGAAATTAACACCAGTGTGTTGTGCATAGCTTAGCAGAACCTCTTCGAGAAAGTTCTTGGCCTTCTGCGGTTCCTGTAGCGATAGATCGAGGTCAATGTGTGCGGCGTCGTGACCAGTTTGGAGCCCCGTCGGTGGATGTTGAATGAACCATCGTGACAGGTGCCGAATTGTCGCAACCTTCAGCCACGCGTCCGAATCGCGGATTGCTCCATGAGCGAGGTCAAGGAATTGAGGTTGCTCGTTCTTTGAGAGGTAGTGGAGGTCATCTACAAATACAAAGAGGCGCTTTTGTGTGAGTTCCAAGAAGCGTTTGACGAGCTGCCGGATACGAGGTGGAAGCTCAGACTTGATTTGGCCTGAGCTAGCGGGAGAGGCCAAGAGTCGATCAATGCGACTGCGTAGATCCGTCGCAAGGCTCAGTACAGCGGTAGATGTTCGTCCCTGGCTAAAGTAGCCCAAAATCTCGTCACAGACGGCTTGATAGAGCCACAAGGCTGCAATTTCTGCGGGCTGGCCTCTGTGAGTTTGCATGTTGATCCAGATCGTGTAGTCTCCAAGCTGTGAAGCTCTGCTCTTTGCCTCAAGCATTAGAGCTGTCTTGCCTGCACCTCGACGCCCAAAAATCAGGTAATGTCGTTGTGACATGATTCTTGTAATATTGTCGTCGACGTCCTTTAGATACGACAATGAGGGCTGAACCTCAGAGGTTCTCGCGCGGGCGGTAAGCAACGTAGCGAGTTGGGAAGCACGGAGATCATGTACGCCTTGGACTAGTGTTCCTGTAGCCGCCTCTCCGTGAGACAGCTCGGCTCGTACAGCGATGAACCCTTTGAACCCGCTATTTGCGAGATCGCGGTCGAGCTGATTGCCTAGGTCGATCGCTCTCTTGTAGTGCGGTTCTGTAACTTTAGCTACAATGATTACTTCGTCCGGGTAAGCTCGCAATTCGAGGTCCAGCAGCGCAATTTGCTCGCCTTGAAACGCGCGGCGGACTGTCTCCATAGCTTCGGCTTGACTAATCACAAGTGGCATCCCTTTGATTGCAGATACGACTTGACTAGTGGCAGTGCGCCGCTGGCGTTGCTGCTAAGCTGCATTGCATCTGTTTGGAATGAGGAATGTCTTCTGGGGTATGGGTCGTAGTCCGCTCGATTTCGTATTTCTCTGGCGTCCTTAAGCGCGTTCTGCCATTGAGCGACATTGGGGAAATCCCTTGGGAGGTGCTTGGGGAGATCGCTATGTTGTTCGTGGTCATCCCCGTGATGATAGATATATGCGCAGGCCCGGAGTCCGTTATATATTGAGTAATAATAGCGACTAATGGCACCCCGATAAGAAGGGGCCGTGTTGCGCAACAACTGGTTGCCATGGGAAAAGTGGAGGCGCGCGAGTCGGTACCTGTGCACGCACACGTCCTGCTCAAGGTCTGCGATCGTAGCGGCCGCTGAGTCGCTTAGGTTCTTACCTTCGACCCACGCAGCAATTTCTCGTTTCGTAGCTTTCGAGACACGCAGCAGGCGCGCGTCGGGGAGACGCCGCATATCAAGGCCGTGTTTGTCGCCCGATTGGGCGAATGACCTCGGAAGGCCATGGGTTGCAAGTGTCTGAAATGATTTGGAAGCTCGTCATGGGCAAAAGAGCGCATGCTTTCATGCCAATGTAGAATACTACGTTGCCTGGCGCAGGGGCGAACTGGCGTCAGGAATCTCAGTGGCTCGATCAGGTGGCGGGTGGGCGTTGAACTTTTCTGGGCCGATGACAATTGCTAGTTGCAACCGCGGCGGCTGGGGCGTCACCGCGCGAGCGGAGTGGTGCAGCATCCAAACCGCGCGCAGCTTGGCGCTGGGTCATGGCGGTCGGCAAGGGGCGAAGCCGCGAGCCGCGTCATCGCGGCAGGACGAGACCGCGGAGTTGTCGTCGAGCCGCCCAGCGTGCGAGCGAGACCGGTGCCATCGCGAGCCGTGCGGCGGCCGCGCTAGTGTTGCGGGACATCCTGAGGGCAACGAGGCGACGAGTAGTCTTTTCGAGCTCGTCTAGCGTGTCAGCGTGAGTGAGCGCCAAAATGCGGTCGCCCGCGGTGAAGCAGCCAGCTGGGGCGAGCAGCTGCGCGACGGCCTCGTCCGCGTACTCATCGACAACTTGAGGTAGCTCGTCGAGACGGTCGCGTAGCGCGGGCACCACGATGGGGGCGGGCGCGATAAGTAGTGGATCGTGGTCGTTGTATTTGCCCCAGCACACGCTCGTTCTCACATCTCCAGCCGGATGGCGCAATCCGTCTAACAGCAACGCGAAGTCGCGCGGTAGGCGCTTGGCGCGCATGCACATCGTGCCCCCGTTAGCGGCGACGATGGCCTCGATGCCGGTGGAGCGGTTCGCTGGTGATCTCACGGTCGCTGCCGTGTTGCCGCGACGCGGGTCGCAGACGATGAACGGAGCATCTGGACCAAGGGTTCGGCGGTGGAGTGCCGCCGCGACCGGGACGAGGTCGCCTTCGCCGCAGAGGACGAGCGTGGAGTGGCGGCTTGCGGCGAGCTGGAGCGAGCATTCGGCGCGATCGACGGCGATGGTGCTGGCGTCGCTGTAGCCCAGGATGCGTCGGAGGAAGGGGCGGATGGCGAGGTCGACGGTCATCTGGAGCCCTTGGCGGCCAGCTTGTCGATCGCGTCGAGGGCTGCGGAGGAGGCCTCGGCGGCGGCGCCGGTCAGGTGGGCGACGCGTTCGAGGCCGCGGCGATCGGGAGGGACGAGGTTGTCGAGTTGCTCCTCGGCGGCGTGTGATAGGGCATGGGCCTTTGCGACGAGCAGGCGAACGTTGTCGAGAGTCATCGGTGGAGAGCTCATGTTCTGGATTGTCAGACAAATTGCGCCATATGGCAGCACAGATCTGACAAAACTGGCGGGCCGCCGTGCTTACCTAGCGCGCCAAAGGTCGGACACTTGCCCCATGGCAAAGGGCAGCGAAAAGCGCACGGAGCGATTCTCCATGCGGCTGCCAGCCAGCGTTCACGCGCGGTTGCTTGGGGCGGCGAACGCCGACCACCGGTCGATGGCTGACGTCGCGTTGATCGCGATCGAGAAGTACCTGGATGGACTGGAGAGCGCCCAGGCCAGGAAGCGGTAGACGCGCCACTGTTGTGCCGGGGTAGACGCGCGAAGGGACGGGGGCGGACGGAGGGGCGCGGCGGTGAGGCTTGGCCCACGTTTGGTGAGGCGCGATTAGCGCCGCGTGCGGCGGGGGCTGAACTGGAACCGTCGTCGTGTCTGACAAATAGCGCCATAGGTCAGCACAGATGCGACAGTTCTGGCGACCGGCGCCGCTTACCTCGCGCGCCAAAGGTCGGACACTTGATCCATGGCCAAGGGCGATGAGAAGCGCACGGAGCGGTTCTCCATGCGGTTGCCAGGCAGCGTGCACGCGCGGCTGCTGAAGGCCGCGAACGCGGACCACCGGTCGATGGCCGACGTCGCGTTGATCGCGATCGAGAAGTACCTGAACGGCTTGGACAACCCGTCCGGCAAGAAGCGGTAGCGCCCCTGCGATCGGTCCGTTGAGCCGCCGACCAGGGGCGGCGCAGCTGGCGCATGGAGCGCGGCGGCGTGGAGGTGGCGCGATGGGGGCGGGGCTCGGCACGTGATTCGTGAGCTGCCGGCGAGCATCACGCGCGCAGGGAGCACGATGCTCCGCTCGGTGGTCGCCGGCTGGGGCGCGGGGCGCGTCACGGTTAGGCATAGCTCTCGCAGTTCAGCGCGCCGCTGTGCCACCCGAAGACGTCGCGACCTTCGTTCCGGAACCGTCCCTGACCTACGTCCGAGCGCGCTTGGAAGAGAAGGTCCGTGACGCTCAGTTCGTCGAGGGCGTCCATCGAGTAGCGGCCGCGATTGCGCGGGTCCCGTGGGGAGCGCTGACAGCGCGCGAACTGGTGGCGGATGTCATCGGCGACACGTACGCGGGAACGCTGAGGTGGGATCCGGATCATGTTCCGTTGGGGAAGCACGTCAGCGCGCACGTCAGGCAGCGGGTGCGGAGCGCGAGGCGGCTGGCGCGCATGCACACGTCGCTGCGCGAGGTCAGCGACGAGATGGCGCAGGTGGCGACGATGGCGACGGCGGGGAGCGTCGATGCCGAACCGAGCGTGGATCCGGGCGATGTCCCCATGCTGCTCGGCGAGTTGCGTCATCGTGCAGCGGAGGATCCGGAGGTGCTGGCGTTGCTCGCGCTGTACGAGCTCGGGATCACGCGCAAGGCGCAGATCTTGGCGCTCGGGATGTCGGACGGGCAATACCGCAACGCGCGGCGTCGGCTGCTCCGGTTTGCGATGGCTGCCGCTGATGCGCTGCGGGCCGAGGGTGCGAACACAGCGGGTACGGCCGAGGCCAGCACGTCGCTGGTCTCGAGGTGGACGAGCATTCGGGGCGGCCAGCGGCAAGGCGCGGCACGGGCAGGAGCCAGCGCGCCGCGGGTCGCCGAGCTGCAACGGTGATTCGACCTCGGGTTGCCGGCGGCGGCGCTACCCGATCCGGCGCGTGGTCGGCAGCCAGCGTGCACTGCACATGGGCAGTGGGCCGACGTGTCGCGCGGGATCGACGCGTTGTGAGCTGACGCGGCGAGTTGCAGCGGCGTGTGCACCCGAGGTCGGCGTGTGTTGCGCGCAGTGTCACGCGCGCGCGGCCGGTGCGAGCAGGTCCCGCGCGCGTGGATGGCGATGAAAATCGCGGATGAGATCCTGGGTCGGCTCCGTCGGAGATCAAACCGAAGCATAAATCGTTGGGCAATTCGCAGGCGCGGCGAACGCTAAACCTGACGCGTACCAAGTGCGCGGATCCGTGTCGCGCGGGCGAGGGCGCGGAACAGGTTGAGGCGTGCCCGAGCAGGGCTTGGCAACTCGGTCGTGACCGGGCGGCGATCGCGCTCGGACAGGCGTGCTGGACAGGTTGTCGCACCGGACGATTTCGACGGTCCAAAGCGGCTCTGACTGACCTTGTTAGTAGAGGGCAAATATGTCGAGGCTCGAGCTTGCGATCGATGGAGACGGAGAACCTTTCGACGTGCCGGCGCACGTCACCGGATGGCGGATCCGGCGGCTGCAACCAGATGGCCGTGGCCGCCCCGAGCTGGTCTACGACGCGACGGGTCGGCCGGTGGTGTTGCCGGTGGATGCCACGTTCGTGGCGCTGCGCGACACGGTGGGCGGCGGCCGGTATCGGCTCGATCCGATCGACGCGTCGGGTCACGTTGACGCGACGGTGAAGACAGCGTGCACGGGCTACGTGCAGCCGGTGGAGACGTCGAATGACGGGGCGATCGCGAGCCCGCGCGGCAAGGTCGCGGTTCGGGCGGGGAACGACGACCTGGTAGTGGAGCTTGCACGCACGAACATCCGGCTGGCGGAGCTGGTAGTCGGCAGCATCCCCGCGATCCTCGCGGCCACGGGCGGGCTGATCACCGCGGCCGACGGCGCCAACCTGACGACGCGCAAGCCGCCGCCGGATCCGCCACCGCACGCGGAGCCGGAGCTCGAGGACGATGATGATGACGACGACGGCGGTGGCGATGAGTACGGCGACGATGCGGTGGAGGAAGCGGAGCCACCGGCGCAGGGCGGATGGGTGAGCGGGCTCGTGGAGGCGATTGCACCGATGGTGATCGGGCTGGTGAAGAGTGGCGCCAAGCTGCCGGGCGGGCTCCCGATTGAAGCGCTGTTCGACTGGCGGAAGGCGAGGCCGGACGCTGCGCCCGAAGCAAGTGCACCAGAGCCCTCTCAGGGAGAGGCGGCAGGGCCGGCGGAAGTAGCGGCGACGGCGGAAGCCCTGGCGAGTGAGCATGCGGGCGCAGGCGGCTCCATGCATCTGCTGGCGATCTGGCAGGGGCTCTCGCCCGAAGAGCAGCAGCGCGCGCAGGCGCTGGTGGGACGGCTCACCGTGGAGGAGCGCACGGCCTGGATGGCGGAGCTGGCCGCGCTCACGGTGCCCGAGGCCGTTGCGCGTGTTCGTCACATCATCCGACCGCACATGCCCGCAACGACGGCGGCACACTCGGGCACCCCGACGAGCGAGGGCAAGGACGGCGCGACGATGGCGGCGGCTGCGAGCCGCCCAGCGCCGACGTCCGGCGTTCCGGGGCAGTCCAGTGCGGGCCATCCGACGGTAGGGGTGAGACTCGGATCGATCTTCGCGACGACAGCGCCGACCAGGCAGCAACAGGCGAAGACGATCACCGGCGCGCAGACCGCGACCGCGGCGCCAGCGAGTCGTACGCACGCGGCGACCAGCCCAGCCACGGCGGCGCCAGCGGGCACCGTTCCCGAGGCCCAGGGAACGGCGGAGCGGGTTGACCCGGCGGCGGGGCGGGCTGACCCGGCGGCGGGGCGGGCTGACCCGGCGGCGGGGCGGGCTGACCTGGCGGCGTCGCCGGCGACGGCGGCAGAGCAGGACGTGCGCGCGCTCGAAGCGCACCTCGTGCAGATCTGGGGTGCCCTGTCCGCCAACGAGCGGGTGCAGGCACAGACGCTCATGGAGCAGCTCACGGGTGAGCAACGCACGGTGTGGGCGATCGAGCTGGGGAGCCTGAGCGTTCCCGAGGCGGTCGATCGCGTACGCGCTGCGCTCCAGCTGTTGATGCTGGGACCGAAGCCAGCAGACGCGACCGTACCTGGAGAGCCCCAGGCCGCCGGCTCTACCACGAGCGGCGCGTCGTAGTACCGCAACCCCTTTGTCGCGAGGACGCGCCTGTATGCGCATCTCACAGTTGAGAAGGTATATGAAATGCCAATGAGCTAACGGATTGCCCGAAGGGTGATCCAGCGGTATCGCGGCGAGCGCGCTCGTCAGCGCGACGGGTAGGCGTGTCGATCAACGGACCGCGCAGGTTTCGGCGCGGTGATCGTCGCGCGCCCGGTGGCAGGCTGCGTCCAGGGTGCGGGTTCTCGTCGGAGAATTACCCGCCTGCCGGCTTTCGTGATCGCTGTCGGATGGCGTGTGCGACGCGTCATGCGCAGCGGCTACGCGCGGCGATCGCTCGGCCGAAAAAACGGCCGCGCGGCTTCACGACAACGTTTTGTGACGAGACTGTCTTTCACGCGCGCCGCGATCCTGGCATCGTTGGCGAGTGAACGGGCAGGTTCTCGATTGGAGACTCACGATGAGTGTTCGACGAGACCACCGGTATGGCCACTGGCTGTACCGCAAACAGATCCGGCTCGCTGATGGACGCCGTGTCCGGATCTTCGGCGTTCCGACGACGATTGGCTTACCCGACACGAAGGTCGGGGCCGAGCGCGCGGAACGCATGCACCTTGATCGCGTCCTGAAAACTGGCGAGGTGTCACAGACCCCGCCGCCGCAAAAGGAGTGTCCGACGGTCAGCGACTTCGTCCCGATGTACCTGGACGCGTCGCGCCTGCAAAACAAGCCATCATCGGTCGATTCAAAGGAAGGGACGTTGCGCTGTCACATTGTGCCGGCGATCGGCCACCTGCGGCTGGATCAGGTGACGTACGCGGTGATCGAGGATCTGAAGCTCACGTTGTCTCGCAAGCCTGCGCGCGCCGCAGGCAAGGGAGACGGCGACGAGCCAAGGGAGACGCTCACCGCGAAGTCGATCAACAACGCGCTCACGATCGTCCGGCGGATGCTGGTGATCGCGCGCAAGCGTGGGCTGATCGCGGTGGTGCCAGAAGTGGACTGGCTGAAGGTGCCAACGCAGGAGTTCGACTTCCTCGACTTCGAGGAAGCGGATCGCTTGCTGGCCACGGTGGACGAGGAGTGGCGGGCGATGGTGCTGGTGGCGCTGCGCACCGGCATGCGGATGGGGGAGCTGATCGCGCTGCGCTGGCAGGATGTCGATCTGATCGCCGGACGGGTCACGGTTCGACAGAACGCGGTGAAGGGACGGCTGGGCACGCCGAAGTCGGGCAAGGCGCGCGAGATCGCGCTGAGCAACGATACGGTGGCCGCGCTGAAGGCTCATCGGCACCTGCGCGGGCCGCTGGTGTTCTGCACGATGGAGGGCCGCATGCTGAAGTACACGGAGCTGCGGCACCCGCTGTGGCGGGCGTGTCGGAAGGCCGGACTGCGTATGGTGCAGTGGCATTCATTGCGCCATTCGTTCGCGAGTCACCTCGTGATGCGTGGCGTGGCGCTCAAGGCCGTGCAGGAGCTGCTGGGGCACAGCACG
>Ga0070717_10001867_pt1 | contig 14731 bp, 10 predicted proteins | sample LARL113metaG_FD_71366 | JGI IMG/M metagenome (GOLD analysis project Ga0070717, IMG submission 71366) | Corn, switchgrass and miscanthus rhizosphere microbial communities from Kellogg Biological Station, Michigan, USA - LAR L11-3 metaG | ecosystem: Host-associated > Plants > Roots > Rhizosphere ... | reverse complement strand
CCACCAAATAAACCCTTAAAGTCAAGCGTTTATACCCATCGCTTCGGAATCGCTCCTGAGCGATTTGGTGTCAATTGGTGTTCAATTTTTCCTTTTTTGCGCACGCGCCGATCCTGTTCTTTCGCGCGCAGGTTCGCCGCGATGTTGGTCGTCTCTGCCGCTGCCGTGCTTGGCTTCCGGAGCTCGCCGTGAAGTGAATTGGCCATCTTCACAACTCCCTCCGGAAAGAATCTGGACGTAGACGTTCCCCGTTGTTGGTATCCGGATCAACAAGATAATCGTTTCGGGCGACAGCAGGTGGCAGTGCTGGCGAGCCATGCCGTGACACTGCGCAATGCGATTGGCGCATTCGGGCGTTCCGTAGCGCCCCCCTTAATCGAACATGAGAAACAGAACATGCGTTCGTGTAGGGGAACCTCTGAAGCTGACGTTTCAGATTGTTCGCCCGAAATGAAAAGGGGTTGCCCTTTCGGCAACCCCTTCGTTTCGAATTATCTGGTTTTTACAAAGATCCTTACGAAATCCCGAAATGTCGACGAGGATAGCAGCAGTCGCGAATGCGAATCCTGCCGACTTTCTCCAAAGCGGCAGATAGGTCGTCCTCTCTCATGTATCTAAAAGATGAATTCTAGACCGCAAACCATTGGTCATAGCGAAGCGTATACCGCAAATCCGTAGAACGTTTACGAATAAACCTCGCTGGGTTACCACCCACGATATGATACTCTCCTACGTTTTTTGTAACCACCGATCCGGCGTAGACCACACTCCCCTGACTTAGCGTAACGCCTGGCATAATTAGCACGTTAGAAAAGACACATGCATAGTTCCCAATGGTTACTCTTTGTCCCTTTGTGGCAAAGAATGGATCATCTACATCATGTCCCAGCGAATAGATCCGTGTACCGTGTGACACTGAAACATTATCACCGATTCGAATACCGACTCTGTTATCGAGAAAGCAACCAAAATTGATAACTGAATGATCCCCGATCTCAATACGTCCCATGCCCAGAAACCGGACAGGCGTATGGATTACGCTGCCCCGGCCGATTTTGACTCCCCCCATTCGCAAAACCAGCCTTTTCAATGTGAAGAAGGGAATCCAGTTGTACAGAACATTGTATAGCCATATCACGATGTTCTTTAACGACCGAACAATCCTTGTTTCAGGGTTATACAATCCGTTCAACCTCATCTCCTCAGTGGCTTGGTTGGTCCTTACGCTCTGCCCTCCTGTTAAGAGGCCCTCTGACCGTATTTCATCTAATGCCTCTAGCTGCCTGACACCTAATCTATTATGTAGCGTCGGTAAAAGAGTCCCCAGAAAACGCGAACCCGAAACATTCAATCTGTTGGTACAACCCACTTCGTCATTTGACCGCATCTGCCTTACCGGGTCGCAAGAACGCCGATGGTGGCAGCGGCTAGAGCAATCTGCGATAAACTCGTCGTCCACTCAGTAAAGGTCTTCATCCCAGTTCCCGGACGGAGTATCTTCTCCGGTATGACAAGTGTTTCGCCGGGACGAAGGGCCATTTCCTCAAATGAGGAGTTATTCCATGCACTCTTCTTTGTTCCTGCGCGATTAATCACTGAGCCATCAGCGCGAATAAGATACGCGCGGTTAGTGTCCGCATATCGGTTAGGGCCGCCTGCCATTTTAATATAGTTTCTCACCGTGCGATCTGGCTTATAAAGGAAAGCACTCTGCGAGTAAACCGCTCCGATCACCTGAACCGTTGCAGGGACCGAAGGTACCTTGAAGCTGTCTCCATTTTCCAGATCGATCGCGGGAACATCATCGATTGAGGACTCCGCGGGTGTAATTCCCAAAACGATTCGCCCACTCGCTCGAACTCGCTTGAGCCCGGAAAGGTATTGGAGATCAGCGGAGGTCGCAGGAGCGGCGTTCGTGACCCCGGTGGTGGCACTGGAAGCCGCCATGTTCGCAACCATGACAATGTTGCGTTGGACTTCCTTTTCGACGTCGCGTACGTACTCGTCAAGCCGATCCTGTTGCAACAGGCGCACAGACTCCCGGTCAAACTCAGAACCGAAAAGGTAAGCTTTCTGCGTAAGACCTCCAGCGCGGCGAACGACGTCGCGCAGTGTTTCTCCCGGGTGGACGCTGTAAACGCCGGCATTAGCTATCTCTCCCTCGATACTTATATATTTTGTCTGTTCGTCGATGGACACCTGCAAATCACCCTGCGAAAAGATCGTGACAATATCGCCCGGTTGCAATTCGAGATTCTGACTGGCGTCGTGCTCAAGAACAAGCTTTCCTAAATCGAACGGAAGCAGGGAGGTCTTCAGCGTCTCTGGATCAGTTCGTTCAATTACCGCATATTTCCAGTTGATCGCTCCGGTGGCAGAAGAAGCTACCGTCATCTTCGGAGTTGCCTCGAAGTTCGGACCCTTCTGTTCATTTGCGTACCGTCCATTTGCGTACTGCTCATTTGCATACTGTCCGGGAACCGGGGCTTTTGAAATTCCCCTCGGTTTCGCCATTCCCCCTGATCCAGTCATGTCATTTGGTCTTGTCATTTCGTTTGATCTTTTAACCTCAACGCCAAGTGCGGCATGACCGCCTTCTCCCTCGACCTCCTCGCTGGTTCCTTGTACCTGAGGGCTAGGCTCAAATTCCTCCCCAAAGACTCCAAGTTGCGCTCGCGTCCACCAGTAGTTTCTCGTCATGAGAGAATCCCGATCGGGAACGATATCGCTCAGACGCATTCCGGGCCGCCAACTGAATCGACCTGGATTGGCAACGCTTCCTCGCAGTAACACAGTCTGTTTGTACGCTGGGAGAATTGAGAAAATACGCACGATATCGCCATCGTGAAGCTTGGTGGCCATGCCACTCGCGTCGAGCGAAAAGTCCAGTGCCTGACGGCGCTGATCGGCGCCAACGCGTTCAAGAGTGACACGCGAGGTGGACGACAGCACTGTGGTTCTTCCCGCCATCTCGACCAGTTCGCCGAGTGATTCGCCTTCGCGCAATTCGTAAATTCCCTTGCTACGTATGCTTCCAAAGATCGCTACCTGGGGTCCCGCCGGGGGAATGTAGAGTACATCTTCGGGCAGCAGTCGAATGTCATTCGATTTGTCTCCGCGAACCAGGAGCGAATACAGGTCAAAATCAGATATCGTTTTCCCCCCACGGTTGACTAGAATGTGGCGAAGCGAACCCTGTGGGGCGGCTCCGCCTCCAGCGAACAGCGCATCCACCAGCGAACTTAGGGAACTGACCGTAAAAGCTCCCGGGCGATTCGCTTGTCCCGCAAGGTAGATCTGCATTGAACGAATGCGTCCGAGATCAATCGACAAGTCGAAATTGCGGTATACCCGGCTCAATGCTTTGCGCAACTGTGCATCCAATTGCGAAAACTGCAGGCCGGCAACGTGAATGGGGCCCGTATTTGGAAGATAGATATTCCCGGAGCGATCGACGCGCAGGTTCTCGCTAAAGGCGAATTGTCCCCAAATCCGAATGCGCAGTTCATCTTCAGGACCAACAACATAGTCGGACGTAACTGGAGCAAGATCGTCGGCAGAAAATGTCGACGGCACATCGAGAAAAAGGCTCGTTCCGAAGACCGGTAGATCTTGGCCAGTTGTGGCTAAAACAAACTGCTGGAACTCGGTTGGCGCGGCGGGTTTCGCAGGAGGGTTCTGGAGCATCCGCGCCATTTTTCCGCGGAGAGTCCCATCCTCCGCCGTCGAGGGGAGCCTCTGCCCCGCCGGTCCTACCAGTCGCTGTGAAGGCGACTGTCCAACCGGAAAACCGAGATCCGAATTCTGATTCTGGGCACAATCCTCGCTCAACGCATTGACAGGATTAGAGCAGTCAGTTTGTGTTTGAGAACGACCTGTCGAGCCCGGAGAAGAACTCTGCGCATAGGCTAACGTTGAAAACGCCAGCAAAAATAACCCCGCGAACGTGACCCAGTATCTTCTGATGATATCGTCATTACTTATCAACGGACTACACCTCTTGTGCTCAAAATACTTCGACAATCGAATTCGTAAACCCGGCATCGCGAAATCAAGGGCCATTTTAGGGCGATCATCGCGGGCCCCTCGCTATAGGAACAATCTCATTCGTTGCGTCCCGTAGTGCTTCGGCTCAAACCACCGTCAGGGGATATGAAGAGCACCCGGGGTGTGTTCATCGGCAGACCAGATTCCTTGACGGATCGTTGGCAATAATGGGAACTGGTCGCAAGGAACCTCTTTTCCACCAAATGCCACAGCAGGAATGCCGTTGTGCCGATCGAACACACACTCAGGAAAAGGAACATTGCCGGGTGGAGTCTTGCAATTCCACAATCTATGAGGATTTGCAGCACCGGCCAATGAACGATGTATACGCCATAGGAAAAATCGCCGTATTTCGAAAAATTACCGAGATACCGCCAAAATCCGAAGACAAGGACGATTCCGCTGATCCAAAAGATATCTAAGACCTCATGACCCAGGGCGTGATCCAGCAGATACAGAATGGCTGTGATGGCAGAAATGACCAGAAAGTGAGATCTCAGCTTATCGAAGTACAACAACAGCAATATCCCCGCGCAAAAATAGGCAAGCTGCGCTGGAAACTGAGTTTCGAATTGCTCAAAAATGCTGCGCGACTTGTCCATGATGAAGAGACTGCGTGAAGTGTACAAGGAAGTCAGTAGAGCGAAACCATATTTCCATAAACAAGAAAGAACGAACAATACGCTGATGACCCTCTTGGCCCCAAACCGATGACAGAGATAGTGAATAGCCGGGACGGAAATATAAAAGGCGACCTCGATCTTCAGAGTCCACAGTGCGCCGTTTACGGCGGAGAAAGTGTGCGACACAAATACTCCGGGCAGAGACGGTGCAATGAAATTAAGAAACAAGAGATTTGCTACAAGGTACTTCCAGAATCCAACTCCAAAGAATCTCGAAACCGTTAGAGAGCTCAAAAAGCACAGCCCCACACCCGCCAGCACCACGACCGTAAAATAGGCAGGCCAAATGCGTCTGACACGCTTCTCAAAATACGAACGGATGGAAGAAGAGCGAGTGTAACTACGGTAAATAAGCATCCCACTGATGACAAAAAAGCCGCGAACGGCAAAGTGCGGAGAAAGGTACTTGCCGAAAGCAGAGAAAGCTGGGAGTGTGCTTAGCGCATAAATATGAAACAGGGCGACAGTCGAAGCGAGAATCAACCGGAGACAATCAAGATTATTTCTGCTGAAATCGGTACTGCGATCAACTGTCGCGCCGCGTGCATTCATTTCGTTACCCATGGCACGCTTTCTTTCCACTCACCGCACCCTGCTCGGATCCTTTTTCGGCCGGACAGTCGCTCACAACGACGCTCTTGCTGCCGACCGAACTGCAATATTCACACGGATTCGAGGTGACACCATGGGCCACGCCGGCCAGCATGCCTAGCGCGCGGTTAGCATAGGTCTTCCTTGCAGATTGGCGAAGGCTATACACGATCGCTCCCAGGCAGGATCGAAGTATGGATCGCAGAAAGTAGACCACCGCTCCAAGTTGCCGCCGGCGTATAAGCCAACCGTTCACCACACCAAACCCAAAGCTGTACGAGTATTCCTTTTCAGGAGTGCCGTAAAGGTGTTGGATTACAGGATGATACACCTGAATGGTCCCCACATAGTCGATGTGAATCTTAAGTGCAAGCAGTCGGGTGACAAATTCGGTCTCTTCCCCTGAACCTAACGCTGTACCCACCCCGAGCCGTTCATCAAACCGATCTCCAACCATCCGCAGCGCGTTCCGCCGAATAAAAATGCCGTTCGAATTAGCAAACTGGAACACATTCGAGTACGCTACTCTCTGAATGACGCCGATCGGTTGATCGACCATGGCGCGCCTTAGCTCGGGATCGTATACATTTACACAGATACACTCTACCTGTGGATGTGCCTCAAAGTATCCCGATATTTTCTCCAATACCGCATCGTCATACCAGCAGTCATCATCGGGAAACGCAACAATGTCTCCCGTCGCTTTCGCTATTCCGATGTTTCTAGCGGTAGATAGCGAGAGTGGCCGGCCAACCCGGCACAAGACTATTTGAATTGCGTTCGCAACGTGATCCGAAAAGGCAAGCGTCGCCTTTCCCTGTGCAACGTAGATTAGTTCCATCCCACCCCGGAACGTTTGACGGGCTAATCCAGATGCAAACCTGTCCAGGTAAGCTTGTCGGTCAGTGCAGGTCGTAATCAGCGAAAACCTCATGCGCTTCCGCGTGTCCTTTCAGCCGTATGTATGCGAGGGTTAATGTGCTCCAGATAAAGAGCCGTGCATGGTGGGTCGTATTGTGGAACGCGCCGATGCAGGTGAGGATTTCGCAAAGAGTGCGCTAAAGGCATAGAGGCTCAATAACTCTGGCTCGTGACCAAGATACTGGGAATTTAGGACCACTAATAAGGCCGGCAGAATTAGCCACCGCCACCTCGGGGATAATGTGCGAAAGACGAAGACAAGGAATGACGAGTAAAGCAGACACCCCACAATTCCATAATCGTATACCTGGTCAAGAAAGACATTGTGGAGATTCGTTTCCGTAAATGGAGGATTGAGAAATGAGGCGACGGCAAATACGCCATGCCCAAACCACAGTTCCGACAAATGAAAAGTGGGCAGCCAAGAAAAAAAATAGCCCCATAGGAAAAAACGGGCGAACAGCCCGTCACCGTGGGCTCCCTCTGTCAAATCGATAGACGATACGGTTGTTAGACGCATTAGATGTAGTACGGCGAAACCGGCAGCGATTAGGCAGATGGCAAGTGCAATCTTCGCAGTAACGTTGAGTCGCGGTCGAAGACGATATAACGCATATGCTACCGCGCCGCAGATGAATGCAAGCTGGGCTGTACGTGAACAAAGATAAGCGAGCGCGACCAAAAACACTGTCAATGCAGCGTAGTCGAGATTCTTCCACCTCTCATTTCGTATAGCAAAGAAGGCTAAATAGGTGAACAGTGTCTTGCTTGCCCAGATATTCTTGTTGTGATCACCAAAGACGATTGTAGCGGATGTTTCGATTGCATAGGCGTCGACGGAATTCTTTACATGCAACGGCAACAACCAGAGATTTCCCGCGGCGACGCTGTACAACGTTTGGCAACAGCTAAAACATAGGGCGAGGAGTAAACCGTACGAAATGATATTTCTTATTCCCTCACAGTCATGATCAAGTGAGATGAACGCAAAATACGTCGTTGCGAGTAGAAACAATGATATGTCGATCAACAAACGCAAAGCTACGTCGTCGTCGCCTCCCTTCACGGCATAAATTACGATCACATAGATAAGATAGACGAGAATCCCATACCACGCTCGTTGGCCCCGTTGCGCAAATAGATGTCGTAACGAGACCGGTAAGAGTGGGAGAGCCGCTGAGATAGCAAACAAAACGAAGAACAATGGTCCGACCTTCATGGGGGCTGCGTATATTGCAAGCAGCCACAATACGAATAGTATGGAGCTGCACCAGCTACTGATTTTCATGGCTTGGCGATTGCTCCGGCAGCCGATCCCGCGTATTCACATTCGCTCGTTGCCGGCATAGTTGTGGCCATAAGTCGGTCAATGGAGCTCCGAACGATGGTCTTTTGGTCAAATGCCTCAGTGATATAGGTTCGAGCAGCGGCGACCAGAACGTCCGCTCCCTGCCTGTCCCGCAGTAGTCGTGCTATCCCTGAGGCGAACGCCTCTGCAGAGTTGGCGATGAGCAGATGAATTCCATCCATCAGTCCAGTGCCCTCGGCACCCACATCAGTCGACACCACGGGTAGTCCCGCATTGATTGCCTCAATCGTTTTGATCTTTAGACCGGATCCATAGCGGACAGGGTTGATGAACACTGCCGCTGATTCGTATAGTGCATCCAGAGATGGCACGTCGCGGAATATTTCGATTTCCGGGCGCGAAGCTTCCAGGGTGTCAAGCCACGTGACCCTCTCGCCTTTCGTTAATCCCGCGATAACTAGTCTGTAACCGGTCGTCTGGCGCATCAATGGATGAACCCTTTTCACATACCACATTATTCCGTCAATGTTCATAGGAATGGTAAGGCCTCCCACAAACAGGACAACACCTTCTGCGTGCGCATGGTGGACAGGTTCGCGCTGCTTCGTTTGCACGGGAAGAAATATCACCTTGTGCGAATCGGCAGGATGCAATTTCAAGTGATCCTGCCTCTCACGATCAGAGATGAACCATAGCTGGTCGCATCGCCTCTTGAGCCGGCCGGAAAATATTTCGAATTTAAGGGACTCAATCAAATAAAAGCCTGTTGAGAGGAATCCGCGGCAACTTCTAGCCAATTCGCGGAAATAGCGCGGCTCGTAATTGTGAACGCGCAAGACAAGACGAGAAAAGGAAAGGGAGGGATTATCCAGGATCGCTGAGACATACTCAGATTCCAGGATTACAACGTCGTAGGGTCTCGTTACGGCAGCCGTGCGAAGATTCCTTCGACTTTCGATCTGATATGGGTGCAGCAGGGTCGCGGCTCGCAGTGTGCGAGAACGTTGTACGTAGATAAAATCTCGTACTCGAGATTCAATGGCCGCCAGCGTACCTTCGTCGGGCGGGGCGGTCCCGGTAGCGATAAGATCGACAGCGTACCCAAGCTGCCTGTAGGCTGCAAGGCGATTCCAGATGTCGGTAGCCGCGCCATGATTGGGCGGATACGGCACACATGGCGCGACAACTAGGACTGTTAGCTTTTCGGAGGACGACTTTCCCATGGACTTACCGCAGCCACCGGCTTATCGTCTAGAAACAAGTAGACGTTTAAGGGTGTGAATCGCCTCGGCATGTTTCACGTCGCGAGTGAGTGTCTTCATACCCTCTGACGCCAAGATGAATGCAGAGCCGAGCACAAGTGCGACAAAAAAAGATATGGCGATAATCAGCGTACGATGCGGGGAGGACTTTTTATCGGGTGGTATGGCTACATCGACAACCTGAATGTTTGTGCCTTCTCGGGCTTCGTCAAGCCGGGCCATTTCAAATTGTTGGGCGATAAGTTGGTATAGGGTCTCATAGTACTTTACATCGCGGTAACGCCGAACGTATTCGACTGCATTCTCAGGGACCCTTCCTTTAGGGATCATCAACGGGTTATCGTCTGTGCCGGACCCGCCTAATTTAGCCAGTTGTGCCTGTAGGGTATCGAGTTGGCCCCGTGCGGTAATGATATCGGGGTTATCGTCCGTGGCGTAGGTGCGCATACCTTGAATCTGGACACGCAATGCGACTATCTGGGCATTTAACATCACGGCTGACTGGATCAGTGTTTTGGCCTGGCTATCGATTTGGAGCACACCCGTCTTCTGTTCCATAAGCTTCATGGCCATTTCGGCGTTCGAGAGGTTATCCTTGGCCTCCTTCAACCGCTCGGTATAAAATATGCGTCGCTGGGCGGCTTCGGTAAGAGCGAGGCGGTCAGCGAGTTTATTGTATTCGTCGACATAGCCGTTTGCGATATCGGCTGCCACCCGTGGATCCTTATCTTTTGCTGAAATCGTGATGATGTTATTCTTGGTCCCTAGCTCAACTGTGACATGTTGTTCAAGTCTCTTACGTGTCTCGAGCATGGTCTTCTCTTTGTATCGTTCGACCAGTCCAAAGCGGCGGATCACGGAATCCTCGACCGTCCTGCTCGTAATGAGGGAAATGTACATTTCGCCGGGGCTCTTGATACCCAGGCTTCCGCCAGCGAGGCTTGCCAAAGCTCCTCCTCCCGCCAAAGATGCGAGAAGGCCGCTACTTGTCAGGGAATTCTGCGCAGGCGGAATAACGGTCGAATTCGCAATATATTGGTTAGGCAGAAGGAATACGATGATTCCGACAAGAATCACTACGCCGGCTGTGAAGCGAATGAGGAATCGCTTTCTGCGCGCAATGACGATCAGAAGATCCAGGGCGGAGTACTCCTCACCCAAAGGTGAGTGCGCGGTGCTTTCAGGTGGAAGGGTGGTGATTGTCTGGGACACGTTATTACTCCCTGAGTAAGTGCGAGTTGTGGTATTGGTAGCAATCATCTATTTATCAAGTCGATGCGCCAGATTGTTAGCATTGTCAGGCGTTATCGGGTACTTGCAGGTGGGATGTGAGTGCCTCGGAGCGCTGCCATTCAAGGAGAGGGGTACCTGATACCTCTGCGTAGATCTCCGCCAGTCGCAGACCTTGGCGACACGCGTTGAAGTTCGTTGCGACATGCTGCCGCGCATCGATCAAGCGTGAATTCCAGCTTCCGCTGTTCTCGACCAGCCACTTCAATTGGTTCACGAGGCCAGGAACATCGCGCTCTTCCGCAAGATCAGCTGATGATGGGAGAATATTGGGAATATCGCAATGGCGTGTACTAACGATTGGCATACCGCTGGCGGCCATCTGCAGGATACCTATGGGAGCGCCCCCCTCCGTATCGCCGTCAGATGCCGTTATGCTCGGAGAAACAAACACGTGATGAGCATAGGCTTCTTGCATCAGCACGTTATTGCTGCAATAACCAAGTAGCCGCGTGTGTGGCGCTAGGTTGTATGTCGTCACCGCTTCCATGATCCGCGCCTTCTCCGCCTGATCACGAGGATCGGCTATAGCATCGCCGATTATCGTCAACTCAAGCGGCACCTCGCGTAGCAAGACCCCGAGGGCAGCCAACGCGTAAGGAATTCCCTTCTTCTCTCGAAAGGATGCGGCGATGAGGACTCGCAGTGGCTCCTCGGGCGACCACACGCGTGGGCGGAAGGGGATGTCGGGGACACATACTCCGAGATGATGCACGATCAGCTTTTCCTCGGGGCACCCCAAATCTCCGATGCAATGAGCCATGTGCGGTCCTTCGCAAAGGACGAGATCGACTCTACGGAAGAGGTCACGGTATCGGGTCCGCCAACGCGGATCGCTTGCCGGTAAGCGACTGGCGTCCACGCCGTAAAAACTGGCTATGTGGCGAATACCAAGACGTTGGGCGGCCTTTCGATTCGCCCATGCAACATAACCGAAGTGCGAATGAAGTATCATCGAATCGGTCCGGCGTGCTTCGACAGACAGCATGCCCAAGTAGTCGCGGACCGATATTTTGATCAAGAGTTTGTCCCAATATCTGCGAAGGATCGATGAGTCGGATAGACAACGCAGGTTAAAGACGGGAAACTGGGTAAGATTCATTGCCGTCTCGGCGACTATGTGGCTCTCAATCCATTCAGGAAGGTGAACAATTTGATCATAATTCCACCGCTCGGTTTGGGGTAGCCAGACCGGCAAAGAATGTAAGACTGTTACCCGCCTCGCTTGTGAACTCATGGCCTCCATCCCACCAATGCCAGCACGGCGCATAGCTGATCACGGTTCATCGTCCAACTGGCGACGCCATACAGGGCGCATCCCGTGGCAATTGATGCGCCAAGAACAACCGCGTGAGGAGAGCGCGCGATGGCAGCACGCAGAAGAAGTATCCCCACCGCCATAAGCAGGCTAGCCACAACTGGCCGCATGAGCACGACACCCACCTGGCGCAGGCGCAAATGGATGAACCGGAATGGGATGATGAAATTCGGCAGCACGAGCAACGCTGAGAGGATGGCGTACGCAGTGGCCACCCCGATGATGCCCCAATGCAATCCAATCAGGAAAGCACTCACGCTAAGGAGTCCGGTGAATACTCCCCAGCGAAAGAGCGTATCCGTGCGACCTTTTGCCTGATAGATGGCACCCACGGTAGCCGCAACCGATTGCATCATTCCTATGGGGGCCAGAATCCTTATTAAAGGCACGGCTCCCATCCACTTGGCTCCAAATACTGCGTGAATCAGGGGATCAGCTAACACGCAGACACCGATCATAAGAGGAAATGTGATTACTGCGATGATTCCCGCCGTGCTAATGTAAGCAGTGCGGAAACGCTCGTCATCATCCTGAAGCTTTGAATAGACAGGGAACATCACTCGGCCGATCACAGTGGTAACGCTCTGCAGTGGATAGAGCATTATGCGGTAGGCAAGTGTGTAAATTCCTAAAGGCGCTGCCCCTAGAAATCGACCGATAAGAAGGTAGTCGGCGTTGCGAACAACATAGTTGAATACATTGAAGCCTGTTAGATTCAGGCTGAATCCTGCCACCCTTCGAAGCTCTGCCCAGCAAAACAACATACGTGGCCGCCAGTCCGACAAGCGCCAGAGCAAAAGGCTGATGCACGTTGTTGAGGTAATACTTTGTGCGACCAAAGCCCACACCCCTCCGCCGGCACTCGCGTAGGTGATTCCGATGATCCCGCCAGCGAGCACACCGGTCATTTCCACCCTGGCCAGCGCGCGGAAATGAAGCTTTCGTTCGAAAAGCGCCTGTTGCAGGATGCTAAACCCCGAAATGGCAAAATTGAGCGCCAGTACGCGCAGGATTGCAGTCATGCGCGGTTGGTGATAAAAGGTTGCGACATAGGGTGCAATCAATATGAGGAAACCAGCCCCCAGACACCCGAACGTCACGTTGGCCCAGAATACCGAGGATAAAAGCCGTCCGGTCGGTTCGCGAGCTTGGATAACGGCGGCAGCGGTGCCAAGATCCTTGAACATACTCACAAGGCCGATTACCACGGTGGCCATGCCCAGCAAGCCAAAATCTGCCGGCACCAGGAGTCGGGCTAACACGATCGTGGTCAGCAATTGCGTTATTTGCTGTCCACCTTGCGACGCGAAGTTCCACTTAACCCCAGAACGCGTGGAAGATTCCAGGTCTGACCTGGTATCCGGTTGATATGCGTGTGTCTGAACGGGAAATCGTTGAGGACAGGCGTCCCGTACCGATGAACTTTGCGGCTCATCGGGAGCGCTTGGCTCCAGGTCATCGGCTAGCGCCCGATAACGATCTCGTTTAGAATGAGGCACTCTACTCATTATTGATTGGAAAAGTTGATTAACGCCGCGCCGGTGGGAGGCATTTCAACAACGAAGATCCCGTTGGTTGCGTTAACGGTTTCTACCGTCTGGGTTCCCCGAATTTTGCCATCAGTGCTGCCGTCGAAGGTTTGTCCGGCAAAGGTCACGCCCGTTGTGGACAGGTAGGAGGGCGCCGATAACCGAAGGATGGCGGCCGCGGTGTATCCCGGTATCGAGATTTTGATCCTACCAGTAGCCGTCCTGTCTTTGTTGATGAGGACAAGACGGGTCTTTCCCGAATCGTCGGCAGTAGCCCACGCTTTCATATTCGCGTTGGTATCCACATTAACATGCAATAAGTGGGAATTAGTTGAAGTCGCCGCCTGAAAAAATAGCAACCCATAATACAGTGGGTTTACACGGTGGAGCGAATATGTGAAAGTTCGATCGGTACGCGTAGCGGCGAATACAAATAGGTCATACGGATCTGTTTCGTTGCCATTGTGCCAGTTCACGCCGTCTACGCCAATATTTGCGAGTTCGAACATCGTATCGATCGCCCACAGCGACGCACTGAAACTATCACTGAGACCACGTTGCCCGCTACAACAAAGCGAATTCATCTCGTCCAGACGATAGCCAATACCGCACCGATGGCTTGCGGCGACAGCCGGAGCTACGAATGACGGCTCCCATCTCGTGTTGTCATCGCGGAGCAAGAAATCAGATGGGTTGTGATATCCATTGCATGCGCATCCGGCATAAAAATGCTGGGTGAACGCGTAGAGAGTGGATTGCTCTTTAGCATCAAACTGGTTGACATCTCCGATAGGCATTATAGCGGCCCAGGAAGGACCTATAAGCTTTGTGCCTGCAGGCAGCAGGGGGGAAATCCGCCCCCTCCATAAAGCAAACTCATTCAGATAGGCGTCAAAATCATATGACTCGGGACGCGCCCCGGAATGTCGATAATTGTCTGGCTCATTGCCGATCTCAATGGCATCCAGATACCCTGACGGCATTTGGCTGAGATACGCTTTCGCCTGCTCAGTCGCCAGTTGCACGTCGCCTTTGCCAAGGTTCACACCAAGATAGAAATGATTGCCAAGAGCCTCCGCCAATTCCGCGAAGGGGCGGACCACGTTTGATGATGGCTGCCCGGTGAAGTCAGTGAGGTCACCCCCAATCCGTATCACTACGGGTTCAGACCCATAGGCAGTAAGATTCGTCAGAAGGGTTCGATAGATGGTATTGACCCCGGTAGCGGAACTGCCCATCATTGCTTGTGCTCTTCCCCATTCATGAGAAAGGCCCATAAATGTCGGAGATATCTTTATCCCCGCAGAATTGCCGACCTTCACAGTGGCCATATAGTCCGGATCGGATAACGGGCTATAGGTTGACGCTCCGCTTCCCAATTCGTAGTGACTGCATCCCACCGCCACACCAATGGCCAAAAGAGCAGGCAAGAGGATCCATCCATACTTTACTCCGACATAGGGTGTCATGTTGTTCTTTGTTCCTCGGTGCGTGTAGAAGTGACCCTCGCGCCGGTGGCGTTAACAGTCCATGGGAACGGGCGTTCCGTTATTTACCTTTTTTGCGATGAGAGTGTAGCCGAATGGAAAGTAACGTCCGGTGCCGCAAGAAATGCGTCTTCCCATCGGTAGCTGAACAAACGTGCCACACATCCATTGAATTATTATTGCCGTAAAAACACCGATAACTGGAACGCCTACTAGAAATTTTGCCAGAATGTCAGCCAATACCTCCGGAGCCCCCCCTAACGCACGAAGCTCTAACACTTCCATTCCATTGAG
>Ga0070717_10001866_pt1 | contig 14732 bp, 15 predicted proteins | sample LARL113metaG_FD_71366 | JGI IMG/M metagenome (GOLD analysis project Ga0070717, IMG submission 71366) | Corn, switchgrass and miscanthus rhizosphere microbial communities from Kellogg Biological Station, Michigan, USA - LAR L11-3 metaG | ecosystem: Host-associated > Plants > Roots > Rhizosphere ... | reverse complement strand
CGGGTGGCGGCCAGCAGCTGGCGCAGATTGCCGCGCGCCTGCGCGTCCGGCATATCCTCCCACAACATTGCAGCCAGTTGGTCGCGCGACATCCGCTGCCCGGGCGCCGCGCCAAGAAACGCCAACAGCGCGACCGATTTGCGGGCACCGAGCGCGATTTCCTGCCCGTCCGGGCTGCGCAACTCGAACCGGCCAAGAAGATTGACCCGCCAGCGGTCCATCATGCCCACGCGACACCGGCTTGCGTAAGGAGAGCGTATCGAGCCGGATCGGACGGATTTAGCGATTTCTTTACGCGCCGTCAAACGACCGTCAACCGCCCCGATGCGACAAATCTCCGAGCAACCAACGACAGCGATCAGGAGGGACGATCTATGCGCAAGCTGACCCTGCCGAAAACGACGGTCTGGAAGGCCGCAGCTCTCGCCGCGGGGCTCGGTCTTGCCATGCTTTCCTACCCGGCGCATGCCGCGCCGGCGAGCGGCGGCGACACCGTGCAGGGCCTCTACGACGCGCTGCTCGTCACGATGAAGAATGGCCGCACGCTTGGCCAGAGCGGCCGCTTCACGCAGCTTGAGCCGATCATCCGCCGCACCTTCGACATCCCGGCGATGGCGCGGCTCTCAGTCGGCCCGTCCTGGGCCTCGCTGAGCGAGGCCCAGCGGCAGCAGGTGACCGACAGCTTCGCCCGCTACATCTCGGCGATCTATGCCGACCGCTTCGACAGCTACGCGGGGCAGAAATTGCAGGTGACCGGCGAGCAGCCCGCCCCCGCCGGGCTCATGGTGAAGAGCCAGATCGTCAAAGCCAATGGCGAGCCGGTCAAGGTCGACTACATGATGCGGCGCAACGGCGAGGGCTGGCTGATCTCCGACATCTACCTCGACGGGGCGATCAGCGAGGTGGCGACCCGCCGCTCCGAATTTGCCGCCATCCTGAAGAATGACGGCGTCGACGGGCTGATCGCCGCGCTCAACCGCAAGGCCGACATGCTGACGGGGACCATGGCGAAAGCGTCCTAGCTCTCCCGTAGTCAGAGGTATCCTCTCCTCTTGCCACACCGGCGGCGGATTGCGATCCTTCCGCCAGTGTAGGGTCACAGGGGGTCCACATGACCAAATTCGTCGAGGTTGAGACGGTTAGGGAATGGCTCGGCGATAGCGGCGAGATCGCCTTTCTGGACGTACGCGAGGAAGGACAACACGGATCGGGTCATCCGCTGCTCGCGGTGAACCTGCCGTACAGCAGGATCGAGCGGGATATCGCTCGCCTGGTGCCGAGGCGCTCCTGCCGCGTCGTTCTGCTCGACGATGCGGACGGCGTTGCGGCCAAGGCGGTGCGTCGACTTGACGGGCTCGGCTACGGCAAGATCCATGTCCTGACCGGTGGTGCCGCCGCTTGGGCAGCCGCCGGTTATCGGCTGTTCCCTAGCACCAACGTCCCGAGCAAGGCTCTCGCCGAGGTCATCGAGCACGAATTCGCCACCCCTGCGATCTCGGCCGCCGAACTGGACCGTCTTCGCCGATCGGGCGAACGGGTTACGGTGCTCGACAGCCGACCCATTGACGAATATGAGCGGTTTCACGTGCCGGGCGCGATCACCTGCCCGGGCGCCGAGCTCGTTCACCGCTTCAACGATATTGTCGACTCGCCCGAGACTCTGGTCGTCGTGTCCTGCGCGGGGCGTACTCGTGGCATCATCGGCGCGCAATCGCTGATCAATGCCGGGGTCCCCAACCGGGTGGTCTCGCTCTCCGGCGGGACGCAAGGCTGGCGGCTTGCCGGTCTGGACCTCGAGCGCGGAGCGAGCACCACGCTTCGCCCGGTCAGCGATCAAGCCGACGCTGCAGCGCGGCGGCGCGCCGAGGCGGTTTCTGCCCGCTTCAGCATCGGCCGAATCGACTACGACACTCTCAACACCTGGCTCGGCGAAGCCAATCATCGCACAACATACGTGCTCGATGTGCGCACAGCCGAGGAATTCGCTGCTGGTCACTTACCGGGATCGATCTCGGCTCCGGGCGGCCAGCTGGTGCAGGCGATCGATCGCTGGGTCGGAATCCGAGGGGCACGCCTTGCCCTGGTCGATGACACGGGCACGCGCGCAATCATGACCGCCCACTGGCTGAAACAATTGGGCTGGGATGTCCACATCATTGATGGCGGGCTGAAGGGAGCAGCGATCGAGACCGACAGCGGCGCCAAAGTCTCGGTCGGGTTTGCCGTGCCGGTCATAGAAGCGGCTGAAGCAGCGCGCCGCCTGGCGGAAGGCGCTGCGGCGATCTCGCTCGAGCCGAGCTCGGCCTATCGCCAGGCACATCCCGAAGGGGCGCTCTGGTCCATCCGGCCGCGCCTCGATCGGCTGCCGACCGGAGTGCTGCGGGCGGACCGGATCATCTTGTTCGCTGATGACGGGGCGGTAGGACAGCTAGCCGCCATCGATCTTTCCGAGCTGACAACCGCGCAGATCGCTCTGGTCTCCGGCGGCACGCAGGCCTGGCTTGGGGCGGGCCTTCCCGTCGTCGCCTCGCCAGACGACCCGCCCGACGCCGAGCGGATCGACTACATCTTTTGGAACCATGATCGGCATTGCGGCAATGCGGATGCCATGCGCGCCTATCTGCGATGGGAGACGGAACTCCCCGCCCAGATCGCCGCTGAGGGGCTATCCGGGTTCCGACTGGTCGCGCCATGAGAACTGTTCGCACCTCGACGCTCGAAATCTCCTATCAGGAGAGTGGTCCGGCAGGAGGCCGGCCAGTCGTCCTGTTGCATGGCTTTCCAGACGATGTGCACGCTTACGATGGTGTGGCACCGCCCCTGGCAGCGGCCGGCTTGCGCGTCCTCGTACCGTATTTGCGCGGCTACGGGCCGACGCGATTTCTGAGTGCCGAGACGCCGCGCTCGGGGCAGCAGGCGGCGCTCGGCCGCGATCTCGCCGATTTCACCGACGCCCTTGGGTTAGAGCGGGCGATCCTCGCCGGGTATGACTGGGGCGGGCGCGCCGCGTGCATCGTCGCGGCGCTGTGGCCGGAGCGCGCTGCTGGCCTCGTGACGATGGGCGGCTACAACATCCAGAACATCGCGGCGGCCACAAAGCCGGCCTCCCCCGCGGCCGAGTACCGCTACTGGTACCAGTGGTACTTCCACACCGAGCGCGGGGGAGCCGGGCTCACGGCCAATCGGGGGCCGCTCTGCCGGCTATTGTGGGAGCTGTGGTCGCCGAACTACCGCTTCGATGACGCGACCTATGACCAGACTGCGGCTTCTTTCGACAACCCCGACTTCGTCGAAGTCGTGATCCAGTCCTACCGCCACCGCCACAGCGCCGCACCCGGCGACCCGGCACTAGAAGCCATCGAGGCGCAGCTCGCGTTCCAGCCACCGATCACGGTACCGACGCTCTCGTTGCACGGCGAGTGCGACGGGGTGGGCCCGCCCGACGGCCCAGAGCGCCACGCTCCGCATTTCACCGGCCCTTATGAGAGCCGCGTGATCCCCATCGCCGGCCATTTTCTGCCGCGCGAGGCGCCCGACGCCGTCGTCCAAGCCATTGGCGAACTCGGGGGTCGACGGTAGACGTATTCTGTTGGCGCAAACAGCCGGAGCCAGGAGACTCACATGACATCGAGCCAAGTCGAAAAGGGCAATCGTTTCCGCGCGTTGCACCAAGAAACCGGATTTTTCGTGATCGCCAACGCTTGGGATGCGGGCTCTGCACGGATCCTGGCCGGGCTCGGCTTTCCGGCGCTGGCGACATCGAGCGGTGCCTCCGCCGGCGTGCTCGGCCGCCGCGACGGCATGGTGACGCGACAGGAAGCGCTTGACCACGCCAGCGCGATCGTCGCGGCAACCGATCTACCGGTTTCGGCCGATTTGGAGAAGGGTTTCGACGACGCGCCGGAAGGCGCCGCGGAGACGATCCGTCTCGCCGCGGCTGCGGGTCTCGTCGGCGGCTCGATCGAGGATTTCAGCGGCAACCCGCAGAAGCCGTTGTTCGATCTGAACCATGCGAAGGAGCGAGTGGCTGCGGCCGCCGAGGCAGCGCGCAAGCTGCCGTTTCCGTTCACTTTGACGGCGCGATCGGAGAACTTCCTGCGCGGCAATCCCGACCTCGACGATACGGTCAGGCGGCTGAAAGCTTTCGAAGCGGCGGGCGCCGACGTGCTGATGGCGCCGGGTTTGCCCGACCTCGCCGCTGTGCAGACGGTCTGTGCCGCCCTGTCCCGGCCCTTCAACTTCATGGCCGGCATCAGGAGCCGGTCGTTTACCGTGGCGGAGCTCGCAAGGGCCGGGGTCAAGCGGATCAGCCTTGCCACATCGCTTTATCGGGCGGCAATCAGCGGTCTGGTCAATGCCGCGCGGGAAGTCAAAGACCAAGGCACCTTTGGTTATGTCGACACGACGATGGCGACGCCCGAGCTCAACGGCTTTATGAGCGGTTGAATCTTCATCACACGTCTGGTCATCCGCGCAGTTTGCCGCCGGTCGATTTTTCGACCTGCGCTATCAGCCGCTTCGAGAAGGTTTCGATCTCGGCGTCAGTCAGGGTTTGCTCCTGAGGCTGCAGCACCACGGTGATCGCGAGCGATTTCTTCCCTTCCGGCAGACCCGTTCCTTCGTAAACATCGAACAGACGGATTTCGGCGACGAGCTTCTTGTCGACGCTGCGGGCGGCGCGTAACAAGGAATCGGCCGAGAGGTCACGGTCGACGACAAAAGCGAAATCGCGTTCGATCGGCTGGAATACCGACAGACGGAGGGGCGACTTTGTGGGCGCCGCCCGCGGCTCCGGCACGGCGTCGAGAAAAACCTCGAAAGCGGCGATCGGCGCCCGCGCATCGAGGGATTCGAGAACCGCTGGATGGAGCTCGCCAAACGCGCCCAGCACCTTCGGCCCGAGCCGCAAGATACCGGCCCTGCCGGGGTGGAACCAGGAGAGCGGGTCGGCGCTGACTTGAAGGTTGTCGGCCGGGGCACCCATTGCCGCAAGGGCGGCGAGGGCATCGGATTTGACGTCGAACAGGTCAACCTCGCGCGCCGGGGCGCGCCAGTGCTTCGGACCGCTATGCCCACCGCGCACCCCCGCCGCTACCAGCGCCTGGCCGGCGGGCGTGTCGTCGCGGTAGAGCGGCCCGAGCTCGAACAAGGCCGCATCGGGGAAACCGCGATCGGTATTGCGGCGAGCGGCAGCAATGAGGCCAGGCAATAATGACGGGCGCATCGCGTCGAGATCGGCGCTGATCGGATTGACGAGGCGCAATTCCGGCCTGGCGCCGCCGAACAGCTCGGCCGCGCTGGCGGAAATGAAAGAGAAGGTCACCGCTTCGGTCAGCCCGCGCGCCGCGAGTGTGCGGCGGACCATCTCCGCCCGTCGCTGCGCCAGCGAAAGCGCAGGGCGCGACAGCGGTTCTTCGCGCTCGAGGGGCACTGCGGGGATCTGGTCGTAGCCCTTGATCCGCAAAACCTCTTCGACGAGATCGGCCTCGCCGACGATGTCGCCGCGCCACGAGGGCGGCTCGACCGACAGGTCTCCCCCCGCCAGCATGTCGACCGCACAACCCAGTGCCGTCAGGATCGCGGCGCTTTCCTCAGGCGGCACATGCAGGCCACCGAGAGCGGCCGGCCGCGTAGCGCGGAGCACATACCGACGGCGCCAGTTAGGCGGCTCGCCCGCCGTAACGATGTCCGACGCCTCGCCGCCACAGAGTTCGAGCATCAACCGGGTTGCGATCTCCAGTCCGTCCTCGACAAATGCTGGATCGAGACCTCGCTCAAAACGATAACGTGCGTCGCTGACAATGTTGAGCTTACGTCCGGTCGCGGCGGTGCGGATCGGATCGAACAGCGCCGCTTCGATAAAGACCTCGGTCGTTGCTTCAGTACAGCCGGTCGCCTCGCCGCCGATCACGCCGCCGAGGCTCTGCACGCCGGTGTGATCGGCGATCGCGGTAATTTCCGGATTGAGCGTGTATTCCTGCCCATTGAGAGCGTGCAGCGTCTCGCCCGCCCGCGCGAAACGGATGGTGAGGTCGCCGGCGAGGCGAGCTGCGTCAAACACATGTAGAGGTCTGTTAAGATCAAAGGTGAGGAAATTGGTGATGTCGACCAGTGCCGAGATGGGCCTCAGCCCAATCGACTCGAGCTTACTTTGCAGCCAGGCTGGGCTCGGCCCGTTGCGCACGCCGCGAATGTGACGCCCGAGAAACAGCGGACAGGCGGAATAGTCTTCGATACGAACGCGGATCGGTGAGCGGAACCGCCCCGAGACGGGGGTGGTATCGAGCGGCTTCAGGCGCCCCAACCTCGCGGCCGCGAGATCGCGGGCGATACCGCGGACACCAAGGCAGTCGGCGCGGTTCGGGGTGACCTTGATGTCGAAGATAGGATCGCCGAGACCGATGAAGCTCGCATAGGGTGTCCCGACCGGCGCATCCTCCGGCAGCTCGATGATCCCCCCATGGTCGTCGCCGAGGCCGAGCTCATAGGCCGAGCACAGCATGCCGCGCGATGCGACGCCACGGATCACCGTTTCATTCAGCACCGCGCCGGTGCGCGGGATGACGGTACCGGCGAGCGCAAAGACGCCCTTCATGCCGGTGCGCGCATTGGGCGCGCCGCAGACCACCTGAACCCGACCCTTGCCCGCGTCGACGACACAGACATTCAGCCTATCGGCGTTCGGGTGACGTTCCGCCGAGATGACCGACGCAACCGTGAACGGCTCGAGACCGGCGGCGCGGTTTTCCACACCTTCGAGATCGTGGCCGAGCATGATGAGCCGATCGGCGATCGCCTCCAGCGACGCGTCGGTTTCGAGATGCTCTTTGAGCCAGGCGAGCGTCGTCTTCATGCCGCTCCTCCGAGGAGCGGTCCGCGCACCAGCGAGGGGACATCGAGCGGCAGGAACCCGTAATGGCGCAGCCAGCGCAGGTCCGAATCGTAGAAAGTTCGCAGATCGGGGATGCCGTATTTCAGCATTGCCACCCGCTCGATACCCATTCCGAAGGCAAAGCCCTGATACTCGGACGGGTCGATGCCACAATTCTTCAGCACTTGCGGGTGGACCATGCCGCTGCCGAGGATCTCCAGCCAGTCGCCGCCGGCGCCGATCTTCAGCTCGCCGTCCGTACGCGAGCAGCCGATATCGACCTCGGCCGAGGGCTCGGTGAACGGGAAGTAGCTCGGGCGGAAGCGGACCGGCAGGTCATCGACGCCGAAAAAGGCGCGGCAGAACTCGATCAGGCAGCCTTTGAGATGCCCCATATGAGTCGTCCGATCGATGACCAACCCCTCGACTTGATGAAACATCGGCGAATGCGTCGCGTCGTGGTCGCAGCGAAAGGTCCGCCCGGGCACGATGATCCGGATCGGCGGCTTCTGCGCCAGCATCGTGCGGATCTGCACCGGCGAAGTGTGGGTGCGCAGGACGAGCCGGGTGCCGTCGGGCCGCTCGGGCAGGTAAAAAGTGTCGTGCTCCTGCCGGGCCGGGTGTTCGAGCGGGATGTTGAGTGCCGTGAAGTTGTAGAAATCCTCTTCGATGTGCGGCCCCTCGGCCACCGCGAAACCCATTTCACCAAAGATCGCGACAATCTCGTCGACCGTCTGGCTGATCGGATGGATCTCCCCCATGCCAGAGTAAGGGACAGGGAGGGTTACGTCGGCGCGTTCGCTGGCGAGCCGCTGTTCCAGCGCGGCGCGTCCGAGCCGAGTCGCCGCCTCCGCGAGCGCCGTCGTGATCCGGTCCTTGGCAAGGTTCAGAGCGGCTCCAGCCTGACGTCTCTCCTCCGGCTCCAATGCGCCCAGCTCTCGCATTGCCAAAGTCAACGACCCGCGCCGCCCGAGTACCTTGACGCGGATCTCCTCGAGCACCTCGGACGACGGAGCCGCGGCGACCTCGCGGAGGATCTCGTCACTCAGAGGGTTGAAATCTGTCATTCGATCAATCCCAAGAAAAAGGGGCCGATTGATACGGCCCCTGTTCACCATTGCCGGTTGCCGGCAAAAACGCGCTTACACCGAGGGCCTCAGCGATCGCACCCGCCGCTAAATCGCTCAGAGGTGTGCCGGAATGTCATCAGCCGGCCGTCGTCGCCGATGGTGCCGCCACCAAAGCGGTGCGCGCCGTTGCGGCGATCGCCTGAAACGCCTCGGGTTCGCGGATTGCGATATCGGACAGCACCTTGCGGTCGAGATCGAGCCCGGCGAGCTTGAGGCCATGCATGAATTGCGAATAGGTCAGACCGTGCTCACGCGCCCCCGCATTAATCCGCTGGATCCACAAGGCGCGAAAGTCGCGCTTGCGGTTGCGCCTGTCGCGATAGGCGTAGCGCAGCCCTTTCTCCACCTTCTCGATCGCGATGCGATAGGCGGTGCTGCCGCGACCCCGGTAACCCTTGGCGAGATCGAGGATTTTCTTGTGGCGGGCGTGGGTCGTGACCCCGCGCTTGACGCGTGCCACCGCTTAACTCCGCAGATACGGCATGTAGGTCAGGACCAGCTTGGCGTCGCCCGACTCCATGGTCGTGGTGCCACGCCGCAGCCGCTTGCCCTGCTTTGATTTGCTGATCAGCCGATGGCGCTTGTGGCCCCAGTTGCGGACGATCTTGCCGTTAGCGGTGCGGCCGAAACGCTTCTTCGCGCCACTTTTCGTCTTGAGCTTGGGCATCTCACCATCCGTGTCAGGCACGCGGCGTCGAGGCACGCCTTGTAATGCCCGCCGCCCATTCGAGCCGCGCTATATAGCGACGCCGCCTGCCGAAAGCAAGCCAGCGAGAGCAGCAGAAACCCTCTCTGCCCGCTATGCAGGAAGAGAGGGTCGGGGCAATAGGTCTAATTGCGGACTGCTCTAGCGGTGCCCGCCGCCCCCGCCATGGCCGAAACCGCCGCCCCCGCCATGCCGGAAACCGCCGCCCCCGCCATGGCCGAAACCGCCGCCCCCGCCATGCCGGAAACCGCCGCCCATGCCATGGCCGAAACCGCCACCGCCACCGTGGGCGAAGCCTGCGCTGTGATTGAAGCCGCCGCCCATGCCATGCGCGAAGCCGTGGTCGAAGTTGCGGTGCTGGATCCCATAATAGGATCCGTAGCCCCCGTAGTAGGGTGAAGACCCGTAGTACCCGTACTCATCGGGCTCATAGGCGTAACCCGATAGGGTGCAGCCATAGCTCGGATCATATACGTAACCCGCAGGGCAGCTGTAGTCGTCGGCATAAGACTGCGCAGCAGCCGGTTGTGACCCGCCCAACGCAGCCGCACCCAATCCGATACCGCTCACTAACATGATCGCTTTGAGAGAAAGTTTGCTGCGGTTCATCGCAGCCTCCTAGGGGACTCGCCCCGCACTAGTTTAAACTGATTCCAAAGTGGGGATCGACGGAACATCAGCAATGGGCCGGTGTGCCGCGGGAAGCATACCAGCCGTGCAGCATCCCGATCCGTCCGAGACGTTGCAGATCGCTCGGTTGACGCCCCAGCTAGACAGGAGGCGACAGTTGTCGAGCTGAGCGATCTTCCAAGGAGGCGACGATGAGCCGCGCTAAATTTTCGGCTAAAGGACTGCTGCTGATAAGCGGCATCGGCGTCGCGGCCGCTGCATTGGCCGGACCCGCCTTGGCTGTTGCGCAGCCCTCTTCCGGTACCTTTATCCCGACAACAGTCGTGATTCGCGGTTCGGATCCCACCGCCGCTCAGCCTTCATCCGCCGAGGACACTCCGCCCATAGTGCTCCGCGGCTCGCCACCTGCTGCTGCACAGCCCTCTGTCGCCCAATACGCCTGCCCTTCGGGCTACGATTACGATTCGAGCGATGGCTGTGTCCTACCGGGTTACGCTTACACCCCAGATGATTACGGGTATTGGCCCTATTATGGGTTCGACGGGTTTTTTCCCGGCGCCGGGCGGCATCGGTTTGGGCACGGCTTTGCCCATGGCACCCGTCGAGGGTTGGCAGCCCATTTTGGCCGGCGCGCCCCCATAGCGTTTGGTCACAGCTTCGCCCATGCCGCCGGGTTCGGCCACCGCTAGCCTTCGGTTGGCAATCTAGGCCACCGGCTGGGCGAGCCGGCGACGCGCAATCGTTCGAAACACGGCGTATTGCAGCGCGACCGCGCTCACTTTTGCACCGACCGCACCTATCGAGACGAACCAGTCTCAAGTCGCGAAGTCGAAATAGAGAGCGATCACGAGATTGATCAGCCCGAGCGTGGCCATCAGCACCGCCCAGGCGTAACCAGCAGCGACACATTCTGCCTGGCGGTTGGCGTTATATAGCGGATCATCCAGCCGCGCCGCAGCATCGCCGCGGCGACCGCAACCGTGGCAGCAAGGCGAGCACTGCCTGAGACTGCGTAGACGATCAGAAACAGGATTGCCGACAGGAAGTCGCTGAGGAGATACCAGAGCGCCTGCTTCACCGCCGGTTCCCATTCTTTCCCGACCCGAAGAGCGTCCCCGGTTTTACCCGAGGGCGCCGTAGCGGGCCCTGCCAGACGCTATTTTGGCGACATGACCATCGTCATCTGGCGGCCTTCCATCCGCGGCATTTGCTCGACCTTTGCGATTTCGTCGAGGTCATCGCGAACCCGGATCAGGACGTCCATTCCCAGCTCCTGGTGCGCCAACTCGCGCCCGCGGAACCGCATGGTCACCTTTACCTTGTCGCCTTCCTCGATGAATTTCATCATGCTGCGCCGCTTGACTTCGTAATCGTGGTCGTCGATGCTAGGCCGTAACTTGATTTCTTTGACCTCGATAATCTTTTGCTTTTTGCGCGCTTCGTTCTTTTTCTTTTGTTCTTCGTATTTATACTTGCCAAAATCCAGGATTTTACAGACAGGGGGATCAGCGTTCGGCGCAATCTCGACGAGGTCAAGACCGGCACTGGCTGCCATAGTGAGCGCTTCGTTGCGCCCGACGACTCCCACCATCTGACCCTTCTCGTCGACGAGGCGCACGCGAATGCCACCGATCTCGTCATTGATGCGGGGTCCCTCCCGGGTGGGAGTAAAGTTTAGGGGTGGTCTGGCTATGTACAATCTCCGCTTAACAGTTGATGAGGTCTGTCGCTACCACGCATAGGTGGTTAGGAAGACGACGGAACCGCCGCTTCCTCCTTCAATCTAGCGACGGCTTCGCTCAGCGCAAGGGCTTCCTGCTCTTTACCGCCGAGCCGTCGCAGCGCAACCGATCGGTTAGCAGCCTCGCGTCCGCCAACGACGAACATGACGGGTACCTTGGCGAGGCTGTGCTCGCGCACTTTGTAGTTGATCTTTTCGTTTCCGGAGTCGCGGGCGACCCTCAGCCCGGCGGCACTGCATTCCCGGGCGACTTCGCCGGCATAATCTGCCGCCTCCGAAGTGATCGTCGCGACGACGACCTGCACCGGTGCCAGCCACAGCGGGAATCGACCCGCATAGTGCTCGATCAGGACGCCGATGAAGCGCTCGAGCGAGCCGAAGATCGCCCGATGCAGCATGACTGGGCGATGCCGCGCACCGTCTTCCCCGACATAAGTTGCGTCGAGCCGCTCGGGCAGCACAAAGTCGAGCTGCAAGGTGCCGCATTGCCAGTCGCGCCCAAGCGCGTCGCGCAATACGAACTCGAGCTTTGGCCCGTAAAACGCGCCCTCGCCTGGATTGAGCGTATAGGAGAGGCCGGCGGCCTCGACGGCCTCGCGGAGTGCCCCTTCAGCGCGGTCCCAGACCTCGTCCGAGCCCGCACGCACCGGCGGCCGGTCGGCGAATTTGATCGCCACATCGTCGAAACCGAAATCGCGATAAACCGACAGCAGCAATTCGCAAAACGCGATCGACTCTGCAGTGACCTGATCCTCGGTGCAGAAGATGTGCGCGTCGTCCTGGGTGAACGCGCGCACCCGCATGATGCCGTGCAAGGCCCCCGAGGGCTCGTTGCGGTGACAGCTCCCGAACTCGGCCAGTCGCAGCGGCAATTCGCGATAGCTGTGCAGCCGGTTGCGGAAGATCAGCACGTGACCCGGGCAGTTCATCGGCTTCAGCGCCAGGACTTTCTCGTCCCGGCTTTCAGCGATGAACATATTCTCGCGGAATTTTTCCCAGTGCCCGGAGGCCTCCCATAAGCTGCGATCGAGCAGTTGCGGGCCTTTGACTTCGAGATAGCCGGCAGCCTCCAGCCGCATCCGTAGATAGTTCTCGATGATGCGAAACAGCGTCCATCCCTTCGGATGCCAAAAAACGCTGCCGACGGCCTCGTCGCCGATATGAAAGAGGTCGAGTTCGCGCCCGAGCCGGCGATGATCCCGCCGCTCTGCCTCCTCGAGCTGGAAAAGGTATTGATCGAGCTCCTTCTGGCTGGGCCACGCAGTGCCGTAGATCCGCTGCAGCTGAGCATTCTTTGGATCGCCGCGCCAATAGGCGCCGGCAACGTTCATCAGCTTGAAGCCTTGGCCGAGATACCCAGTCGACGGCAAGTGAGGGCCGACGCAGAGATCGACGAAATCACCTTGCCGGTAGAGGCTGATCTCCTCACTCTCCGGGATTTCCTCTATATACTGGGCTTTGTACATCTCGCGGATGTCGCGGAAATACGCAATGGCCGCGTCGCGATCCCAAACCTCGCGTGTAATCTTCTCGTCGCGGCGCACGATCTCGCGCATGCGCGCCTCGATCCGCTCGAGATCCTCCGGCGTAAACGGCTCGGAGCGGGCGAAATCATAATAGAAGCCGGTCTCGGTCGCTGGCCCGAAAGTGACCTGCGTGCCGGGATAGAGCTCCTTGACCGCCTCGGCCATCACATGGGCCGCATCGTGCCGCAGGATTTCGAGCCCTTCTGCGCTGTCGCGGGTAATGATCGCGACCTTGGCGTCATGGTCGACGATCGTTGCCAAGTCGCGCGCCCTGCCGTCTAACTTTATCGCAATCGCCGCCTTGGCAAGTCCCGGCCCGATCGCCGCGGCAAGATCGGCGCCGCTGACCGGGTCGGCGAACTCGCGGTGCGAGCCGTCCGGCAGGGTCACCGCGATGGGTGCGGGAGAATGACGCATTTCGCTCAGTTCTTCAGCCATTGACCATAACCGCTGCCAAATTCGACGCCAAGCCGCCATACTCTCGCGCTCCGTCGCAACGCGGCGCTCGGACGGACAAGTTGGTCAACAAAAAAGACCCCGTCCGTTGCCGGCGGGGTCCTTCGGGTTCGGCTTTGCCGCTGCGATCAGCGCGCACGACCTCCAGACATCCCGCCGAATGGGATGGTGGTAGTCGTCGCGACGATCCGGGCACAACCGCTCATGATGCGAATATCGCGAACCGCCGCTGCCGCGTCAAGACGCTCGCGCGCCAGGCGGCCGCGCTCCGGCTTTGTTTCCCAGCTCATCGTGCCGCCGAAGGACGATGGAATCGAATTAATTCTCCCCCGTCATTAGGGCGTTCCTCGCTAGGCTGCCGCGTCGATCCGGATCGACCGCGGGAATAGCAATTCTTCATAAACTTCAATGGTGCGGGCACACATCGCCTCCCGGCTGAAATGAGCGGCGACGTGGGTAATCGCGCGCCGGGCAAAGCGCTCGCGTTCACCCGGATTGAGGGACAGCGCCTCACATATGCCCATCGCGAGAGTAGCGGGATCGCGCGGCGGCACGAGCCATCCGGTAATCCTCGGCACGATCGTCTCGCGCGCACCCCCGTGATCGGTCGCCACGACCGGGCGCCCCATAGCCTGGGCCTCGACGATGATCCGGCCAAAGCCCTCGGGGTCGCGCGAAGCTGAGACCACGACATCAGCGAGCATGTAGGCTGCCGGCATGTCGCGGCAATCTTCGGCGATCCGAAACAACCCAAACAATCCCCGGCGCTCGATCGCTGTCTCGAGCTCACGCCGAAAGCCTCGGTGTTGCTCGGAACCGACGAGCAGACAGCAGATATCGCGCCGGCCGGTCGCCGCAATTGCCGCGATGAAGTCGAGACCGCCCTTCCATCGCGTGAGCCGGCCGGGAAGCATCACGACCGGCACGCCATCGGGCAACCGCCACTCCCGGGCGAGGTTGATGATCCGATGCGCCCCAACCCGGGTCGGATCGAAGACATCGAGGTCGACCCCCCGCGGAATCGTACGCAGGCGGTCGGGACCCACGCCATAGACGCTCGCCGCGTAGTCGGCGACGAAATGCGAGATCGCAATCACCCGCTCGCCGCGCGCCATGACCGAATTGTAGCGGCGCTTGAGCGCGGCGCGCGCTTCATAGGCGTTGTGAAACGTCGTGACGAAGTGCCGTCCGGTGCTGCGGGTAGCCCACCAAGCGCTCCACGCCGGGGCGCGGCTGCGGGCATGGACAACGTCTATGCCGAGCCGCCTGATCAACCCCATCAGTCTTACGGTGTTGTGGCGCATCACCAGCGGGTTCTTCGAGGCGAGCGGCAAGTTGAGGTGGGTGGCGCCTGCCCGAAGCGCGGCGCGCTCCAATGGGCCACCGTTGGAGGCGACATACGACGCCCATCCCGCGGCGGCCAGTGCTCCCGCTAGGTCGATGGTGCCGCGTTCGGCCCCGCCCGAGACGAGGCTCGGGACGATCTGCAATACCGCAGGCGGGCGCCCTTTTGGGGGAGCGGGCAGGGTGCTATCGTCGACGCCCATTCCGCTTGCCGCCAAACCCCCCATGAGTGTGCCTCGCATACTACCACGTCCCGGTAGTGCAACAATCGCCTACCACCGTCTCACCGGTTCCGCCCCGGGTGTGGTCTTTCTCGGCGGGTTTCGCT
>Ga0070717_10001865_pt1 | contig 14733 bp, 14 predicted proteins | sample LARL113metaG_FD_71366 | JGI IMG/M metagenome (GOLD analysis project Ga0070717, IMG submission 71366) | Corn, switchgrass and miscanthus rhizosphere microbial communities from Kellogg Biological Station, Michigan, USA - LAR L11-3 metaG | ecosystem: Host-associated > Plants > Roots > Rhizosphere ... | reverse complement strand
GATGGACACGCGGGCGGCGGAGGGGCGGGCCACGGCGGAGCTGGTGTTGGAGATCGCCGACCTCAAGCACCTGGAGAAGGTGACGCGGTCGATCGGGGCGGTGGATGGGGTGATGAACGCGGCGCGGAAGTACAACATCCGACACGCTACCGCGTGACGCGATTCGGGGGTCGCGATTCGCGATTCGGCCGCCCACCCGAATCGCGAATCGCGAATCGCGAATCGCGAATCGCGAATCCGCGAATCGCTACCGCGCCGCCTTCGTAACCTTGCCGCTCCGGATGCACCTGGTGCAAACGTCGATGCGGCGGACCGTGCCCTCGACGACGGCGCGGACGCGCTGCAGATTCGGCATCCACCGGCGGGGGCTCACGTTGTGCGCGTGGCTCACCTTGTTTCCGAAAACCGGCGTCTTGCCGCAGACTTCACACATTTTTGCCATCGATTCACTCCTCAAATAATGCGAATGGGGCGAGATTGTACATTGCTCGTAAAAGGTTGACACCGCTATTTAAAGGTTGTAATTTCGCTACACTTCTTTACCTTCGAGACGCCAGCGAGAAGTGAGTGTGAGATGGATGGGGTGAGCGGTGTTCTTCTCAAAGAGCAAAAACGTCGTCGGCCTTGATATCGGCTCGTCGGCTGTAAAGCTGGTCGAGCTGAAGGAGAGGAAGGGCGGCACCTACCAGCTCCTGAAGATGGGTATCGAGCGCCTTTCGCCCGAGGCCATCGTCGACGGCTCGATCATGGACTCCTCCCTGGTGGTGGAGACGATCCAGCGGCTGAACACCGAAAAAACAATCAAGAATTCCAACTACGCCACCTCCCTCTCCGGGCACTCCGTGATCATCAAAAAGATCACCCTCCCGGCCATGTCCCCCGAGGAGCTGGCCGAGTCGATCCAGTGGGAAGCCGAGCAGTACATCCCCTTCGACATCAACGACGTGAACCTCGACTACGTCCCCCTCACGCCTCCCGGCACGGGCGACAACATCGACGTCATCCTCGTGGCCGTGAAGAAGGAAAAGATCAACGACTACACCTCGGTGATCAGCCAGACCGGCAAGGTCCCGGTGCTCGTCGACGTCGACGCCTTCGCCCTGCAGAACTGCTACGAGATGAACTACTCGCTGGACGACAGCAAAGTGCTGGCGCTGGTGAACGTGGGCGCGTCGGTGACGAACGTGAACGTCCTCTCCTCCGGCACGTCGCTGTTCTGGCGCGACATCACGTTCGGCGGGAACCAGTACACGGACGCGATCCAGCGCGAGCTCAGCCTCTCGTTCGAGCAGGCCGAGGAGCTGAAGAAGGGGCGCCCGGTCGGCGACTACACGATCCAGCAGGTCATCCCCATCCTCAACTCCGTCTCCGAGGACTTCGCGGGCGAGCTGCGCAAGACCCTCGACTTCTTCACCGCCACGTCGGGAGCCGACCGCGTCGACGAGATCGTCCTCGCCGGCGGCGGCTCGGGCGTGCTGAACCTCGACGCCATCCTGCGCGACAAGTTCGGCATCCCCGTGGCGATCATGAACCCCTTCCAGAAGATCAGCGTCGACGAGAAAGAATTCAACCCCGAGGAGCTGGCCGAGATCGGACCGAGCCTGGCCATCGCCGTCGGTCTCGCCATCAGGAAGCAGGGGGACGCTTGATCAAAATCAACCTGGTGAGGGAGGGGCGGACGGTTCGCGGCGCTGGGGCCGCGCCGACGCCCATGGGCGGCGCCGCTCCCGCCGGAAGCAATCTCAACAACATCCTGATCATCGCCGGCCTGGTCCTCGGCGCGGTCGTCGCCGGCGGCTGGTGGTTCCTCAAGAACAACGACCTGAAGGACCGGCAAGAGACGGTGGCGAGCAAGCAGGCCGAGGCCGACCGCCTGCAGAGCATCATCAAACAGGTCGACGATTACACCAAGCGCAAGGAATCGCTGCAGAAGCGCATCGACCTGATCAACCAGCTCAAGCAGAACCAGCGCGGCCCGGTCAAGGTCATGGACCGCATCAGCCAGGACCTTCCCGACCTGGTGTGGCTCGACAAGATGACGATGAGCGGCGGCCTGATCACGCTGACCGGCCGCGGCCTCAACCCGAACGCGATCGCGAACTTCGTCGACAACATCAAGAACGATCCGCTCTTCGAGGAGCCGGACGTGAGCGCGGTCAACCAGATCGGCGGCGTGCCGCCGGTCTACGGCTTCGACATGAACTTCCACTTCAGCTACGCGCCGAAGGGGGAGACCACCGGGACCGCGGGCGCGACCTCGACGAGCGGCACGAGCTCGACGTCGACGACCGGCACGGCGAAGAAGTAGTAGTAGGAGGAGAGGAATGGCGCTGACGCTCGATGGAAAGCCGGCCTGGGTCGCCCTCGTGGTGGGCCTCGTGCTGGCCGCCGCGATCGTCGGCGTCACCCAGTACCTGCTGATCAACGACATGGACGACAAGATCCGCAGCGCCGACACGCGCATCAAGGATCTGGACACGAAGATCCAGCAGGGCCGCGCCGCGCAGCGCACGCTGCCGCAGTTCAAGGAAGAAGTCAGCCGCCTGCAGCTGGAGCTCGACAAGCTGCGGCGCATCCTCCCGTCGACGCGCAACACCGAAGAGATCATCAAGAAGATGAAGTCGCTCGTCGATCAGGGCGACTTCGTGCTGCACAAGATGACGTTCCCCAAGCTCTCGCCGCCGAAGCAGGGGAGCGGCGATCCGTACGCGGAGTGGCCGATCAGCGTCTCCGTCGACGGCCGCTACCACAACCTGGCAATCCTCTTCAACCGCCTGAGCAACTTCTCGCGGATCATGAACGTGGAGCAGATCACGATCACCGCGCTCGGCAACCAGACCGAGCGGACGATCACCTCCGACTTCGTGGCCAAGACGTTCGTCTACGTCGAGCCGAAGGAGCCGGAGCCGGACAAGGGCAAGAAGAAGCCATGATGCGAGTCTTGAATTCATCCCTCGCGAAGACGAGGGATCAGCAGAGCCACCGCGCGGAACCGGCCACGAAGCTCGACTTACGCGGTGTCGCGGATGATCCCTCGTCTTCGCGAGGGATGAACTCCGGAACCAAGAAGAAGCCATGATGCGACCGACGCGAATCGCCATTCCGCTGCTGCTCGTCGGCGCCGCCGTCGCCGCGGTGTTCGCGCAGCCGGCCAAGCGCGGAGCGCCGGCGGCGGCGTCGAGCACGAGCACGACGACCGCGGCGTCGTCGACGACCACGTCGACCGACACCGGCATCCAGACGAGCCTCCAGGAGATCCTCGAGGAGCCGAGCTCACCCGACTCGTATCACTACGATCCGCAGGGACGGCGCGATCCGTTCCAGTCGCTCATCGGCCCCGCGCCGAAGCTGGCGCCGGGACAGCGCCCCGCCGGCCTGCCGGGCTTCCTCATCGACGAGATCAAGCTGCAGGGCATCGTGAAGACGCGGGAGCAGGGGCTCGTGGCCATGGTGAACGGCCCCGACAACAAAGGCTATCTGATGAAGGTCGGCCAGAAGGTGCTCGACGGCGAGCTGATTCGCATGACGCCGACGTCCGTGGTCTTCCGCCAGGAAGTGAACGATCCGACTCGCATCGAACGATTCCGCGAGGTGGTCAAGGACCTTTCCCCCGAAGCGAAGAAGCCATAGCGGTGGGAGTGCAGCCAGTGGTGCGCGGGAGGGTTGTGTGATGGTGAAGGTGGGGAGTATGAGAAGAAAGCGAATCCTGCTGATCTCGAGCGTGCTTCTGCTGACGGCAGGAGTGTCGAGTGCCTCCTGGAGGCACAAAGCGGACCGTCAGGCCGAGCCGGCGGCCCCCGCGGCGATGACGCTCACGGGGATCGAGTTCGAGTCCGCCCCCACCGCGCGCCTGATCCTCCGCACCAGCGGCACGCCCGCGTACACCTCCTACAGCCCGACTCCCGACACGTTCGTGGTCGATCTTTCCAACGCTTCGAAAGCGCCGGCGCTGGCGATCCCGTCGCCGCTGCCGGCAGGTGTGACCTCCGTGACCGCCGAGGAAGTGACGGAGATGGGGACGCGCGTCACGCGCGTGACCGTGAAGCTTGCCCAGCCTGCCACGCTGCAGGCGTCGGTCGAAGAACATGCCGTGGCGGTCGCGTTGCCGGCGAAGGAAGAGCCGCTGCCGGCGGTGACGCCGGTGGTGGAAGCGGTGAAGCCGGTGGTGGAAGCGGTGAAGCCGGTGGAGGAGCCGGTGGTGAAGCCGGTGGAGGAGCCGGTGGTCAAGGCGGAGCCGTTGGCGCCGATGCCGCCCCCGCCCGCCGCCGAGACGGCGGCGGTCCGGCCGGCGCGGACGCCGGCGTTACTTGCTGTTACGACGTCGGGGAGTGGGGCGGGGTTGTCCGTGCAGTTGGCGGCCAACGGCGACGTCGCTTACAAGGCGTTCAATCTCGAGCAGCCTTCGCGGCTCGTCATTGACCTGAACGGCGTCGACAAAGTCGCCAAGAGCGCCATCGCGGTGAACGGCGCGATCGTGAAGAAGATCCGCGTCGCCCAGTTCAAGGGCGGGGCCGAGCCGGTCACCCGCGTCGTCCTCGATCTCGCCGCGAAGAGCCCGTACAAGGTGACGAAAGAGGGAGATCACCTCGTCGTCACGTTCGGCGAAGCGCAGGCGGCCGAGGAGAAGAAGCCAGAACTCAAGCCCGAGGCCAAGCCGGAGCCGCCGCAGACCGCGATCAGCGAGCCGGCCGCCCCGGCGCCGAAGCCGGCGGAGGCGCCCGCGCCGCAGAAGTCCGTGGAGATCACCGCGCAGGTGCCGGTGATCGCCGAGCCGGTGCCCGAGCCGAAGGCCGCGGCTCCGGCTCCGGAGTGGAAGATGCCGGAGAAGCGCGCCACGGGCGTGATCCGCGCGGCGCAGCAGCCGGCCGCGCCGAAGCCGAAGAAAACGACCACGACGACCGGCACGTCCACGCCGCCGGCCGAGGACGTCTTCACCGACGCGCCGCAGTCGCTGCCGGCGCTCGGCACGAACGCGCAGCCCACCAGCCCGCTGCCGACCCTCGGCTCCGCGACGACCGCGGCGGCCGGCGGGCGCACGCTCACGGCGGGCGAGCGCGTCTACACCGGCGAGCCGATCTCGCTCAACCTCAAGGACGCCGATCTCAAGGACGTGATCCGCACGTTCGCGAACCTGACGGGCCTCAACATCGCCGTCGATCCGGGCGTGAACGGCTCGGTGACGGTCGACTTCAACGACGTCCCGTGGGACCAGGCCCTCGACATCATCCTCCGCCAGAACAACCTCGGCTACGTGCTCGAAGGGAACGTCATGCGCGTCGGCACGCTGGACCGCCTGGCGACGGAGGCGCAGGCCAGCCGCAAGCTCGCCGAGGAAGGGCGCCTGAACGTGCCGCTGCGCACGGTCAGCTACAAGCTCTCGTACGCGCGGGCCACGGAAGTGCAGGGGCTGCTGCGCGAGCTGGCCTCGCCGCGGGCCCGGATCATCGTCGACGCCCGCACGAACCAGCTGATCATCAGCGAGATCCCGTCGTACCTGGAGACCATGCGCGCGCTCATCGACTCCGTCGACGTGCCGACGCGGCAGGTCGTCATCGAGGCGCGCATCGTCGAGACCTCGAAGACCTTCATCCAGCAGTACGGCTTCCAGTGGGGCTTCCAGGGCACGATGGACCCGTCGCTCGGCACCGGAACGGGACTGGTGTTCCCGAACCGCGTCGACCTCGTGGGCGGCCCGTTCGAGTTCGCGCCCGGCAATCCGGTGCTGACGTTCCACATGGCCAACGTCCTCGGCACGTTCAACCTCGACTTCCAGCTCAACGCCACGGAGAGCGAAGGTCTGACGCGCATCGTCTCCGCGCCGCGCGTGCAGACGCAGGACAACGTGCCGGCGGAGATCCAGAGCGGATTCCAGATCCCGTTCCAGACGCGCATCAACTTCACGACGACGGTGGCGTACGTCGATGCCACGCTGCGCCTGGCCGTCACGCCGCAGATCACCGAGTCCGGTACGGTCATCATGGACATCAACGTCCAGAAGAACGAGCCGGCCGTCGGTCTGGCCGTCGAGGGAGGCGCGGGCACGCCGCTGTCGACGCGCACCGCGCACACGCGCCTGATGGTGCGCGACGGCGGCACGGCCGTCATCGCCGGCATCTATCAGACGAAGGAAAACAACGCGCAAACGCGCCTGCCGTTCCTGCATCAGATTCCGGTGCTCGGCAACCTGTTCAAGACGCACGACATCAACAACTCGCACGACGAGCTGTTGATCTTCATCACGCCGCGAATCGTGCGGTCGTTATAGCTGGGGGAGGGTGGTTCAATGGTCAGGAAGATCGCAATTTTCGGGACGCTGGCGCTGGCGATGCTCTCGTGCAAGGAATCGAATCGCCAGAGCTCCCCGGTGGATCTCATCGTCACGGCGGCGCAGAAGCTGAACCGGATCGACATCAAGACGGGCGCGGCGAACTGCGACCAGAGCATCGGCACGGTCAACATCCAGGCTCTGGTCGTCCAGAACACCTCCGGAACGCTGCCGACGAACTCGGCCCTCGACAACGTCATCGTCAATCAATACCGGGTCTCGTACGTGCGCACCGACGGCGGCACGCAGGTGCCGGCGCCGTTCACGCGCTCGATCTCGATCAACGTCGCCACCGGCGGCGGCGGCACGTCGGCGACGTTCATCGGCTTCCAGTCGGACGCGCTGACGCAGGCGCCGTTCGCCGCGCTGCTGCCGCAGAACGGCGGCCGCGACCCGCAGACGGGGCGCCCGGTGGTGCAGATGGACTTGATTCTGGACGTGTTCGGCCAGACGCTCGCCGGCGAGCGCGTGTCGGGCTCGACGCGCATCCCGCTCGACTTCTGTTTCGACTGCGGCGGCTGCGCTTAAGGGACGGAGGCTGACATGAAAAGCACAACGCTGCGCAACCTGCTGATCGCCTTCGCGGCCGCTCTCGCCTTGATGACGGCGGGCTGCAAAGGCGAGTCGTCGCCGACGGCGCCGTCGAACACGACGACCGTGCCGCCGGGCAGTCCTGGGATCACGCCGCCCACCGGCGCGACGATCACGCTCTCGGTCTCGAATGCGAATCCGCTCGTCAGCTCGAAGGTGACGGTGACGGCGACGGTGGCGAACAACGGTCAGCCGGTGCCCGACGGGACGGCCGTGCAGTTCACGACGAACCTCGGCACGTTCGCCGACACCGGCCAGAACACGACCATCCGCACGACCACGAACGGCGTGGCCACCGTGCAGCTCAGCTCCGCCAGCGCCGGCACGGCCACGATCACGGCGACGGTGAACAACGTCTCCAAGACCGCCTCGGTGGTCTTCTCGACGGCCCCGGTCATCCAGCCCCCGCCCGACACGACGCCGAAGATCACCTCCATCTGCGTCGTGACCGGCACGACCTGCACGACGCCCGCGACCGGCATCCCCGCCGGCGGCCAGCAGGTCGTCATCAATGGGACGAACTTCCGCGCGCCGGTGCGCGTGCTCTTCGATCCGGGCAACGGCCAGCCGGCGAAGGAGGCCTTCGTCAACTCCGTGACGGCGACGCAGATCGTCGTCGTCGCGCCGCCGTTCGACATCGTCACGGGGCAGACGCTGCCGGTGACGATCACGGTGATCACCGAGGCGGGCACGGCGACGGAGCAGAAGGTGTCGCAGGCGAACGCGTTCACCTATCAGCTGGCGGTGCTGACGCCGTCGATCCGCACGCTCACGCCGACGTCCGGACCGATCGACGGCGGCACGCGCGTCTCGATCCTCGGCGACGCGTTCCAGGCGCCGGTGCAGGTCTTCTTCGGCTCCGCCGAGGCCCAGGTCATCAGCGTCAACTTCAACGAGATCGTGGTGATGTCGCCGACCGCGCGCGATACGTCGCCGAACGGCTCCGGCACCGTCACCGGCCCGGTCGAGATCCGCGTCCGCAACGTCGCCTCGGGCAAGGAAGCGACCTTCCCGGCGGGATTCCGCTACATCGCCAAGATGGCCATCACGGCGATCAATCCGACCGCCGGCTCGGCCTTCGGCGGGACCGACGTGACGATCGACGGCGTCGGCTTCAACGACCCCGTCACCGTCGACATCGGCGGCGTCCGCGCTCAGGTCATCCGCGTCAGCGGTACGGAGATCCTGGCCAGGACCGGCCATCCGGCCAGTCCATGCGCAAACACCAGCGGTCCGATCATCGTGACCAACGTCGACAACGGCGACACGGCGGCGTCGACCGGCACGCAGGCGTTCACGTACGTCGCGCAGACGCCGGTGATCACCGGAACGTCGTCGTCGAACCCGATTCCGGGCGGTACGTTGACCGTCACGGTGGCGAACCCCGGCGTCGGTCCGCTCGGCTCGGCGTTCGTCTCGTTCACCATCAACGGCACGACCGCGACGGCGACGCCGCAGCAGGTCAGCAACCCCGCCGGGCCGACCTCGTTCTCCGTCGTCATTCCGAACATCCCGCTGGAGAGCTTCCCGAACAACGTCGCCTGCGGGACCGGCAACCTCGGCCTGAAGCATGGGCCGGCGACGTTCCCCGTGGTCTTCATCAATTCGACCACCGGCTGCCGGTCGGACCCGGTGCAGGTCACGATCTCGCCCGATCCGAACAACAATCCGTGCGTCGTCCCGCCGCCGCCCGCGGCCACGGTGACGGCGCCGGCGAGCGGTTGCGCGACCGGCGGCAGCGTCGCCGTCGGCGGACCGAGCGGCACGACGACGATCACGATCACGAACAGCGGCGGCCAGCCGCTCACGCTCGGCGCGCCGAGCGTCTCCGGCCCGAACGCCGGCGACTTCGCGGTCGGGCCGTCTTCGGGCAAGACCGTCGAGCCGTCGGCGTCGGCGTCGTACACGGTGACGTTCACTCCCGCGGCGACCGGTCCGCGCAACGCCGTGGTGTCGTTCACGACGAACGATCCGGCGAATCCGACGCTCACGATTTGTCTCACCGGTACAGGCACTCCGTAGTTCCGCAGCGCCAGATGGAATCTGCGAGCCGCCCCCTGCGAAGGGGGCGGTCGTTTCTGGAGATAGAATTCAGCGCGGCAATGGCACCCCCGGCAAGCACGGCCAAGATCGAAGAGCTCCGGTTCCGTCTCAAGACGGACCCGAAGAGCCGTCTTTTCTATCCGCTCGCCGAGGATCTCCGGAAGGTCGGGCTGTGCGCCGAGGCCGAGCAGGTGCTGCGCGCCGGCCTCACGCACCATCCGACGTACCTCTCCGCCTGGGTCTCCCTCGGCCGCGCCTCGCGCGAGCTCGGGAAGAGCGACGAAGCCATCGAGGCGCTGGCGAAGGCGCTGCAGCTCGATCCCGGCAACGTCGTCGCGGCGCGCCTCCTCGCCGACGCGTACCTCGCGGCGGGCGAGAAGGTCGAGGCGATCAAGAAGTACAAGCTCGTGCACGCGCTGATGCCGTCCGACAGCGACGTCGAGGCGATGATCGAGAAGCTCGACCGCGAGCTGACGCCGGTCGCGCCGGTGCTCGTGCAGCCGGAGCCGGAGCCGGAACCAGAGCCTGAACCCGAACCCGCGCCGGAGCCCGAGCCGCTCGCGGAGGAGACGCCGTTCGTCGAAGAGCCGCCGCTCTCCGCCGAGGAAGCGATCCTCACCGCCGACGCCGAGCCGATGCTCGTCGCGCACGACCAGAGCCCGTTCGAGGAGCCGGTCACGGACTTCACCGCCGCCGCCGTCGAGGTCGAGGCGCCGCCGGGCTTCCACATCGAGGAAGCGCCGCTCGGCGCGGAGACGCCGACGCCGTGGAGCGCCGAGGAAGAGCCGCCGGCGGCGGCGCCCGAGCCGACCGACACCGTGACGATGGCCGACCTCTACGCGCGCCAGGGCCTCGTGCTCGACGCGCGCCGCATCTACGAGGCCATCCTGCAGCGCGAGCCGGGCAACGACGCCGTCCGCGAAAAACTAGCGGCGCTCGATGGAGGACAGGCACTCTTGCCTGTCCCCCGAAAGATCGCCCGCCTCGAAGAGTGGCTCTCGAAAGTCGCGCGCCGCGAGGTGAGCCATGTTTAAGGAGGTCCTCCAGGGCATCCGCGACCGCGTCGACGGCGCGCTCGCGGTCAGCCTGATCGGCCTCGACGGCATCGCCATCGACTCCGTCAAGGACGACTCCGTGCCGCTCGACGTCATGGGCGCCGAGTTCGGCGGCTTCGTCAAGTCGGTGCGGCTCTCCAACACCGATCTCGACACCGGCGACGTGCTGCAGTTCGCGCTCGTCACCGAGAAGTACATCACCTTTCTCTCGGCGATCACGCCGGAGTACTACGTCCTGCTGGTCATGCGCCCCGACGGCAACTACGGCCGCGCGCGGTTCGAGCTGGCGAAGGCGAAGCATTTGCTGCGAGACGAATTGGTCTGAGAGGTAGCGATTTGAATCTGAAAGAGATTTTGGAGCTGATCGACAAGGTCGCCGAGCGCGGCATCGCCGCGGTCGAAGTCGAGCAGGCCGGGACGCGGCTGCGCATCGAAGGCAAAGTCGCGCCGCCGCCGCAAGTGATTCACGCCGCGCCCGCCGCGCCGCTCATGCCGATGCCGATGCCGCTCGGAATGCCGCAGGCCGCCGCCCCCGCGCCGGCGCCGCCCGAGGAAGTCGACACGGAGGCGGGGCTGCACATCATCACCTCGCCGATCGTCGGCACGTTCTATCGCGCCCCGAACCCGGAGTCGGAGATGTACGCGAACGTCGGCGACCACATCTCCAAGGGCAAAGTGCTCTGCATCATCGAGGCGATGAAGCTGATGAACGAGATCGAGTCGGACGTCGACGGCACGGTCATGAAGATCTATCCGCAGAACGGACAGCCGGTCGAATACGGCGAGAAGCTGTTCGCGGTGAGGCTGTGATGAGCACGGTCGTCCTGAGCCGCGAAGACGGCGAAGGATCCCCCGCGCAAGGACGATACGTGTGCGCCGGCAGGGGATTCCTCGCCGTCGTCGCGGCTCGGAATGACACGGTGGGTGGGCTGAGCTCGCGATGATCTCGAAGATCCTCATCGCCAACCGCGGCGAGATCGCCCTGCGGGTCATCCTCGCGTGCAAGGAGATGGGGATCAAGACGGTCGCCGTCCACTCCGAGGCCGACCGCGACGCGCTCCACGTCCGCTACGCCGACGAGGACGTCTGCATCGGCCCGGCGGTCTCGCGCCAGAGCTACCTCAGCATCTCCTCGATCATCGCCGCCGCGGAGATCACCGGCGCCGACGCCATCCATCCCGGCTACGGCTTCCTCGCCGAGAACGCGCACTTCGCGGAGATCGCCGGCGAGTGCCGCCTGACGTTCATCGGACCGACGCCGGAGGCGATCCGCCTGATGGGCAACAAGGCCCAGGCGCGCGAGACGGCCAAGAGCGCCGGCGTGCCGATCCTCCCCGGCAGCGACGGCCCGGTGAAGACGTTCCAGGAGGCGCAGGAAGTCGCCGCGGAGATCGGCTTCCCGGTGATCCTCAAGGCCTCGGCCGGCGGCGGCGGGCGCGGGATGCGGATCTGCGGCGACGACGCCGGCCTGCAGAGCGCCTTCGAGGCCGCGCGCAGCGAGGCCGAGCGCGCCTTCGGCTCGGCCGACGTCTACATCGAGAAGTACCTCGAGCACCCGCGCCACATCGAGATCCAGGTCTTCGGCGATACGCACGGCCGCATCGTGGCCCTCGGCGAGCGCGATTGCTCGATCCAGCGCCGCCACCAGAAGCTGATCGAGGAGTCCCCCTCGCCCGCGCTCACGCCGGAGCTGCGCGCGGAGATGAGCGCCGCCGCGGTGAAGCTCTGCGAGGCCGTGAGCTACGTGAACGCCGGCACGATCGAGTTCCTCTTCCAGGACGGCCGCTTCTATTTCATGGAGATGAACACGCGCATCCAGGTCGAGCATCCGGTGACCGAGGAGGTGACGGGGATCGACATGGTGAAGGAGCAGATCCGCGTGGCCTCGGGGCAGCCGCTGACGGTGCCGTTCGGCGACTTCCGCCTGCGCGGCCACGCCATCGAGTTCCGCATCAACGCCGAGGACCCGCGGACGTTCGCGCCGAACCCCGGCAAGATCCGCGAGCTCCACCTCCCCGGCGGCCCCGGCGTCCGCGTCGACACGGCAGCCTACCGCGACTACGTCGTCCCCCCGCACTACGACTCGCTGATCGCCAAGCTGGTGGTGAAGGGGAAGGACCGCGCCGAAGCGCTCGCCCGCGGCCGCCGCGCGCTCGAGCTCTTCATCATCGAGGGAGTGAAGACGTCGATCCCGCTCCACCGCGCCATCTGCGACGACCCGCGCTTCGTCAGCGGCGACTTTTCGACGCGGTTCATGGAGTCGTTCAGCTGGTAATAGGGAAGCACTTCCGTTAGTATTCACTCGTGCGCGCAAGTCCAGCCGTCATCCAGGGATGCTTTCCCCACGGCGTCCGCGCCACCGGCGGCCCGCGGCGCCTCGCGTACACCGTTCACATTCCGACGTCGCCCGTGACCCGCTCGACCGGGTTGCCGCTGCAGCCGGCGGTGTGCCAGAGGATGGAGGCGGCGTTTCGGACGACGTTTCGGGACGTACGCGTGCACGTCGGCCCGCACGTTTCGGCACTCGGCGCGCGCGCCTACACGCAGGGATCGCAAATTCATTTCGCTCCCGGGCAGTACAACGCTGCCTCTCCGCAAGGCCGGTACGCGCTGGCGCTCGAGCTCGCGCACGTCGTGCAGCAGCGCTCCGGGCGCGTGCGCAACCCGTTCGGCAGCGGCGTCGCCATCGTGCGCGATCCGAGGCTCGAGCGCGAGGCGGAGTCGCTGGCGGCACGCGCCGCGGCGTCGTTCGCTCCCGTCGTGCAGCGGCACCCAGGGGCCGACAATTTCCTGGCGGCGCACGTCGCGACGGATCACCTACGCCTCCACGATCAGCTTCTCCACGATTGGTTGGCGACGAACGCCGTCGACGCGCGCGCGGCGACGGTCTTCGGCAAGGTCACGATCACCTGGGGCGATTTGCTGAAGCCCGAGCCTGACGCCGCGGGCTACGCGCTCCCGGCGCAGGGAGGAGCGATTGTCGGGATGGAGACGCCGGTTTACCGCTTCGGAAAACCGAACGCGCGTGTGGACGGTGAGATCCACTACCGCGGTGTGAACGCGCTCGGGCAGAACCTCGGTGTCGACGCCGTCATCACCTATCAGATGAGCACGAAGTACAAAGAGCTCCTGGGTGACGCCCTCGGAAAGTCTGCGACGGGGGACTATCCGTACTTCCGCCATTCCAAGGGTGCTCCCGGCGTTCACCGAGGGCACCTGCTGGCGCGATGTATGGGCGGCGAGGGCGATCGTCACAATTGGGTCCCTCTGTCGAGCTCCGCGAACGTCACCACGATGTGGTCCCTGGTCGAGAGGGAGTGCTATGACTGGATGGAAGGCCGCGGACACTGGCTCGTCCTCAAGATCAGGCCCCAGTACGACGGATCTGTCGGTCCCATTCCCAGACGGATCTTCTACCAGCGCACGTTCCATGACATGGCCGGAAACATCGGCAGACACGATGTCAGAATCATTCTCAATGACGTGAGCCTCGACGATTTCAGCTTCGCTACGCGGGCGAACTGGGCGTAATCCGCTCCCTCCGCGGCAGTTGGTAAGCGCGCGAGCTCTTTATCATCTTCGTGGTGATCGGCGGCATTAGCTGACGTTGAAGTCTTGGGCGTCGAGGGACCGCAGCGTTTCTTCGAGTGCCAGCGACGAGAGGCCGCGCATGCCGCTCCGGCACGGTCGTGGCGACGCCGTCGGCGACGGCCTCGCGCAACGCCAACGTCGTCCAGCCGGTGCAGCCGCCGCAGTTCTTCCCCGCGGCCGGCGCGTACGCGCTCGAGCCGCCGCCCGAGCAGGCGCTGCTCATCGCCAGCTTCGAGCTCTCCGCCCCCGCGGCGGTGGAGCTCGTGGCCACCGCCAACGGCCTGACGACGTCGACGACGCTGCAGCTCTGGCCCGGACTCACGCTCCTCGAGGATCCCGGCGTTCTGCTGACGATTCCCGGCCTTCTGGTCAACGTGGCCAAGGCCGAATACGACGCCAAAGCCAAGAGCGTCTCCGTGACCGCGACGGTGGAGATGATTGCGGCTGCCCGATCACGCCGCAGCCGTGGACGACGCCGCCCGACACGGAGCCGTACTGGCCGTCGTACGCCTTCGCCGTCAGCGCCACGATCGACGGCGCCGCGCCGTTCCCGCTGGCGTGCACGGACACGAACACGTTCAACGCGTCGATCCCGCTGTCGCTTGCGTCGGGACGCACGAGATTCTCGTGACGGCCCGCCAGCCGGCGGAGAGCAACTCCGGCTACGCGACGTTCACGCTGACGGTATAGGCCGACTCGCGCATTCACGCGTGCGCGGATGGCTCAAATCCCATCCGCGATGGACTTAAATCCCATGCGCCATGGCCTCAATCCGACTGGGAAGATAGTGAATCCCATCCGCGATGGCTTAAATCCCACGCGCGATCGCTTTTATCCCACCTGGGGGATCGTGAATCCCATCCCCGATCGGATTCACCCCGTGCCGCGGCGACGTGAATCCCATGCGCGATGGCTTTAATCTGACTGGGAAGATAGTGAATCCCATGCGCGATGGCTTAAATCCCATCCGCGATCGCTTTTATCCCGCCTGGGGGATCGTGAATCCCATCCACGATCGGATTCACCCCGTGCCGCGGCGACGTTCGCGCCGGCGGGGTAGCGTAAATCATCGCGGTAGCGCGTCACCATGAAAATCTACCTCGTCGGCTTCATGGGAGCCGGCAAGAC
>Ga0070717_10001864_pt1 | contig 14736 bp, 11 predicted proteins | sample LARL113metaG_FD_71366 | JGI IMG/M metagenome (GOLD analysis project Ga0070717, IMG submission 71366) | Corn, switchgrass and miscanthus rhizosphere microbial communities from Kellogg Biological Station, Michigan, USA - LAR L11-3 metaG | ecosystem: Host-associated > Plants > Roots > Rhizosphere ... | reverse complement strand
AATGCCGCGAGCGGGGGACATGTGGCGGGATTGGCCGACTCAACGTGAGGACGCTGGCAAGGGGCATTCAGCGGCCAACGATCGGTCACAGGCCACCCGAGCCGGTGTGGCTATGGGCGTCTCCCTCCGCTGACGACCAGGTTGACTTGCGCCCCTTGCGTCAGCCTCTTGCCTTGCTTTGGCGCCTGGGAAAGAACGTGCCCTCTTTTGATCGTCCGCGAGGCGGCGCGTGTGATCGTTCCGACCGTGCATTCGTGGGAGTTGATCGAGCGTTTGGCCGCCGCCAGCGTCTTCCCCTTCACCTTTGGCACCACGCAATCAGGGATGAAGGTGGCGTCCACTACGACTGAGTGGTCTCGGCTCGCGTACACGTGGCATTTGCCCGTACCGGGGCAGGCGCCCGAGATGACGACGACGCCGCGGTCCCGCTCAAGATACGAGACGGACCAGCCCCAGAAGCTTGACCCGGCGGCGGGAGTCGCGGTCAAGGTGGCTGCGCGGTAGTGAGGGTATGAGTGCGTGCAGGTCTTTCCGCAGTCGATTCCTGCCGGAACGCTGGTCACGGTCCCGGACCCGTACCCGCTCTTCGATACGGCGATCACGTCGAGCGCCGATTCCTGCGGATGCGAAACGGTGTTACCTGCGAGAGCCCTCTCGATCCCGGCCGCCAGTGCGAACGGCAGAACAACGAGGGCCGAGAGAAGTAGAAGTCTGCGTCTCATGACCTGCTCCTTCCGAACCGGATGTGTGAAATCACGTCGACCACCATCGCGCCCGGTACTTACCGATTCCTGACCGGCTGATTACGGCTCAGCGCCGGTCATCGTTGGCGGTGCGCCAGTGCCCCGACCCTTTCAGCCGTTCGGGGGCGTCCCTGCGAAGAGCTGAATCGTCCCGTCCGGTTCCAGAGCCCGCACGACGTTGTTCCCCTGGTCTGCGATGAAGAGACGGCCGTCAGCGTTCATGGCGAGCCCGGACGGCGCGTTCAGCGTCGCGGCCGTCGCCTTACGTCCCTCGCCCGAGTAGCTCCCCGTGCCGCTCCCGGACGGTCCGCTGCCGGCCACGGTCGAGATCTGGCCCCGCGTGTCGACCATGCGGATTCGGTTGTTGAAGGAGTCGGAGATGTAGAGCCGTCCGCGGGCGTCGAGTGCCAGACCAGTCGGGAAGTCCAGCAGGGCGGAGGTCGCTGGCCCGCCGTCGCCGGCGAAGCCGGCCGCGCCGGTTCCGGCGATGTGTGTGATGCGCCCCTGCGGGTCGATGCGCACGACCTCGTTCCACAGGAAGTCGGACACGTACAGATTCCCGCCAGGACCGAGCGCCAGATATGAGGGGTGCGACATCTCGATGCTCGTGCCCAGAGTGCCGTCAGGAGCGTTCGGCAAGGGAGTCTTGCCACCACCGAGAATCGTGGAGACGACCCCGTCGGGTGTCACACGGCGAACGCGAGCGTTCTGCTCGTCGGCCACAAACATCGTTCCCGAGGAGTCCTCGACGATGCCGATCGGGTCGTCGAACTTGGTCTTGAGCACCGGGAACTTCCCGTCGCCGTTGAAGCCCACGCGGCCGCAGTAGCCCACGATCGCGTTGATGACTCCGCTCGCATCGATGCGACGCATGCAGCCGTTGTGATGATCGGCGATGACGAGGGCGCCGGTCTGGTCGATCAGCAGACCCGTGGGGGCGTCCAGCTGAGCGAGCGTGGCCGGCCCGCCGTCGCCGCCGTAGCCTTCGATCCCGGTGCCCGCGACCACGCGCAGGTTCCCGGCCGAATCGACCTCGTTCACCCGATGCCCAGTGGTCTTGGAGGTTCCGAACTCTGAGATGTATGCGTTCCCAGCCGCGTCGAACGTGACGTCCTCCGGGGCATGGAGCTGGGCCTGCGTCGCCGGCGTTCCTAAGGAGAGGAGAACGCCGCCACGCTTGTTGGCAGCGGACGTCGTGGCGATCAGGACAAGCGCTGAGCTCACGACGAGAGCGCCGCAGGCTGCAAAGAGCCGTCGGTTCAGCATGACTAGCGCCCTCCCTTGCTGACCAGCAGGTTGACTCTGGCCAGGAATTTCAGTCGGGCGCCTGGCCTGGGCGTCTGTGAGATCACATGCCCCTTCTCGACCGTCTGCGAGGTGCCATGCGTGATCTTGCCGATCGCGCAGGCGTGGGACTTGATCGAGGCGATGGCCGCAGCGCGGGGCTTCTCCTTCACCTTCGGCACCACGCAATGCGGAACGACGGTGATGGTGGCGGTGACTGCTGTCCAGGCGCCGCTCGACCCGTGCGTACCGGACAGCACCGTGCAGGTGCCGGTACCGGCGCAGGCTGACCAGCCGGTGAAGGCTGACCATGGTGCCGGCGTCGCGGTCAAAGTGACTGACGTATCCCGGGGATATTCTGACCCGCAGGCGCGCCGCCTTGGCCCGCAGTCGAGGCCTAGCGGGACGCTGGACACCGTCCCGGATCCCGTTCCGGCCTTCGAGACGATGACCCCGTAGCCGCAGAAACCGCCGCAAGCGGGCACAGGATCCGCGCCGGACAAGGTGACTGTCGCGCGATGCAGGTGGGTGGCGCTGCCGAAACCGGCTGCATTGATGTAGTGCGCCACGATCGGGGCGATGCTCTCGACCGCCGAAGCCTGGATGGGGTTGCTGGGGTCGCCCTGAAGGAAGACCTGCTCGTCGATCCGGCCCGACGAAAAGAAGAGCTGCGCGAGTCCACCAGGCTCTTTGTAGTAGGTGAGGAACCCCCTTGCTCCGTCGCCGACGCCGCTCAGGTCGAGCGAATCCGAACCGAACTGGTCGGGCACGAGGTCGTCGTAGAACCTGGCCTCGTTCCGCGTCGGATACCAAGAGACTTCCTGGACCAGGTGCGCGAACGGGCCAGCCGGAAGCATCTGGACGAGGTAGTCGGAGAACGGGTCCGGAGCTGGCAGGTAGCCGCGGTAGACCTCAGTCGCCTGACCGCTCAGATCGCTCGTCTTCAGTCCCAACGGCGCAAGATCCGGGCCGCCGGGTCGCCCCGCCTGCGGCGGAAGGACGACGGGCTTAGCATCCAACTGACCGGCGAGCGCCGACTTGATCCTGGCGTCGAGTCTCTTCGCTAGCCTCGGCGCAAGCTTCTTCGCAGCGGCCGCCCTGCCCGCCCAGACCGTGACGTCGGCCTCGTAAGGTCCCACGGTGAACTGCTCGTCGAGGCCGAAGAGCGGGGCGAGGTTCCCGGCCTTGTAGGCAGCGAGGACGGCAAACCGGCGGTCCTCGACGGGAGCAGCCTTCTGTGTCTTGTTGGTGACCGAAAGCAAACCCCGGAGCTTTGAGCGGAGGAAACCCTTCGTTTCCAGCCGCTTCCAGGAGGCGAGGACGTTCGTAGCGTCGTCAATCGTCGCGTACTCCGCGACGCTGGTCGATACCTCCGTGATTCCGGAACGACCGCTCGCACCACGACCGTAGTCGAGCGCGTAGCCGCCGACACGACCGGGCTCCCCGACGTCAACAGGTGGAAAGATGTGTTGGCGATTCGGGTCAAGGGGAATCGCCCAGCTTAGGTCGGCCCCCGAGTCGCGCTGGAGCCGCAAAGACTTCGCCGCCGGGCCTAGCGACGACGCCGGTAGCGGCAGAACCGACAGCTGCACAGGCGCATCCGACCTCGCCTCGGCCGCCGGCACCGCGACCATCGCTCCCGCGGCCGCCGCGATCGCGAACATCCTCAGAAATTGGTTGCCGCGCGCGGAGAACTTCATCTTGAGTCCTTTCGGTCGTGGTCGCTCATGCGAATCACACCGGCCACCATTGCGCCCGGTGCTTACGGATTCCTGACCGCGGGATTACGGTTGGCGGACGATGGAGTTCCGGATCCTCGGCCCACTCGAGGTCTTCAGTGACGGGCAGCCGTGCGCGATCGCGGGCGCGAAGGAGCGGGCTGTCCTCGCCTATCTCCTTCTTCACGCCGGCAAGGCCGTCCCGGCCGACCGGCTGATCGACGAGCTCTGGGGTGATGAACCGCCGGAGTCCGCGCGGAACTCCCTCCAGGTTCGGGTCTCAGGACTACGCCGAGCTCTCGGGCGGGACAGGATCGCCAGCAGCCCCGCCGGCTACCTCGTCCGGATTGAGCACGGCGAGCTCGACCTCAGTCGGTTCGAAGAGCTCACCGCCAGCGGCGATCGAGATGCTCTCGACGAGGCGCTGGCACTCTGGCGCGGACAACCCCTCGCCGAGTTCGGGGGCGAGCTCTGGGCCGCGCCCGCGATCGCTCGTCTCGAAGAGCTGCGACTGGTCGCGCTCGAGAACCGGGTTGCGGCGGATTTGGAGCTCGGCTGCGACGCCCAGTTGGTCGCCGAGCTCGAGGGCTTGGTTGCGGAGCATCCTCTGCGTGAAGGCATCCGGGCTCAGCTGATGCTCGCTCTCTATCGATCAGGGCGCCAAGCGGAGGCGCTCGAGGTGTACCGAGAAGGCCGCAGCGCTTTAATCGACCAACTCGGCATCGAGCCGGGACCGGCGCTGCAGGAGCTGCAGCTATCGATGCTGCGACAGGACTCCTCGCTTCTGCCTTCGCAGGCGGCCATCCCGGAGCGATCGGTTCTCGTCGTCGCACTCGGCCCGACCCACGTCGATGCGCTGTTGGCCGTCGGCGAGTCGTTAGCGCTGAAGCCACCTCGCGAGTTGATCTTCCTCCAGCTCGCAGAACGAAGTGAGCTCGCCTCCGTGACGGAGTCCCTGAACGTTCGTCGCGACGAGCTTCTCGAACGCTGCGTCGTGGCGCGAGTGGCCGCATTCGCGTCGAGTTCTCCCGTACACGACGTGGTTCGGCTGACTGTGGAGCAGAACGTCGACCTGCTGATCGTCGATGCGTCTCCGGAACCGCTCGACAACGCGGTGCTTCGCGCGCTCCTCGAGCAAGTTCCCTGTGACGTCGCGCTCCTCGTGGCGCGCGACTCGCAACAGGACTCAGAAGGCGTGCTCGTCCCCTTCGCGGGCGGACAGCACGACTGGTCGGCCGTCGAGCTCGGGGCCTGGATCGCAGGCGCAAGGGGAGCGAAGCTCGAGCTTGCCGGGCCCGTGCACGGGGACCGCGACGCCAGCCGCCTCCTCGCCAGCGCTTCGCTGGTCGTCCAGCGCATGCTCGGAGTCTCGGCTGGGCCACTGCTGGTCGAAGACGGGGCCGAAGGTCTGGCTCGGGCCGCAGACGATTCCGGCCTTGTGGTGGTGGGGCTCACCGATCGCTGGCGCGAGGCCGGCCTCGGCCCTGTGAGATCGAGTCTGGTCTCCCGGGCTCAGCCGTCCGTGCTGCTCGTGCGCGCAGGTCTGCGGCCGGGGGGTCTCGCGCCGCGCGAGGCCATGACGCGCTTCACCTGGTCGCTGGTACCGAGCTAACCCACGGAGGCGGATTCCTGCGCCTGCAGCCTGGGCGCGTGGTGCTCGGCGGCGGAGTAGTCGGCCTGAAGTAACCGCCAAACGTCTGCTCGACGTTCGGAATGACAGCGATCTGGCGGACGACGAGCTTCCCCTGGGCGTTTCTATCGACCCGGCCGAGATAGGTTGGTGCGATCGCCTGGTGCCTCGCGTCGAGCGAGGTCGGGCCGTTTGGCGCGCGGAAGTGGAGCCGAGCCAGAGCCGTCTGAAACTGCCCCTCTCCCTCCGAGAGATTTCCGTGCACGTGCGCGAGTGCCTCGAGCACAGGCTCCATCTCGTCGTACGAGTAGAAGTCCGCTTTGGTGCCCCCGAAATGACGCTTGGAGGCAGCCGTAAAGGCGCGAGACTCGGGCGTGGGAGTCCACGGCCAGGTTGACACGCCCACGAGCCCGATCATTCGATTGGTCAGATGTCCCGTGAAGGCATCGCTGGACAGGTCAGCGTTGACCAGAAGTCGGTGGCCCAAGCGCGGGTACCGTCTCTCTAAGGCGGCCATGAACCTTTGAGCGGATTGCAGGTCGCTGGGAAGCACCACCCCATCCACACCGCGGTTGGGAATCCGCTTCACGACGGGCCCGAACTCGTCGAAGGTCGGGGGCCACCGGCGTGCGACGATGTTGCCGCCCAGCGAGCAGAACTCGGCGACGAAGCCGGCGACCTCCGGCCAACCGGCCGGATCGTTCTCGCCGACCGTCAAGGCGTTCCGCCACCCGAGGTTGTGGAACGCGTAGGCGCCGAGCCCGGCAGAGGCCTGGGCGCCGTCAAGCGTGAAACCGAAGAGGTTCGGAGCAGGATCGGTGAGCGTGGTCGATTGCTCGCCGGTCGTCGTCGAGAACGTGATCCCCCGATGCTTCTGCGCAAACTGCTTGACGACCAGTCCTTCAGGCGTGTTGGTCGGTCCGACGACAATGTCAACGCGTTCGTTCTCGACGAGCTGGTTGAGCTTCCCGAGAAGGCTCGTGAAATCGCCATAGGCCTCGCACCGAAGCAGAAGCTGAACACGCTTTCCCTCCACGGTCGCCGCAGTTACACCGTTCGAGGGTTCGGGGCCTCGAAGCCTCGCTCCTCGCTGTAGGAAAGGCAATTCGGCTCCGGCTAGAGTCGGCTGACGGTTGGAGTCGAACGGTGGCGCGCAGTCGGTGACGAATGCGATCTTGATCGGGCGGTTGGAGCCACTCCCTCCACCGCAACCGGCCGCCAACAGCCCAACGGTGACCGCGAGCGCAACAAATCCCACGCGTGGTAAGACGTCAGCTGGCACTGCCGGCCACCCATACCGCCCCGTTGGCGACCGTTACGGTCTTCGGCCGCACCTTCAATGGAATCCTCTTCACAATCTGGTTCGAAACAGGATTGATGCGCCAGATTGACCGGCCGACCGTATTCGCCACCCAGACGGAATCGGGACCTACGGCAACGCCGGTTGGCCCGCGACCGACGTCGATGATCGGGCCGACTCTATTCGTGACCGGATCGATACGCGCGACCACATTCGCGAGTTGCCCTGTCACCCACACGCCGCCGTCGCCCACGGCTATTCCGTCGGGTGAGAACGGCAGGTGGATTTGAGCGACGACCCGTTTCCTCTGCGGGTCGATCCGGAAAATGCGGCGATCGAGAGCGTCGCCTGCCACCCAGACGTCGTGAGGGCCGGCGGCGATATCCGCAAAGTCAAGACGGATGTGCGTCTCGTTCAGCGGTTGCGGATCGGGAATCGGAATACGCACGGCAACCCTGCCGCCGGCGCCTGACCCACGCTCGAGCCGAACCACCCGCCCCTTCCCCGCGAGCTCCTCTGCATACCAGACACGTCCACCCCTGCTCGTGATCGGCCCACCGAACGCATCCCCGACCCCAGTCGGAATGGGACCGACCGGCTGAACAGAGGCAGCGTCCAACATGTTCACGGCCCCGTCGAGACCACTGCGCTCGGGCACGTAGACCTCACCGCCGCCAACTGCCACGCCTAGGGGATACGAACCCGCAGGGAAAGGTTTCGCGTCGAACGCCGTTGGCCTCAGGTCTATTCGCCACAGCCTTCTGTCCAGTCGCGTCGACACCCAGCCGTGTCCATCCCCGAATGCGATCGCAGTTGGATCGCCGCCGATGTCATGGGTGCCGGTCACTCGATTGCTCTGCGGATCGATCCGCAGCAACCGCCCGGTCGGAGCAGCGCGGGCCGTACTTCCACCCCTCGTCAGGAGGATGGCGAGCGACCCGGCCGCCACCAGCCCGAACACGACGGCGGCAACCACGAGCGGCCAACGCCGGCGACGTGGTGCATCGAGCCGGAGTGCCGCGCGAGCAGCGCTGACGAGTCCCTCGCCGGACTGATAGCGATCCTCTGGAGCTTTGGCGAGAGCTTTCTTCATGAGCTCTTCGAGCTCCGACGGAGCGGAGGGCTCCTCCTCGAGGTGCGCGAAAGCGACGGCGAGATCTGAGGTACGTCTGAAGGGCGGACAGCCGGTCAGGCACTCGTAGAGGAGGCAGCCCAACGAGTAGAGATCGGCTCTGCCGTCGGTCTCCTCGCCGCGGATCTGCTCTGGGGCGATGTAGTCGATCGTGCCGAGAGAGCGAGCCTCCAGAGCTGGGGCGTCGCCACCGGCGATGTGCCTGGTCAGCCCGAAGTCCGCCAGATAGACGTGTCGGTTCCCGTCGAGGAGAACGTTCGAGGGCTTGACGTCTCGGTGGACCAGCCCACGCTCATGTGCGGCATCCAGGGCTTCCGCGACCTGCGAGCAAAGCTCCAACGCAAGCTCGGGCTCCAGCGGGCCGGCGCGCAGGAGGTCGTGCAGGTCGCCTCCTTCCACGTAGCGCATGGCGATGAAGAGGCGACCGCCCGCCTCGCCCGCGTCGTAGATAGGGATCACGTTCGGGTGGTCGAGGCTGGCCAAGAGCACGGACTCGCGTAAGAAACGCGAGCGGAACCGTTCGTCCGAGGCGAGCTCGGGCGCGAGGAGCTTGAGCGCGACGTTCCGCTCCAGGCGCTGATCACGGGCGCGAAAGACCACACCCATGCCCCCACGGCCGATGAGCTCCTCGAGGTGATACCCGAGCAGCTCGCTCCCAACCTTGGGGTCAGCCGAGATGGACAAGGGCATTGAGAATGAACCTGGGGCGCGCGAATATCAATTCGACGGGCTCAAAGGAACGGGGCTGCGGAGGTTCCGCGATGTCGCCGACTCTCTACCGTGGTGCTTACCGATTCCTGACCGCGCGATTACGGCCTACGGCGCCCGGCCGCTTTGCCGCGCTCAGCCTTAGGACGTACGAACCTCGGTCCTCGTGCTAGGACGGCGTTGCTTCCTCGCTTAGGGCTTGCCAGCGGGATGTCCTGGATCCGCGGCAGGATCTCGCGCTGAAAGGCGGAGAGGCCGACCAGCGCGCTGATTTTGGTCGGACTCGCAGCCCGGGCACCAACCGGACGGCCGGTGAAACAAACCGCCCCTAAGCGGCTGTGCTACCTCCCGACCTTGAGCGCGACCCTCGTGCCGTTCTTCAGGTGCAAACCGGCCGTCGGGTTCTGCGAGATCACACGGCCCTTATTCTTCAGGGAGGACTTGGCCTTTGTGATCTTGCCGACGCTGTATCTCGCCGTCGATGACCCAGCCTTCGCCGCCCCGAGTATCCGGGCGTGCGCCAGAGCCTTTCCGGCACGTGTTGCCAGATGTTGCCTAACCAGACGTCCCGTTCACCCAGATGAACTCAAGTAGTTCGCCACGCTGGCAAGGGTGTTGACCTGTGCCCCGAATCGAGTGGCACCCTGTCGCGCTCGGGACCAGGGGATCTCTGACTCTTCAGAGTCCAGGTTTATCGACTCCACTGTGTCTCCCATCGACGAAGCTAGGCCCCGTCCGGATTCTGTTCCGGGCTGGGATCTTGGCTGTAGATCTCGACGATTACCCCCAGATCATGGTCGGTCGGTAGATACGCCACTCTGAAGTCGCTGAACTTGCCGCTGAGGACCGGATCGCGTCCTGCCTTGGCCTGCGCTGCCAACGCACGGTCGAAGTTGGTCGGAGTAACGGCGATGTGGTGGACGCCCTCTCCCTTTTCGGCGAGGAAACGCGCATAGTCGCTCTCGTCGTCGCCCGGCTCGATCAGCTCCCACTGCACATCCCCGACCATGGTCGTCGCCAGCCGCCATGAGCGCTCGACAGGTTGCCCATGCTCGTGGAGATCTTCCGCCTCTCCCGCATGGAACTCGTGCATCTCCCACGGGCCGATCCCGTACTCGTCCACGTATCGGCGCATCGTCGTTTCGAGGTCGCGCACGACAATCCCAATCTGGACGGTCTCGCTGAACGAGGGCTCAGGCATTCCGCGGCCCAGTTCTACCCGGAAGTCAAGACCGTCGCCTGATCGAGCGTCCTCTCACGTGAGGACAACCCAAGCCCTCCCGGTGCGTACACAGGGAGAGGGGGAGAGGAGCTGGCGTCGACTTGCGCAGAGAGGGGATCAGCCGACCTTCGCGCACAGTGGGTGGTCAATAGGAGGTCACCGAGGTCTGCCCGTCACAGTAGGTGGTCGCTCGCCTGGGCCAGTGCTCCGGAATGACCCCTGACACTTTCCAGCGCGGAGGAGGGAGTAGGTTCCTCCTAGACACCGGCGCGTTGTTGTCGGTCATTTGAAAGGAGCAGCGATGTATGTGATCGCGATCCACGCTATCGACGATCCCAAGGCGTTTTGGGAAGCTGCACAGTCGCTGCAGCTTCCGGAGGGGACGACTCTCCATACGGTGAGCCCGAACGAGGACGGGACACGTGCCGTTTGCTTATGGGAGTCTGGATCGGTTGGCGTCGTTGAAGGCATTGTCGAAGGGGGCGCCGGCGACGTGAGCACGAACGAGTACTACGCGGTCAACGACGGGAACGCCGTTGGGCTCCCCGTCTCGGCTGCTGTAGCGACCGGCTAGACGGAAGGGTCACGCGGAGGCCTCGGGTAGGCGGGGCCTCCGCGACCCGAGCCCTGCGCGACTCACGGTTGAGATGGCCCGTGGCAATCACCTCGTCGGCTCGCCACAGTTCATATCGATAGTCGACCCCGGCCATAGACGACCGAGACCATACGCGCGGGGTGTGCTCGCGCTTGCAGGTCTAGGCGAGTGCGTTCTCGAGAGCTACGCGGCCGGTGGGCTGGCCGTGGGTTGGCAGCGCTCGGGTGCTGGCTAGGTCGTCAGGGCTTGACGACGAGGAGGAGTGTCTGCGTCGCGCTGCCAAGCGTGTTCTCTGCGTTCAAGTCGATCTTGTAGGTACCCGGCGGAAGTTGCTTGCCCAGGGTGATGGTGCCGCTGTTGTCACCGTTGTCGGTGAACGTGATCCCATAGTTAACTGGGTTGCCCGCGAGGGTGACGCTCGTCATCCAGATGGTCGGGATCGGGCTACCCGTGGTGGTGAACGTGAACTTGGAGGTGCTGCCAGCCTTGAAGGCGGACGGGGGGATGTAGGGCGTCGAGGGCAGATTGAAAGCGGGTGGTTGACCTAGCTGGATGTCGAAGTAGGTGCCGAAGGCGGCCGAGCTGCCGTCCCCTAACTGGATCGGGCCGGGGTTGGCGGTGACTTGGATGGGGCCGGGGTTGGTGTAACGGGGGGCGGCGAGGTTGAGGGTGTAGCTGCCCGGGTCGAGGTTCGGCCAGTCGAAGAGGCCGAGGGCGCTGAAGCCGGGCGGGCCGGGAGCCTTCTCGGCCGGGTCGGTCGGGGTGAGGGTCTCCCGCGTGTTGAAGATCGGCAGGCCGCTTGCGCCGTCGCGGATCTGGCCGCTGATGGCGGGCAGCTGGGTCGGGCCGGGGTCTTTGCAGGGGTCGGGCGGGAACGCCGGCGCGATCAGGACGGAGCTGAGGATCGTCTGGTTTACCGCCTCGCCCGCGGGCAGGCTGATCGGGCCGGGACTGACGGTGACGTCGATCTCCGCCGAGCCGGGGAGGCCGGCCGGGCCGGGGTTCTTGCCGACCGGGTCGTAGCCGGGCGCGGAGACCGAGAACGAGTAGGCGCCAGGCGCCAGGTTCCCGATCAGGAAGCCACCGAGCGGCCCGGTCTGGGACGGGCCGGGATTCGCTTCGGCGGGATCGCTGGGGCTCAGGCTGACGGTGGCCCCGGCGACGGGCAGGCCGGTGCAGGCGTCGCGGACGATGCCGGCGATCTTCGGCGGCAGAGGCTGCGGGTTGAGCGCCTCTCCAGAACCCACGGCGGCCAGCGCGCCGCCCACGACCAAAGCCACCACCAACAGGCGGATCTTCTTCATCTCGCTCTCCTCTCGCTCTTCGCGACCCGGGCCACGCTTGCCCACGACCTCAACATGACCCGCCGGACCGAGCGGAGAAAGACCTGAAGACCCTACGAAATCGCAGCGCGCCGACTCTGCCTGACCGCACCCAACACGCTCGCCTGGGCCAGCGCCTTCTCACATGAAGCCGTAATAGGGCGGTAGACAGGTATCCGGAGTCGCACCTGATCCTGCAGAGGTAGGTGGTCGCAACACGGCAGTCTTGGATCTTCGCGGCGGTCGGATTTTCGAGCTAGCCTCCGGCACCTATCGTCTCGAACGCCCGGACAACAAGCTTGACCCGTAGGGGGTCGCAGGCTGGCGATCGATAGGTGGTCATCCGGCCGGCCCGTGCCTCATCAATAGGAGGTCACCCAGGCAGCCCGTCACAGTAGGTGGTCGCTCGCCTAGGCCACCGCCCCCTCACCTCATGACGCTCGTGTGGGCCAGTGTTCCGGAATGTTCCCTGAGCTCGTTGCCTAGGATCGCTGGGTGGAACCCGATTTCGCGCGAGTTGAGGATGAGGCGCTGCGGATTCTGGAGACGCTGTGTCGTCAGCCGAGTGTTTCCGCGGAGGCGCGCGCGCTGGACGAGACAGCTGAGGTGGTCGACGAGTTCCTGAGCGACGCGGGATTCGAAACGCAAAGACTCCGGGGGGAGGGCGGGCCAGCGGCTGTTTACGGCGAGCGCGAGGGTCGCAGCGAGTACACGCTTCTGCTCTACAACCATTACGACGTCCAACCGGTCGACCCGCTCGACTTGTGGCAATCGCCTCCCTTCGAGCCGACGATCCGAGATGGGAAGCTCTTCGGGCGGGGAACCGCTGACAACAAGGGCGAACTCGCGGTCCGGTTGGCAGTCATTCGGGCGCTACGAGAGCAGGACGACGAGCTTCCGTGCCGCGTCCGCTGGATCATCGAGGGCGAGGAGGAAGTACTGAGTCCGCACTTCGACGAGATCGTGCGCGTGAACGCCGACCTTCTGCGGGCCGACGCCTGCCTGTGGGAAGGAGCACCCGCGCGATTGACCGACGGACGCCCGAGTGTGGGGCTCGGGTTCAAGGGCGCTCTCAGCGTCCGCCTGGAGGTACGGGTCATGGACAGCGACAGTCACTCGGCGCTCGCGGCAGTAGCCCCGAGTGCCAGCTGGCGGCTGATCCACGCTCTGGCGAGCCTCCGGGCTCGGGACGGCCACGTGCTCATTCCCGGCTTCTACGACGGCGTTCAATCACCGACCCGAGCCGAGGAGGAGGCGATTGCCGAGCAGGGCGACGCGATGGAGGAGCAGGCTCGGGCGACGCACGGAATCCGGGCATCGCTCGACAACGTCATGGGTGCTGCGTATCGCGAGCGCATTTCTTTCGCTCCGACGGCGAACGTCGCCGGCATTCACGGTGGGTACGACGGGCCAGGGATGAAAACGGTGCTGGTAGCCGCAGCGCGCGCCTGGGTTGATTTCCGACTGGTCCCCGATCAGCACCCGGAGCGAATTCTCGAACTACTCCGCCGCCACCTCGAACGTGAAGGGTTCGGTGATGTCGAGGTGTCGGTACTCGGGACGTGTGAGGCCGCGGGGACGCCGATCGAGCATCCCTTCGTTCGGCGTGTGATCCGGGTCGCCGAGGAAGCGAGTGGCGAACCTGCAGCGGTTGTGCCCAGGATCGGCGGAAGCCTGCCCATCATCGCCTCGCTCGAACGACACCTCGGCGTTCCCGGGCTTTCTGCGCCTGACAACCCCTTCTCCTTCGGCTCACTGGTGCACGCGCCGAACGAACACATCCACCTCGACGACCTACGCGCCGCGATCCGCTTCGCGTACGCGCTCTTTCACGATCTCGGCACCGCGCAACGGGAAGAGGCCTAAGCCAGCTCCCGGAGACGGGTCATTCGCGTGGGCCAGTGTTCCGGAATGACCCCTGAGGGCCGACTACGAGTCTGGGCCAGTGTTCGGGATGGTCACGAGGGCTGAAACCTGATCTTTTGCTAACGCGGCGGGTCTAAATTCCGCACGTCGCCTTGGAGGTGGATGCGGTGAAGAAGTTCGGTCGGTCTTTTCGCGTTCTGTTGACTGCCGGTTTCCTGCCGGGCCTTGCGCTCGTCGCCTTGGTAGGTGCCGCGAGTGCCTCCGCCGCGCACGCGCCCCGGACTGTGGCGCTGACGGTGAGCGTCAAAGGATCAGGAACCCTCCACCTGGCGGATCACTCATTCACCTGCCGAAGGGTCTGTAGCGAAACGTTCCAAGTCCCGCGAGGACGACGGATCGTGGTCAGGGCTTCTGCCGCGGCAGGTTGGAAGCTGACCGCGTGGAGCGGAGCATGCAAAGGATCGGCCGCGAGCTGCTCGTTGCGGCTCAAGAGGCCAGGGAGCGCCGCAGTGAGATTCGTGCCTCCCGGTAACCGCTTGAACCCGTACCCCATCGGAACGGCGGTGGTCACCTCGCAGGGCTGGACGGTCAAGGTCAACTCCGCGACCCTCAACGCCGACTCCGAGGTTGAGGCGGTGCACGATCAGCCTCCGCCTCCAGCCGGCGAGCAATACACCGTCGTCAACCTGACGATGACCGCTCCGGTAGATGCCGGGTCCTACGATCTCACTGACTTCCTTTTCTTTGAGCAGCAAATGCAGGGCAACTTCAAGTACGCGCCTGACGCCTGCGAGCCGCCGCAGCCGGACCTGGGGACAGTGGGACAGGTCTCCTCCGGAACCAGCGTGACTGGGAATCTCTGCTACGAGATCGCCACGAACGACGCCGCCACATTCATGTTGACCGGCTTCGTGGAGACGGGCGCCAACGACCGCCTGGTCTGGTTGGCGCTCCACTGAGGGCGTCGACCTAGGCGGAGCTGAAGGATGTTCGCTTGGGCCAGTGTTTCGGACTGACCCCTGATGCGGGACGCGGATGACCCTGATGTAAGGACTACGCTCCGTTCTTGTGAACAAAGATCCGCTCGCTGTCCTTCGCGCCCACGTTAGTCGCTTCAACGCGGCTGTCCGGTCGGGGCACTACTCCGAGATGCTGAGTGGTTTCGCCCCCGACGCCGAGATGGCGTTCGAGGGCGTCCCGGTCGGCCCATTCGTAG
>Ga0070717_10001863_pt1 | contig 14743 bp, 15 predicted proteins | sample LARL113metaG_FD_71366 | JGI IMG/M metagenome (GOLD analysis project Ga0070717, IMG submission 71366) | Corn, switchgrass and miscanthus rhizosphere microbial communities from Kellogg Biological Station, Michigan, USA - LAR L11-3 metaG | ecosystem: Host-associated > Plants > Roots > Rhizosphere ... | reverse complement strand
GGTGAAGAACTGAAGATTGCGTTCTTCAATAACAAATTGGAAGTTTACGAGCACCTCGTTGATTTGTGCCTGCGCCGGCCGAACGGTTTAGAAGAGGCGTTCGGCTATATGGAAAAGGCAAAATCGCGCAGCTTGATGGAGCTTTTAGCACAACCAGTCCGCACCGCAGTCGAAAACGATGCCGGGCAAAGCGAACTGGTTCGATCAATCCGCAACCTACGCGAGGAACTGAACTGGTATTACAACTTGATCGAGCGCGAGCAACTGCGTCCCGAAGAGAACTCAACTATTCGAATCGAGAAGTTAGAGGAGCAGGCGAAGACGCGGGAAACGGCTTTGCTTCGCTCGTTGCAGGAAGCCAGCGACTTTGAAATCAACCAAGCTGGATTGCAACGCACTCCAGCGAGCGTACCAATAGAGGAAATCCGCTCCGCTATTCCGGACAACACGATTCTCGTTGAATATTTCTCCGTGCAGGACCGGGTTTTGGCTTGCATCTTGGGCCGTAACGGCCTGCAGGTATTTCCGGTGACGTTGCAGTCGCGAATCCAGAAGCTGCTGCAGCTCTTGCAATTCCAGCTCTCAAAATTCCGCCTTGATCCGCAATACGTGACTACTTTCCAGGACTCACTTCTTGCATCAACCCAGGCACACCTGAAGAATCTCTATCAGGAATTGCTCGCGCCTTTGCAAGGTTCGCTCGAGGCAGAACACCTGGTGGTTGTGCCTCACGGACTGTTGCATTACGTTCCCTTCCATGCGCTTCACGATGGTGACGGATATCTCATCGACAAGTTTTCAATTTCATACGCCCCCAGCGCGGGCATCTTTGCTATGTGCCAGTCGAGCCAGGTAAATACCTCGGGCGAGTCGCTCATCATGGGAATTGCGGACGTGCAGGCGCCTTCCATTCTCGACGAAGTAGCCGCGCTAAAGACCATATTGCCTGAGGCACAGCTTTTTCTCGGCGAAGATGCAACTCAGGCGGTGTTAGAGCAACATGGCCCGCGAAGCCGGATCGTCCACATTGCGACCCACGGATATTTTCGCCAGGACAATCCCATGTTTTCGTCGATTCGATTGGGCGACTCCTATTTGAGCTTGTATGACCTGTATCACTTGAAACTGCCGGTCGAATTGGTGGTTTTGAGTGGCTGCGCCACAGGCTTGAATGTAATCAGGCCCGGAGACGAACAAATCGGCCTGGTGCGTGGGCTGTTGCAGGCGGGAGCTCAATCGATGGTCCTGAGCCTGTGGGATGTTCACGACGCTAGCACCAAGGAGTTTATGGTCAAGTTCTACGGCGGACTGCAAAAGGGACTTACGAAAGCATCCGCCTTGCAAAAGGCGATGATTGAGCTGAGAGCGCGATACCCGCATCCCTACTACTGGGCTCCTTTCTCTTTGATAGGAAAGGGGTAAGCTGGCTTTATTTTTTTGAAGTCCCCCTATATTTTTTCTCCCCTTTAGTTCCCTTTATCAATAGAACCGAAACAGTAATCGACCGGAGCCGCAAAAGTACGCGGCATTACATCAGCAATGTGAGGATTGAAGATGGAGCATTTTTCGGAACGTGCATGGGCAGATTTCGTACGTGAAATCGGTAACTCTGAGCACGGTGAAATGCAAGCCCACCTCGGAAATGGCTGTAAAGAGTGTTCAGCAGAACGTGATATCTGGAAACAGGTGCACGCGGTGGCTCTCTGCGAGAGTACCTACGCGCCGCCGGAATCCGCAGTCCGCATGGTGAAGTTGGAGTTCACGGCGCAGTGGCTGAAATCGGACAACGGCAAACAGCCGGTCTTGGCGAGCCTCGTATTCGATACGTTTGGGAAGCCTGCGCTGGCGGGAGTTCGATCTTCGGTCGCAGCCGCGCGGCAAATGGTATTTGAGGCCGACGGATTCGCGGTAGACCTGCGGTTTGACAATGCGGCGTCTTCGGAGCGAGTCTTCTTGACCGGCCAGGTGCTGGATAAACGAATATCCCGCGCCCCGCTGGAAGATGCCGAGGTGATTCTGTGGACCGATAAAGGATTAGCCATCGCCGAAACCAAGGCAAATGCGTTTGGCGAATTCAGCCTGGAGTTCCAGAAACAAAACAATTTGCGGCTTTCGATCGAGGTATTTGGGTACACCCGTATTCGTATTCCGTTGGCAAATCTAAGGCCGGAACACGGCCCAGATGTTGCCGGGGATCCCGGCGGTAACTAGCACGCGATTACAGGTGTAAGTAGCGAAGGGGACAGTATCAACTTAGACTTTTGGAACTACCCTGTTGGGGAGCAGGGAACATGAACACGAAATCTAAACACAAAATCTTGACATCCACATTCCGGCGCGCACTGTTGGGCATTGTGCTTCTTGTTGTGCCTATGTGTGCGTCTCAGGCTGAAGCTCAGGCGCGGCTTATTGTGCGCGATTCACTGGGTTTGCAAGGGATTAACCTGACCTGTCTGTTGCTGGGTTGCCAAGTGAACAGTAGTTTGGGCGATCCACAGGGGCAGCTTTTTGTAGTCACATTTCCGTCAATTCTCAATCCGGTTACGGCGCTGCTGAAGTTAAATCTCCAGCTCGGCATTGTCGATGCTGAGATTGACCAGACGGTCAAAACGCTCGACGCCTACGCGGGGCCTGCGCCGTCTTATTTAACAGATAAGACTTCGACCAGCTACTACGGCGCTACGGTTTGGCATGGCTATGTCGCACAGCCGGCGAATACGCTGATTCGAACTAGCTATACGCAGTCAGCATTTCATGTAACCGGGTCAGGGGTCACGGTCGCAGTGATTGATACTGGCGTGGACCCTACGAATCCGGTGCTGAAAAGTCTGCTGGTTTCGGGATATGACTTCACACGCAACGTTAGCGGCGGGTCGGAGAAGTCCGACGTGAGCGCTTCGCCCGACCTGAGTCAGGCGCAAACCGCGCAAGTGAATCAGCGCACAGTCGCGGTGCTCGATCAGCGGACTGTCGCTGTCCTGGACGGATCGCAGTACTCTGCTTTCGGGCATGGGACCATGACCGCGGGCATTGTGCACTTGGTTGCGCCGCAAGCGAAGATCATGCCTCTAAAGTCATTCAACGCAAATGGAACCGGGTACGATTCCGACGTTCTCCGCGCAATCTATTACGCGGTCAAGAATGGAGCGAAAGTTCTAAGCATGAGCTTCGATTACACGAGCTATTCACCTGAGCTTGCCAACGCCATCAAATATGCGAACAGCAATGGCGTAGTTTCGGTGAGCTCGGCGGGCAACGATGGTCAGCAGATCGTGGTTTATCCCGGTGCATTGCCATCCGTGATCGACGTTGCGTCTACGTCGAACTCGGATATCCAATCCACGTTCACTAACTACGGTGCTCCGCCGGTCTACATGGCAGCTCCGGGCGAAGGCGTGATGACGACTTACCCTTGGGGTACCTATGCCGCCGGTTGGGGGACATCGTTCAGCGCGCCGTTTGTGAGCGGGACTGCAGCCCTGATGCTCGGAGCGAACGGGAACTGCACAACCGCGAACGTGGCTTCTGGACTGGCGCACGCTCACTCGATCTCCGATCCACAACTAGGACACGGGAGACTCGATACGTACCTGGCTGTGCAGTCGTGCCACTGAGAGCTAAGAAAAGAAGGAACTGTGAAGAGCGCAACCATTGCGGAATTGAGTCGTCCCCAGGTGGACGACTCCGCATGGTTGCGGCTTCGTGTCAAAGAACTCGAGGAGCAGCAATCCGCGTTTCGCAATTCTCTGATTTGCGCCTTCAATCAGCTGCTGGATCTAAAAGACATCAGCACCGGCGTACACAGCACCAGGCTTGCGGAATGGGCAATCCGCGTAGCGCGCAAGCTGAATATTCCTGAAGAACACATGTATCAAGTTGAAGTTGCAGCGCTGCTGCACGACGTTGGGAAAATTGGCGTGCCCGATGCCATTCTCAAGAAACAGGGCCCACTTACTTCCGAAGAACGTGCAGTTATTAATCGGCACTCCGAATATAGCTGGTCGATCCTTCGGCTTCTTCCAGGCCTGGAAGAAGCAAGCTTATACACTTTGCATCACCACGAGAACGTTGACGGGACAGGGTATCCAGCCGGACTGAAGGACGCCGACATTCCGCTGGTATCGCGCATTGTCTCAGTCATCGATGCGTACGACGCGATGGTTTCCAACCGTTGCTATCGGAAGGGACTTGAGCATGCAGAGGCGGTCCGCCGATTGCTGGAAAGCGCGGGAACGCAGTTTGACCTTGACGTCGTGCAAGCGTTTATCCCAATAGCCGAGCAAGAAGCTGCCGACGTTTTTGCAGCGACCGGAACCAGCACTACCGCCGTCCTGTAAAAACAGCGACTGTTGAAACTGCACAACTGAATTTCTCGGTTGCGTCTTTGTCGCAGCAGACAAAGCCAATTTCAGGAGAAAATCCCGGGCCCTGAATACGAATTCCAGTAGAAGCTTGCTCGGCAACTGCCGAGAGCACCGCAGAGTGGTAAATACAACTATCCGGGTGGCCAGTTCTGCTAGCCTGTCCTCATGCAGCAACCGGTCAAAGAACGCATCGCAAAGTTGCGTGAGGAGATAGCGCAAATCAGCGAAGCGAACCGCCTATATCTGCAAGGCGGCAAGAAGATGGCAGGTTCGTCATCGGACCACGAACGGCGGCTCCAGAGGTTGCAGGAAATCCTGGACGAATTGATGGCGCTGACCGATTGGAAAAAGCTGTGAGGATGACGGGCGATTACACTCATTGAGAACGGGAGATGAGATAGGTCAATGAGTGCAGATTTATCGCCAAGATGCCCTTGGCACGCCTAGGCGCTCACGCTTAACGGGCCGTGTGCATCCTAGTAGGGCTGCGATCCGCCTCCATGCACTTGTGCCCCGCAAAACGGATTCTAATTTCAGCTTCCGCAGCGACAGGTCCGGTGAAAATCGACTTGAATTGAGCAAGGCATCCTTGGCACACGCCGATCATCGGCGGCACGCGCTTGAGTAGCCTTAATTTCTTCCTCGCCATGATGCGAACTCCTCCACACTGGCCAGAGGATTCATGGTGGCTGTTGGTTTAACTTGGATGCTTTGAGTGCAGGATGCGTTCGTAGCTCTCGACCGAACACACCCCGGTCAAGGGGGCAATGAGTGGTATCGAGATGTTACGCCAGCAACAGCAACGGAGCATTCCTGGCGTTATGTTGCCCAGTTCGCGCCACGGCCTTTCCCTCTGGTACGCTGCATAGCACTATGCGCCTTCACCAGGCAGTGTTTTTCCTAGTCACCGCAGCCGTTTCCCTCTTCGCTCAAAACCTCAAACCAGTCGCTGATCGGCTGTCCGCGCAGAACACTCTTTTTGAGGAGCAGTACGAGTCTGATCTCCGCAACTTCCCCGAGCGCGCCACGGCATACGGCGACTACCGCTACAACGACAAGCTCGCCGAACACTCACTCGACGCCATTGCCCAGCGCCACACGACCGATGTGTCCTTCCTTGCCCGACTTGAAGCCATCCCGAGTGCTGGGTTCTCCGATCAGGATCAGCTCTCCCATGACCTCCTCGTTCGCGTACTCCAACAGCGCATCGCCGACTTCGACCTCAAAGAATACGAGATGCCTATCAACCAGCAGAACGGCATCCATACCAGCCTTGCGGATCTACCGCTTGCCGTTCCTTTCGATTCCGTAAAGCACTACGAGGACTACATTGCCAGACTTCACCAGATTCCGCGCGTCCTGAGTCAGACCACCGAAGTCCTGCGCGCCGGCATGAAGGACAAACTCATGCCCGTCAGATTCCTTTTGGAGAAACTCCCCGTCCAGTGTGAGGGCATCATCGACTCTGACCCCTTTCTGCTTCCGACCAAAAAATATCCGGAGAGCATCTCCCTCGAAGACCAGAAGCGCTTGACCCAGCAGATCACCGATGCCATCAACGTTGACGTAGTCCCCGCCTACAAGACATTCGCCGCTTTCCTGCGTACGGAATACGCGCCTCAAGGCCGCACCACACTCTCCGTCACTTCGCTGCCAGACGGCGAGAAGCGCTATGAGAACGACATCTACGCCCGGACCACCACGCACATGACGCCGGACGAGATCCACCAGCTCGGCCTCCGCGAGATCGCCCGCATTCAGGACGAGATGACTGCCATCGCCAAAAAGGAGGGCTTCTCTGACCTCGCCTCTTTCCGGGCCTCCCTCAAAACCAATCCCAAATACATTCCCACTTCGGCCGAGCAGATTCTCGACGTCTATCGTCACTACATCGCCCAAATGGAACCGAAACTACCAGAGCTCTTCACGTTTTTGCCCAAGTCGCCGGTCACCGTCGAAGCCATACCTGCTTTTCAAGCGGCAGCCGCAACTCACTACGTCACCGGAACGCCGGACGGCAAGCGCCCCGGCCGCGTCGTCGTCGCAACTTCCAACTTCGCTGAACGCTCACTCATTGACGACGAGGCTATCGCCTACCACGAAGGCATTCCCGGACATCACATGCAGCAGTCGATCCAGCAGCAGCTCACGGGGTTGCCCAAATTCCGCCTCCATAGCCTTGGCTTCAACGCCTACACCGAAGGCTGGGCCCTGTACGCAGAGCAACTCGGCAAGGAGGTCGGCTTCTACCAGGATCCGGTCTCCGACTATGGCCGTCTTTCTTCCGAACTCTTCCGCGCGGTACGCCTGGTGGTTGATACCGGAATCCACTCTAAGGGATGGACACGCGACCAGGTCGTGGACTTCTTCCGCAAATCCGGCGCTATCGACGAGCCCAGCATCCAGTCCGAGACCGACCGCTACATCGCGTGGCCCGCACAAGCCCTCAGTTACAAACTCGGCCAGCTTAAGTTCCGGGAGCTCCGCGAACGCGCCCAGAAGGAATTGGGCCCCAAGTTTGATATCCGAGAATTCCACGACGAGATGCTCGACGGTGGAACCCTCCCCCTCGATCTCCTGGAAGTACGCACGGAGAAATGGATCGCACAACAAAAATCAAAGTGACACCAAGTTAGAGATTGTTTGGCTTGATATAACCGGGTGTGGCTGTTGAAAAAGGAAGCAAAGCAGTAATTTGTGCGAGTTTCCGCGTTTACGGCGAACGAACATACAGTATGCCTGGGAATGTTGCGCTGATTTCATGCTAGAGCTGGCGTTGATGCAGGACTCGGGTCAATGAGTGTAATCGCGATTTATCGCCAACTAGGTCGGTCAAGCAGCGCAGTAGATGTGGCCAGGGCGTCGATCCCCCAGCGTAGCGTGAGTAATATAGTCTCCGTGCTCCACGTCATAAATTCTATAACCTAGTGCTTCGAGATACGACGTGACCGCCAGTGCGTTTTCGATCTTCTCTTTAGTTGTTGCGCCGTGCATCTCGATATGAAGCTCTGGCTTACGGTTCGCAAGTAGATCATGCATTCCCTGCAAAGCCTGAAGCTCCATCCCTTCGATATCAATCTTTATGAGATCGGGTATCGGCAAAGAGTTTTGTGCGACGTCGTCATCGAGCGTGACGACCGGAATTGAAACCCGTTGCGCGGATTTTACGGATCCTCTAATTTGATTCTTGATGGCCGAATCACCCGAACCTGCTCCCGGCATAAGCGGATCATAGAGAAGCTCAATCGTGCCCGGGACGTTGGAGACTCCACGGTTGAGGATTTGGACATTGGCCAAATTGTTGAGCTTTACGTTAGTAGTGGCACGCGCATAATTCCGCGGGTTCGGCTCCCAAGCTATCACCTGTTTCGCTTTGCTGGCGAAAAACAGGGAGATCAGCCCTTCGAAAGCGCCGACGTCATAAACCACCTTACCATCGAGCGGTAGCTTGCGCAGGAAGTCGATCTCAGCCGTCTCGCCCGATTTAAGCGGCAAGAAACCAAGCCCACCTTTTCGGCGCATGCCACTGGCTAAGCCGTGGCGAACTGTATAAGTGTAATTACCAAAGAGCTTTTGGCTGAGGAATGCCTCGATCATGTGGCGAATTCCAAAATGCGTGCTTCTAAAGCCTTGCAACGACGCACCTCCAAGTTTCATAGGATCTCAGACAATATCCTAAGACGCAAATTCTACCGCGAATCGTTGTTGACAACAGGCGATTTGACTCAGAACTGAAAATTATGGATGTGGGTTTACCGCTCGTACATCTCGTAGTGTACGGAGCACGGCTCCAGTTCGAGCAGGAAATCTTTGTCGAAGTCGTAGTATTTCGCCGCACTGATGTCGACTCCAGCGAAGGCCCGGATTGCCACCTCAGATTCCCAGAACGTGACCATCAAGAAATGGGCGGTATCGCCCTCGATGCGACGTAAGGCATAAGCGCCCCTATTGCCGGGACTCGAACGGTAATCGGGGATGGCGACGGTTCGCATCAAGTTTAGGTACTCGTCGCTTTTGGATGCTGGGGTCGCGCCATGCCAGATTCGGGCCGTCATGCTAATACTCCTTACGTGGCGTTGCGTCAAGAATGGTTCGATGCCCAAATCGCCGCGGGTGAGCGCAACCCTTCCTTGGTCCGCCATGAATTTCAGACCAAACGGTCCCCAGATCGAGTGTTCAAAGTCTTCCTGCAAGAGCAGAAGACTGGGCGCGCGAAACCGGTAGCCCTGATAGCTGCCAAGAGCCAGGGCGCTGTTGATGTCCTGTCCTCCCAACGTCTGCCTTGTTTCAGCGCAGTAGCGGAATAAGGAAATTGCACCACCTAATCTACTACGCTCGGGATTTCGGCAGCGGGATCAGGGGTCCGCTGAACGCCGCAAGTTCGAATCCTGCCGCGCTCACCAAATCTTTGGTCGGGAAATTAGTTCAGCGATCTTCTTTGTGGTGTCGCCGTGCGGGAGCGACCAGAGAACAGAAATAGCGGGAATTACTGCTGCGACCGCAACAATTTCAGCAAACAATCGAAGCGTAGTCCGGATGGCGAGTGGATCCAAATGTCAGATTGCACGAGCGCGCACGAAATGTAAATCACCCAAAAGTTGCATTTTAGGTCGGACTAACTTCAATCAGCGGTGATGAACAAAAAAATACATTATGGCCGCCATGATCAGCAGCGTGATAAGAAACCGGATCATGGGCCAAACGCTGCTGCTCGTGGCGGGCTTGATAGGAGAGTCGCCGCTATAGTAGCCGATGCGCCCTGCCGCATTTTCGCCGGCATTTGTCGTCGCGCTTCCAGCCGTAGACTGCAGATTAGGGTCTGCATTCGACAGTGGAACTTCATTTCCGTCGGACAACGCATTGATAGGATTCCCGACCGGCATGCCCTGTCGAGTTTCGAAAACTTTGATATCTCCGGAGGACAGTTGTGCAGCCAATTCCGGCGGCAAATGCGAGATTAAATGCCTGCCCATCATGCCGATCAGTTTCTCGGTGAACTTGCTCTCGATGTCATGGGACGCGGCATCGGTCGGCTGCGAGTTCGGATCGGATGAATGAATGGTGAATCCGTCGCCCGGATTCTGCTCAACATGAAAGGACATCTTGAGCTGCTGGCTTTCGATAGGAAGCTTCAGACCGGGAAATTCGGCGGCCATGGCGGCGCTGATGTTCTGCTGAATTTTCTGCTGCAACTCCCAACGAGTGGGAGCCTCCAGGGGCGGCAGGTTTGGCTCGCTAGCTCGCGCGATGAACCCGCCCTCGGGCTTGGCTTCAATGTGATAAGTGAAATGTGCGATTAAACGTTTTATATCCATGCTTGCGCCGATTGTATCGCGGAGGGAAGCAGAAGCAGGTTAGCTTTGTGATGCGGGTTGGTTTCTGCGCAAGGGAAGGCGGCAGACTCAATCGCAGCTCTGGCCAGTTCCGCAGTCGTGAAGAACTCTTACAGAGTGCGCTGCACCAGGGTGCCGGCAATCATATCGTGCAATGCCTGCTTGCGATCGGTGAAGCCCGCCATGATGAAACCGATCGCCAGAATCGCCCCGGAAACGATTTTTGCGAAATGGCGACCGGTCGCGCGGGCGAAAGAAATCCTGCGTCCCTCGAGATCCGTTACCTTCAGGCCGAGTGCCATCTTGCCCAATGTTGCCTGCCTGGAAGAGCTCTCCATCCCGGCTTCGTAAAGCCAGCCCGCCAAACCAGACAAGGCCCACACGACGATTAGGTTCACCAGATGCACGCCCATTCTGGGCATGGAAACGGCGCCGCCGGCGACCCCGATTACCAGGGCAAAGATTGCGGAGACAGGCCAGACGACAACGTTGACGATGACTGCGTCAATGACCACTGCTACGAACCTGATCCAGAAGCCTCCATAGCGCACGGCCGGTGTTGCAAACGCCTGAGGTGCTGGATAACCCAGAGATGGAACAGGGGGAGGGGACGACACTGGTGCAGCAGGGCCTTGAGGGCGGGGCACAACTTCGGAGGGCACTGTGGAGGCTTGCTGCGCATCGGCGGTGAATGGGCTTCCGCAGTTGGCACAGAACTTTGCGAGTGCGGAATTCTGTGCGCCGCAACGGTTGCAGTAGATAGCGCCGTTAGTCATGAGGGGAGAATATAAACGTCAAGCTGGCGTATGTAAAGGCGGAGTGCTCAGCGAATGCTGATTGCGACGGCTATCGCGGGGTCCAGTGCGGATGGCCGGTGAGCAAGCCGTTTGTCGCGCAGATCTGATATGCGACTACCAAACCGAAGCCCAGGCTGAGCAGGCCCGAGGCCAGCGACAGGCGTCGAGAGAAACGCTCACCCCCTTGCACCAGGCGAAACGTAGACGCGATGCTCATGGTGATCACCATCATGCCGGCCACAGTTCCGACTCCGAAAACCAGCAAATAAGCCAGCGCCCATTTGGTGTTGGGGATGGTGGCGAGCACCAGCAGCGCAATGGCCGCCGATCCCGCGAGGCCGTGAACAATTCCGATTACCAGAGGACGAACCAGCTTATAGGTTTTGAACTTTCCTAACATGCGATCGAGCCTTGCCAGCGGAGTCTGATCCGGCGTGTGCTGATGACGCTCTGGCTCGTGGGTGTGAGCATGGCTGTGGACGTAATCTCCATGACGGTGCGGGTGTGAATGAGCCACCCCTTCGCTGCCAGCAGAAACCGACGTGAAGAAGCTCCTTACATTTGCTATGCCGAGAACGATGAGCATTAGCCCGACCGCTAGTTCCATGCTCAAGCCAATGCGCGGCGGAATGACCAGATCAAAAAGAATAATGCCCGCACCGACAACGAAGATTGTCAGCGTATGCCCGATACCCCAGAAAGCTCCGATCCAGGCGGATTTTGAGATCTGGCGTTCGCGACTGACGATGGTGGTCACCGCAATGACATGATCAGGGTCAGTGGCGTGCCGCATGCCAAGAAAAAACCCCAGCGCGACGATGGAAAGAAAACTGATCATCTATGAAAATCTGATTCTGTAGTTGCTTTGTGACACTTGCAAAAGCGCCACACCAAGCTCAACGATAAAGCTTCAAAGACACTATAACCGAGACGGCGATCAGGGAAGGCGCGCTACATCAAGATCTATTTGGAACTATTATGCGCGCTACAGCGATGCGTCAATCTAACGCAGTGACAAGGCTTGCTGCTTCGTCGCGTACTATTCGCAGAAAGGAAAGCTGCCTGCATGCGACTCTCGAACCTACTGCTGTATCTTTTTCTTCTTACCGCTCCCGCGTTGACCTTCGCTCAAGAGTTCTCGAAAGCCGAAATCGTCGGAGGCTATTCCTATTTGCACATAGACACTCAAGGCCTGTCGACCACCTCAAATCAGGTCTGTCTTCAGTTCGCAATTGTTCCCTGTCCAGTGCACGTCCACTCCGGAGCGAAGGGGTGGGACGCCTCGGGGCAGTTCAATCTCAATTCCTGGTTTGGAATTAAAGCGGACATTGCCGGCCACTACAACACGCCGGTCTCGGTAAACTTTGCCTCCGCCAGCCCTTTGGGTAATTTCAATCTCAACTTCTCCGGGCCACGCCAGCACATCTACGATTTTCTCTTCGGCCCGGCATTGTCATACCGGCGGCCGCGATATACGCCCTTCGTACAGGCATTGCTGGGAGACGAACACGTGACCTTCGGCACTATTCAATTGCCCCTCGGGCTAGGTCCTTCTCCCACCCCACGGCCGCACGACTATTTCGCTTTTGCACTCGGGGGAGGGGGGGACGTCAAAGTGACTCGCCATGTCTGGGTGCGTGCCGGCGAATTCGACTACCAGTTTGTAAACGCGTCAGGAGGTAATTCGGGACATCAGAATGACTTCCGTTTTTCCACCGGCGTGGTGCTCGCTCTGGGAGTCAAGTGATCCCGTCGATGCAGGGCGATTGGAGCTGCAGCCAAGCCTGCCTGCAGCGAGGTTGCGACAGTCTTTAGGCTGCGCTTTGCGGGAGTTCCTTCTGTTTCAGTTGCTCGTCGAGCAACCGGCTGATCTCTTTCACCAGAGACATGAGACGCTCTGAATCCTTTTCTTCCGCCGCCTGCTGGCAGAGGTCCTGCCACTGCATTGCGGTCTGGTCGTCTATTTGCCTAGTCTGGTCGTTCACTTGCTTGTTCTGATCGTCCACTTTCCCCTCTTTCACCGCAGACGTTTAAAAAGTCGTCCGCAACATGTAAGGCTGGGTCTTGGGTACTGGCCTTTCCACAATCACATTGGCTGGAGCGATTTTCTTCTTCTTGCCCTCTTCCGTTTCCTGCCGCTCCACCAGTTTTTCCACGACTGCTACCGGAATCTGCTGGAAATGTGTTTTGGCTTTTCTCATTAGTTTTCCATTCCAATCCACTTCCACCGTAGCAGACCCAGATTCGTACGGGTCAAATCGTTTGAACCTCGCTGGGAATCCTTTGAACCTCGCTGCATGTCCTTTAAGCCACACCGCGTTTCCTTTAAACCTCGCTGCAAATCCTTTGAACCTCGTGGCGAACAATAACGGCTAAACGGCAGTGCATCTTGTGACTTTAACGCGCCGATATTTTAGGTTGCAATCTATTTAGCGATATGATAATTTTACGTTAATGCTTGGTCAAGCAAAATTTGGAGGGGCCATGAGCGCCGGTAAGAAAGCACTGATGAACTTCACAACCATGATGCAAACCGACGTTCCCCAGGGGCGTAACGGAAAGCACAAAGAGATCGTGACCAGGATTCTCGCGGACCTGAATCAGATTGATGAGGGCATTGCTTTGAAGGTCCCGCTAGCGGACCTGGCCGAAAGCAAGGAAAAGGTGCGCTCAGCCTTGAATCGCGCCACCCGCAAAGCCGGCCGCAACGTGGCCACCGCGGCCGATACTACCTTTCTGTATATATGGAATGAACCGCGGTAAGGGCACTGCCAGGTTAAAGGTCGGCAACAAGGTTGCACACCTGAACGTCAGTGAGCGAGTTCTTTAACGATATTGCTGACGAACACCTTCGCGTCGCCGAACAACATTAGCGTCTGATCCATGTAATAAAGAGGATTATCGATCCCGGCAAACCCGGGATTCATGCTGCGCTTGATCACCATGACGGTATGCGACCTCTCGACGTCAAGCACCGGCATGCCATAAATCGGGCTAGCCTTGTCGGTCTTGGCAGCGGGATTAGTAACGTCGTTGGCGCCGATAATCAATGAAACGTCGACTTGGGGAAAGTCGCCGTTGATATCATCCATTTCCATCAGCCGGTCGTAAGGAACGTCGGCTTCAGCGAGAAGCACGTTCATGTGACCGGGCATCCGGCCCGCGACTGGATGGATGGCAAAGCGCACGTCCACTCCACGCTTAGTGAGTGCGTCATAGAGCTCGCGGACTTTGTGCTGGGCTTGCGCAACCGCCATTCCGTATCCGGGAACGACAACCACTCTGCTTGCCGCCGCCAGAATTCCGGCGGCTTCTTCGGGAGACGCGCTTTTCACCGGACGCGCTTCCTGCCCGCCTGCGGCAGCAGCTGCTACCTGCCCGAACGCTCCGAATAAAACGTTGGTAAATGAACGGTTCATCGCCTTCGACATGATTACGGAAAGGATGAGGCCCGAGGAGCCATCGAGCGCGCCGGCGATAATCAGCAGCTTGTTGTTCAAGACGAATCCCATCGCTGCCGCCGAAAGTCCGGCATACGAGTTCAACAGCGAAATGACGGTCGGCATGTCAGCGCCGCCAATCGGGATGACCAGCATCACGCCAAATATAAGTGCAATCCCGACCATGACGGGATAGAGATGGGTTGCACTGGGATCGTGCACCAGGTAGACGGCGAGGACGATGGCGACGGCCAGCATCGTCAGATTGACGAAGTTTTGCCCTTTAAATGTGATCGGACGCTGAGGGAGAACTTCCTGCAGCTTTCCAGCCGCCATCAGGCTGCCGGTGACCGTCAGTCCGCCAAGGATGACCTCGCAGCACAAGACCGCCATTTTGAACGCGGGAATATGCGGCGTTCCCAGATAAAACTCTGAGGTCCCGACCAATGTCACGCAAAATGCGCCAAAAGCGTGGCTGAGCGCTGTCCGCTGGGGGACCGCCGTCATCTGCACTAAGCCCAGCGGAACACCGATAGCGGTGCCGATACCCAGCGCAATAAAAATCCAGGTGTAGTCAATGCTGATGTGCTCGAGTTTGCCGTCGACGCCAAGTTGGAGCAGAGTGCCCCCGATGGCCAGCACCATGCCAATTTCGCCGGACAGAATGCCGCGGCGGGCGGTCGGCGGCGCGTTCATCCACTTGAGCGCCAGAATAAAGAGCGCGCTCGCGATCAAGTAAATGATTCCGATAAACGCCTGACTGCCTGCAAAGGTTGTCATGATTTTGTAGGACGGCTGCTCTTGAACAT
>Ga0070717_10001861_pt1 | contig 14749 bp, 7 predicted proteins | sample LARL113metaG_FD_71366 | JGI IMG/M metagenome (GOLD analysis project Ga0070717, IMG submission 71366) | Corn, switchgrass and miscanthus rhizosphere microbial communities from Kellogg Biological Station, Michigan, USA - LAR L11-3 metaG | ecosystem: Host-associated > Plants > Roots > Rhizosphere ... | reverse complement strand
CCCAATGGGGCGGGCAAGACAACGCTATTCCGTATGGTGGTCGGCGAGGAGACTCCCGACGAGGGCACAGTCTCAGTCCCCAAGAAATTGACGATCGGCTATTTTCGCCAGGACGTCGAGGAAATGCAGGGCCGTTCGGTCCTGGATGAAGCGATCGCAGGGAGCGGACGCGTCGGCGATCTGCACCATGAACTCGAAGCGTTGCAGCGGGAAATGTCCGACCCCGACAAGGCTGATGACATGGACCGCATCCTTGAGCGCTTCGGTCACGTTCAGGAGGAGTACGAGCATTTAGGCGGTTACGCGCTCGAATCGCAAGCCCGTGAAGTGCTTCACGGTCTGGGATTCAAAGACGATCAGATTGATGGCGACGTGGGCGCTCTCTCGGGCGGATGGAAGATGCGCGTCGCACTGGCACGAGTCCTGCTCGGAATGCCGGATGTATTGCTGATGGACGAACCGACGAACCACCTCGATATCGAATCCATCATCTGGCTGGAACAGTTTCTCAAGTCATTTCCCGGCGCGCTGCTGATGACATCACACGACCGCGAGTTCATGAATCGCCTGGTCTCAAAGATTGCAGAGATTGACGGCGGCGAAATCATCACGTACTCGGGTGACTACGACTTCTACGAGCGCGAAAGGGCGGTGCGAGAGAGCAATCAGCAGGCAGCGTTTGCCCGGCAGCAGTCCATGCTTGCCAAGGAGCAGCGCTTCATTGATCGCTTCAGGACGCACGCGGCCAAAGCGGCCCAGGTGCAGAGCCGGATTAAGGCCTTGGACAAGATCGAGAAGATCGAACTGCCCAAAAAACGGCAGGTCGTGAAATTCGACTTTCGCGTTCCCCCGCGATCCGGCGAACAGGTGGCCGTCCTTGAGAATCTGCACAAGAGTTACGGACCGCGTGTGATTTACGAAGGATTCAACCTCACCATCCGTCGCGGAGAACGCTGGGCCGTCATGGGGAGAAACGGGGCGGGCAAGACTACGCTTCTTAAAATGATTGCCGGGGCCAGTGCTCCAGATGCCGGAAGCGTGCGGCTTGGCGCCAGCGTGTATATGGGCTACTTCGCGCAACAGTCTTTGGAACTGCTCAATTCCGATCTCACCGTCAACGAACAGTTGCAACAGGATTTTCCCCAGGACAGCATTGGCGCGTTGCGGAACCTGGCGGGAGCATTCCAGTTCTCCGGCGACGATGTAGACAAGAAGATCCGCGCACTCTCGGGCGGAGAAAAGTCGCGGCTGGCGATCGCACGCATGCTCTACAACCCGCCGAACTTCCTGGTGCTCGACGAACCGACGAATCACCTGGATCTTGCGACCAAGGAAATGCTGGTGGATGCCCTGAAGGATTTTGAAGGCACCATGATCTTCGTATCGCATGACCGCATGTTCCTTCGCGGCCTCGGCTCACGTGTACTGGAACTGGGCGGCGAGAGCGGCACGGACCGCCATCCCACTGTTTATCCTGGCTCGTATGTTGAGTACGTGCAGAAGCTTGGACATGAGGCGCCTGGAATCTATTCGTAGGCCTTGCAGAGTTTTGTGCAACGACTCGCCGGGTCTCGAAGCCTTCGTCGCAGCTGTAGGTGATGTGGAAGAGAAAGTGAGCCATGAACCCAACACGATTCTCCCGCAGACATGGAATTTCCTCTGTATCCCGCCTCCGATTGAAATAGCGATCCAATTCCCCGGCCTGCGGGTCCCGCGAATCGGAGGTGGAAAGCTCGAATTAGACCGGATTCGCGAAACGTTCGGTTTGTGAGGGCTACGCATTCGCCCGATCAGGTCTTGAAAGTCGGATTGCTCAGTAGCCCTTTAACGAGAAAGCCTCAAGAATGACACATGGCCGGGGTGAGTAGTCCGTTCTCTCCAGTCCGATCTTGTTCGGAATTGTCGCGAGCACGGGCATGTTTCGCGCATTTCGAGGCAAAAACCACAGATGTTCTCTGCTGTCGAATGGCGGAGAGGGAGGGACTCGAGTACCGCCACGTCCAGCAAGTGCAGGCTAGAGCCATCATTGTGCTGAGCAAGGTAGAGGCTCTAGCTCGGTGTCGGCCCGCGTTCTAGTCCCTGACCACGGCAATAATGTTCCGCTGGAATCTCTCTCTCGATTCTTCTAGCCCTTCTACCCGTGTTTCCGAATCGCGCGATTTGGGAACCGGCGGTTGCGGTCTGGGCTTGACCAATCGCGCAGAGAGTCGTGCAGGCACGTGAAGGCAGAATCACCCCCCGAAAGCCGGGGTTGCAGTGGATTGGAAAAGGAAACTCGACTCCCGATATGAAGACTTGCTAGCGCCGCATTTCAAAACGGAGCTAGAGCGAATCAGAATGCAGCAGAGTCGGGCAAGCTTAGAGGTACACTACAGCGCGATGTTGGGAGGGTGGTCCCCCGCTCGAGCGTTCCTTTTTTCCTCTCCCAACAATGGCCGCGACATCGGCCACTGATAGCCAAGTTCGGCCGAGATCTTCAGACCCGCCGCTTGGATAAGGGGTGCCAACTGGCGCAGGCGTGTCACGGGCATACGAAAAGCCGGAGCGGTGATGCTGAGACTCGATTGCACACTGCCTGAGTGGTCCCAGATTGGAGCCGCCGCACAGCGAATATGCAACTCGTGTTCTTCCAGATCAGTCGCGTATCCGTTTTTGCGAACGCGGGACAACTCAGTTCTAAGATCCGCGAGATTGCCGACTGAGTTCGGAGTCAGACGTTGCAAGTCGAGTCCTGAGAGAACCCGATTTTGCTCGTCAATCGGCATGTATGCCAGCAGGACCTTGCCCACAGCGGTACAGTGGAGCGGAACCGCCGCACCGATTCGCGAATAGATACGCAATGGTTCAGGGGAATCTAGTTTTTCCACGTACACCGCAGATAATCCGTTCCGCACAGTGAGGTGTACTGTTTCGCGGGTCTGCTGGTTCAGTTTCCGCAAAAAAGGCAGACTTAAGCGCCGGATATCAAGCTGCCCGGCTGCCGCTTGTCCGATCGAGAAACACGCGACGCCAAGGTAATGGGTACCCTCGACATCACGGTTTAGAAAACCTGTGGTCACCAGATTTGTCAGAAAGCGGTGAACCGTACTCGCAGGCAGCCGCGAGATGGCTGCCACCTGTTTGGCGGTTAGTCCCCCCGGAGATTCGCTGAAGACTTGCAGAAGCCGCAGCCCGCGCTGAAGCGCGCTGATGTCGTAGTTGCTTTTCGTGCGTACGTTCATGACGGCCAGGCGAAAATGAAAAACGCTGGATTATCTGATGAAAATCCTTTCTGTGCAACTCCTCCGATCGAAAGACTTCCAACTTTCTTCGCCGCTAGCGCGATCGACTTCTCTTTGGAAGATCACTTCTCGGCGATGGAATAGTATCGCCTCCTGTAGTTCTCGGTCGACGCGATCGTCAAAAAATCGATCCCGCAGTGATTTTGGGAAAATTTAATGTGAATCAGTCAATCTTCGAACTTGACATCGTTCCATCTGGTGGAATATGTTTTCGCGCCATAGGAATTAAGTTCGCGGGCCGCAGGCACTGAATTCTGGTCGTGCGGCAATCACGCGAATCTATAGTTGGAATCCGTAAAACTTACAGTCGGTGCGGGCAGGTGTGTCGAAGGCGACTACCGCCCCAGGAGATAGGTGATGAGAAGTGGTCACAGCTTCTTCGTTCCTGTTTTCGTCATTGCGTCGATGCTGTTGCTCCCAAGCATGTTGCTCGCTGACGTCACCGGGTCCATCAATGGGGTAGTGCGCGATCCATCGCAGGCCGCCGTCAAGGGCGTACGAATCAAGGTCACCAACACACAGACCAACCTGTCGCTGGAGACTACTACGGCGGACGACGGTTCCTATCGTTTTCTTAGCCTACCTGTCGGAACCTACAATCTAAGCGCCGCAATCGCCGGCTTCCAGCAGTACAACTCGACCGGCATCGTGCTGCAGGTAAACGACCAACTTCGCATCGACATTACTCTGAAAGTCGGCAGTATCAATGAGCAAATCACCATCGCCGCCGACGCGGCCCAAGTCGAGACCGAGAGCACCCAACTTGGCGATGTGATCGATTCGAAGAAGATGCTGGCGTTGCCGTTGAACGGCCGCAGCTATCTGGATTTGTTGGGCCTGCAGGCCGGTGTGGCGCCGACGACGGCTGGGACAATCGGTGGCGACCGGCCAGTCTCGGGCTACATCTCAAACGCCGGCAATATCTCAGTCAATGGCCAGCGCGAGACGGCCAACGCCTTTCTGGTGAATGGAGGCGACGTCAGCGAAGGGCGAAATCTGGGAGCAGGCCTGGTTCCGAATCTTGATTCCGTCGAAGAATTTCGGCTTATCACCAACAGCTTTGACGCGGAATATGGAAAATTCAGTGGCGCGGTGATGAATGCCATCACCAAGTCTGGCACGAATGGCTTCCATGGCGATGTTTTCGAGTTCATGCGGAACGAGGCGCTGGATGCCCAGAACTATTTCTTCTCCGGCCAGCCTAGGACCGAGTTGCGACGGCATCAGTTCGGTTTTACAGCAGGAGGCCCCTTCTGGAAAGACAAGTTGTTCTGGTTCACCGACTATCAAGGAACCAAACAGGTGCAAGGCGCGGAAGTCAGCAACGTAGCGGTGCCGAGCGCAGCCCAACTTGGAGGCCAGTTTGATCCTTCAACTTTGACCGGCGTAGTCGATGGCACTTCCGGCGGAACATGTCCGGCGTGCGGCTGGCCAGACAAGCTAACACAGCGATTGGGTTACCAGGTTACAGCAGGTGAGCCGTATAGTTTCGCAGGCTGTACTTCGACGGCAAACTGCGTCTTTCCAGGCGGCGTAATTCCTAAAACTGCGTGGGCAGCACCGGCCGCTGGAATTCTCCCATACATCCCGGCTCCCAATAACGCCAACGGCACATACTCGAACAATAGTCAAAGGAATACGATTACTGACAATAAGATCGGAGAGCGGGTCGATTTTAATAATCGGAAGACGGGCAATTGGTCTTTCTATTATCACTTTGACGACTCGACGGTGAACAGCGCCCTGCCCAGCGGCGGCGCAAGCGTGCCGGGCTTCCCAGCGGTGACGCTAACCCGCGCGCAAGAATTCGTCTTCAGCAACAATAAGACCATCGGAACTAACGCTGTGAACGAGGCGCGCGTCACTTTCTTCCGCACCGCAACTCATCTGGACAACCCGACCGGCGGCCAGGCGTCGCTGGCTTCACTCGGCTTCGTGACCGGTGTCGGCACTCTGGGCATCATTCCTGATGCTACTCCTGGATTTCCGGAGTATGTCCCCCAGGTCTATTTCAATAATTTTGCCATCGGCACCCCCTCTCTGATCACCTTCCAACCGAATAACACCTATATGGCTTCGGACGGGTTCTCCAAAATAATGGGCAGGCACACGCTCAAGTTCGGTGGAGAATTCCGCTATATGCAAGTAAATGAACGGAACTTGGCCAGCCAGGATGGTGCTTTTGTTTTCGATGGCACCGTCACTGGAGTAGATTTCGCTGACTACCTCATTGGGGCCCCTACGGGAAGCGGGGGTGGCTACACCCAGGCAGCGTTGCAACTCTTGGATTCGCGCACGCGCTATGGCGGCGCTTATGTTCAAGACACGTGGAAGGCAACTCCCAATCTGACGCTGAATTTGGGTCTTCGCTGGGAAGTGAGTATGCCTTGGTACGACACACAGGGAAAACTCCAGACCTGGGTTCAGGGACAGCAGTCAACAGTCTTTCCGTTGTCTCCCCAAGGCCTGGTGTATCCAGGCGATGCAGGCATTCCCAAGACGCTGGCCCCGACCCGATACAACAACTTAGGACCTCGCCTTGGTCTCGCTTACTCTCCGAGCTTTAGCGATGGAGTGTTGGGCAAGGTCTTTGGCGGGCCGGGAAAAAGCAGCATCCGCGCCTCGTACGGCATGTACTACACCTCGGTTGAGGATTTGAACCTCTTCTATCAAGTCGGAGACGCTCCGTTCGGCTTGTACTGGACCAGCCCGGGTCCCGTTGATTTTGCCGAGCCCTTCCGAAATCGGCTGGATGGAGGCACCGACGGCGAGGGACAGCGCTTCCCGTTCACCATCCCGACTCCGGGCAGCCCGGCAAATAAGACGCTCGATTTCTCGGTTTACGAGCCGATGTCTTATTTCCCGGGATATGACATTCATAATCGGGTCCCGTACGCTGAGCACTTTAATTTCTCGATCCAGCGTGAGTTGACCAAATCCACCGTCTTGACTCTGTCTTACGTGGGCACCGAGGGTCATCGCCTCATCGCGCAGACCGAAGCTAACCCTGGCGACGCCGCGTTCTGCATGCAGCTCACCGCGCAGGGGTACACCGATCAATCAAGCGGTGCCGCCGGGTGCGGGCCCAACGTTGAGCAGGACACTTTCACCCTGGGCGCGAACACGGTTTACGGAACCAGGAACGCTCTTTTAAACCCGAACTACTGCCCCGGAGCCCAGTCCCTCTGTTTTGGTTTTGGCAACACCTTCACCAAGCTGGTGGCGAATTCCGCCTACAACTCTGGACAGGTGACGGTCCAGGGTAAAGCTGGTGATGTAAACTTTCTGGCTTCGTATACGCTTGCGAAAGCCATCGATGATTCCTCGGCCTTCGGCGAACTGATCAACTTCTCAAACGCCAAACTTAGCCGTGGCCTGTCGTCCACAGACGTGCACCAGAACTTTGTGGTCAGCTATGTCTGGGAGATGCCGTTCTATCGAATTTTCCACGACCTGCCAAGGCTTACGAAAGGATGGCAACTCCAGGGTATTACCCGATTCGCGACAGGATTTCCCGTTCAGATGGGCCAAGGTAATCCCGTGCAACAAGGGCCACTGTGTCCGTCCGGCCTGTGCGACGGGGATGCTTCGCTTACTGGCAGCCCCTCCACGGATATGCCGAATCTCGTGGGTCCAGTGCACAAATACAATCCCCGCGCTACTCCCGGTACGTTCACATATTTCAGCCAGGGTGCATTTACCGCAACTGCGTGTCATCTGACGCAAGCGGGGGTTTTGACCGGCCCTGACTGCGGAAGCTTCGGAACGGCGAACAGACGATTCTTTCACGGTCCGGGAATCAACAACACCGATTTAGGCATATCGAAGATGATTCCATTTAAAGAAGGAATGTATTTCGAGATTCGAGGTGAATTCTTTAACATCTTCAACCACACGCAATTTAACAACCCGAGCGGGGACATTAGCAGCGAAAATTTCGGTAACGTCACTAGTGCCCGCGATCCGCGCATTGGGCAGGTCAGTGCGAAATTCGTCTGGTAATGCAGTGGCAAAGTTTTGAGCATGGGGACGGCGGGCTCACTCGCTGTCCCTTTCCTATTTTGAGATAGAGTGTAGGTATGCGGCGCAACCGGCCGACCCGCGGGACAAACCATCTGATCCGAACTTGTGTGTTGGCAGCCTTCCTGGTGGGAAGCCTTTTCGCGTCGCGGATCAGTGCGCAAACAGCAGGAAGCTACCGCCAGCGTGCGGCCGAGCTGGCGCGCGCCAAGTCGTGGGACGACGCGATCACAAACTACCGCAAAGCGCTCGAGCTTGAACCGAACGACGCCGTCACACATTACGACCTGGCTTGGGCGCTGAAGTACAAGGGAGAATCCAGAGAGGCGCTGAAAGAGTTCCAGGCCGCGCTGAAGCTCCGGCCGAAGTGGGCGGACGCGCATTACGGAATTGGCGTAGCCTGGTACGACCTGCAGGACCAGGACTCCGCTGTCAAAGAACTGCGCACCGCCGAAGCGCTCGATCCACTCAACGCTGCTACGCATCGATTGTTGGCCCGTATTCTTGCGCAACAGGACAGTCTTCCCGATGCCGAGCGCGAACTGAAGCTTGCACTTCGATTGAAACCCTCGGCGGATACTCACCTGGAGCTTGGTGTCGTCGAAGGACAGTTAGGCAATCTGAACGAAGCTGCGGCACAGTTTCGTCGCGCGATTCAATTGGATTCACGGCTTGTGGCGGCGCATCTCATGCTCGGCATTGTCTTGCGGCGCCAGTCAAAGCACGCCGAGGCGCTGAGTCAATTTCGAGCTGCGACTGCCCTGAATCCGAATGATGCAGACGCCCAATACAATCTGGGCCGGGAGTTGAAGGCTGGGGGCGATACCGCAGGAGCCATTGCCGCCTTTCGTCGTGCGATCGAACTGAAACCGGACTTGGAGCAAGCGCACTACAATCTGGCCCTCGCATTGCGCAGCCAGGGCGATGTCGCCAATGCGAAGAAAGAGGCGGATGAACTAACGGGGCTGCACGACTTTCGCGCCCGCCTGGCGCAATCGAAGCTGCTGATCCTGCAGGGTGTGGAGGCCCTCAAGAAGCAGAAATTCGACGATGCTTTGGGGCTATTTCAGAAGTCCGCTGAGCAAACGCCCGATTTTCCACCCAACTACTACTACCTCGGACTTACGTGGCAAGGCAAGAACGAGCCTGGACGCGCGAGAGAAGCGTATGAAAAGGCGATCGAACTGAAGCCGGACTACGCGCAGGCGCACACTAGCCTTGGACTGTTGCTTTGGAAGTCAGGAGATCAAACGCGAGGCCTGGAGGAATTTCAGCGAGCCGTCATGTCCGATCCAGATCTGGCGGAAGCACACTACAACTTTGGGCTCGCCTTGATGCAATTACAGCGCCTGCAAGAAGCCATTCGCGAGTTGACCGACGCAGTCAGTCTTGATCCTCGGAGCGTCGATGCGCGAGTACAGCTGGGTCTAGTCTTGGCGCAAGAGAACGACACGACCGCCGCAGCCAACATCTTTCGCGATCTAGTACGGCAGGATCCGAACTTTGCGGAAGGGCACAACAACCTTGGGCTCGTTCTGCTTCAGTCCGGGAATGCCCAAAAGGCAGAGACCGCGTTCCAAGAGGCGACGCGCCTCAAGCCACAGTATGCCGAGGCACACTACAATCTCGCCCTAGCGTTTCGTCAGGAAGGCAAAAAAGCGGACGCCCAACAGGAATTCGAGAAGGCGTTTCAGCTGGCACCGGAACTGAAGAATCTGCCGCTTCCATGACCGATAACATTACGGAACCCCAGCGTGAAACGGTTGCATCCTCGTGCTCACAACGAGGTGTATCGCGCTCTAGATGTCGAGGTCAATTTCCGCACAACATTGTTGTTCGAAAACTAATTGCGGGACGGTCCCGTCTGGGTCCATTTCTTGCTCACCGCAATATGAACGGCCGGGTTTTGCATACAGCAGCCTGTGGGATGCCTGTGAAGCATAAGGTGCGCCATGCCTGGAAACAACCCGTACACGGACCGGCGCCGCTGGGCGGAGGGCAATGTGGAGGCATCTTTCAAAGAGAGAAAAGGAGAGAAGATATCTGGATTGGCGCGGTCCAACAAGCGAAAGTTGGGCTGGACATCCCCAAGTAACGGCTAACGTTCTAGAACGATGCTCAGATGCGAACCACCTCGATGACAAGGTGTGAGCAAGAGAGACGACGTGAGTACGGCAATCACTCTTCGCAACTGCAATTCGGCCTCTAAGCTGTCTGTCGGATTCTAGCTCTTACGCATCGACGAACTCTGCGGCGCAGAAACGAACAGCTGCTAGCTTGGCTGAAGCTCCACAGGTCGAAGTCCCAGGAACCGAATGTCGAGCGGCGTCCGCGTTAGTCTTGTCAGAGATCACCTTGAGCACGAGGTGCGTGGCATCGGGAACACACATCCGGTTCAAATCCCTCCAATTTTGGTGAACAAGATAACCACACTGTGGGAGTTGTCTGGATGCGATCCGGTCAAAAGGAGAGAGGTATAACAATGAACACGGTGCCGATGTCTTCCCTTCGGCCCTTGCCCTGGGCCGCTCTCACAAATTGACAATCCTGAAACATCTCGATGACACTCCACACCCGAATCGGCGCGAAAATCTTCTCGACGGACAAACCAGGCGGTGGTCGTATGTTTACGCAGCGAACCCTCAAATCTCGCATGTCTCGTCAGACATGTGGTTGGTTGCTTTTCCTATTCTCATCGATTGCAATGGCCGCTGGCCAAATCGGCTTTCAAGCTACCCCCTTGACTGAGTACCAACCCGGCCAAATGTATCTTGCTGCTTTCCCTGGTCTTTTGTACGACGATTCTAACGTTCCGCCTTCCGACCATGATGCAGATGGCCGGATCGCAGCCGCGCAGATACAGCCGCTGAATTCGAAGGGGCATCCTTCGGCTAAAGGCAAGATCGTCGTAGTGGGCATTGGTATGTCTAATTGGACGATTGAACTCTGCACGGGGGCCCCGAGCCGCTCGCAATGCAATCAGCAAAGCTTCATGTCACTTGCAAGCAGTAATTTGTTGGTGAATAAGCAGAGTCTGGTCATCGTAGATTGCGCCATTCCCAGACAGGTGGCCAAAACCTGGGTTGACGACTCCTCCCTTAACTACTCAGCGTGTCAGAACACTTTGGAGGGTTTGGGATTGACCGAGTCCCAGGTGCAGGTTGTGCTATATAAGGATGCCAACGCCAGTCCCAAGCAATCACTGACCTCTACCACCGCTTGTTCGACGGACTTCACGACCGATGCTTGCGTGTATGAACGTTATTTAGGTGAAACAGCCAGATACCTTAAGAAAAGATATCGCAATATCCAGCAGATGTTTTTACACAGTCGCATCTACGCTGGATATGCAGAACCCGGATCCCTCAATCCCGAGCCGTTCGCTTATGAGTATGGGTTTGCGACCAAATGGTTTATTAACGCACAGATTTCACAAATTCGTAGCGGCGTAATCGATCCGGTTGCTGGGGATCTAGGTTACCGTGTCGCTCCTTGGATTTCGTGGGGACCTTATTTCTGGGCATCAGGAAGTACTCCGCGACAAGATGGGCTTACTTGGATTCCCAGCGATTACAAACCGGATATGACACACCCTGCTGCGAGTGGGGCCAGTAAAGTTGCGCATCTGATGTTGCAATTTTACCTCGATTCACCTTACAGCCCGTGGTTCCGTCAGTAAAGTGTGCTGACGGGGTGGTGTATACAGACGGAAAAATACTCCTTGCCCGCTTGCTCAAAACCCCCTCAATGCGCGAAATGGCCTTACGGACGATTACATGGGCCCCTGTCTTCAAATGGATTCGCATCGTGTTTCGTTGCTGGCAAGACCGCGTGGCTTATGACGAGACCAGATATCTGCGGACCTTGGCCACGCGAGGTTCGAATCTGACCCCTGCCTTCGCCGCTACGCAACGAGCATGTGAAATTACTGTGGATTCTAAGTGAACGTCCAAAGTGAACTAGTCGAAAAATGATGAATCCACGCCGCATCTCCGCCGCAAATCAACTTGACACGCGGGACTATGTTTGAAGGAGAAGGAAGGAAAGAGAATGAACAGCGACGCTAGTTTGTGGATCAAGGAGAAAGACTGGCTCGTGGAAGTGGTGGCGATGGACACGAAGGAGGACTGCGCGGAATCTTTGGATTACATCGGCAGGCTCCTCGCGTTCGCCTTCGTCATCAACACTCGCGTTGTGGCCCAGGTCTGCAATGATAACCAAAGATTCCCAGCCTACGAATTGTGGTTCTCATTCACGTCTGAGGAGAACAAGAAAGCCTTCCTGGACTTCGTTCACGAAGATGGATACGCCGATCCCGACGAGGAGACGACGCTGAAATCCCCGCCGACTCTGGGTGATCTCCCACTGCTGCGCCCCCTCGATACAGTTTTTCCCAAGGCGGCGATGGATCACATCTTGGCTGTTCAACTCCTAACTCTGGCGGCTCTGAACAACGCGGCGTAGCAGACCAACTCGGCTGCAAGACTGGGGGTAGGGCCGCGGCGGATCCTACTGGTGCACACCAGGAATTAAGGAGGGGGTTGGGCGTCTTCTGCAGCTGGTTACCAATCCTGTCCGTCGGAGACCCCGCTCGCATGCTTTGGGTGTCACGTCAGGCGATAGATGAGCATCTCGTCGGGAGGAGCGGGAAAAACATCACGAGGAAGCACTCCTCAATCTGAAGAGAAAGGAAGGCCTGCGACGGCACCGCCCTTCATAAGCGCTAACTTACGCAGGGGACGGCTGTTGAGGCTTGCTCGAATTCAGCGGAAGTTTTTTACCAACATGATGTTCGATTGCTGGATTTCGTTTTGAACATACAAAATAGATCTGCCATCGGCAGACATTGACAACCCGAATCCGGGTGGCTTCGTCAAAGTCCAGATGGGTGTGATCTTGTGTGTGGAAAAATCGAAGAATTCTACAGTGGCGTTGTAATAAGACTCGAAATCGAGGAAGTAAATTCCGTTCCGGGCAAGCGCCCAGTCCCACCAGGCAATGAATGCTCCGCCGGACACGATAGTGAACTCCCTGTATGGTTGATCCAAAATGCGGGTTTCTTCCCCGCCTTGCAGTGGCATCTTCCATATGCCCGGCACGCCAAGCTTCGAGTAATAAAGAAATCGTCCGTCCTCAGATTCGGTTCCAAACACGCCGCCATTTTTGGTGACCTGAATAGGAAGTCCTCCCTCGAGTTGTATCTTCCATAGTTGAAAGGGTCCGCCACCTCGGTCAGAGTAGAAATAGATCCATTTTCCATCTCGCGACCAATTGGGTCCCCCGTTATCGGCCCCTGGCAGGGTGACGAGCAGTTGCGCAACAGAACCATCCACCTTGAGAAGATATATTTCGCTGTGTCCTTTAGAACGAAACTCGAAGGCAACATAGCGACCATCCGGCGACCAACGTGCGGCCGTGGCCACACCATGCAACGAAGTCAACTCACTACAATTGGATCCATCGCTGTCGCAAGCTCTGATCTCCAAATACCCCGACCGCCACGATTCGAATGCAATCCTTTTCCCGTCGGGGGAAAAGTGCGGCCGCCCCTTCCACCCTCTCTCTGATACAACCTGCGCGGGTGGGCCCCGACGATGCTTTTCGTCGCTCAGGTCAAGTCGCCAGATGGAACGGGCGTCGTCAATAACCTGCTGATAAACGAGCTGATTACCTTTGGGAGAAATGGAAGGACTTATAGCCTTCACACCGGCACCCGCGGCCAGCCATGGTGTTCCGCCCGTGGCCGATATGCGCCACAGACGGAAGAGACCTCCACGCGCTGAAGAGAACACGAGATCGCGGCCGTCCGGAGTCCACGTGGGAGGCGGCCACAACCATGTATTATCCTGCGTCAATCGCTTGGGTGTGCCACCTGCGGCGGATACGACGTACAGGTCCGCCACCACACCCGCGACAATCCCTCGGACGAAGGCCACGGTCTCGCCGTCTGGCGAGAAAGCAGGACCATAGTCGATTTCCTGATCTGACGGTGACGTGAGCCGTCGTGTGGTGGAATCCGCGAGAGAAAGCAACGCAATCCAGGAACGGATCCTGTCCGGATGGCCCTCCGTAAAGGCCAGAACTTTGCCATCGGGCGACCAATCCAAGGCCCGATGAAAAAAACCAGCGGGCCCGGAGTATACGCGGTGCTCGGTACCACCAAAAGCTGGAATCACGTAAATCGCAACTCCCTCGTGAGAGGTGCGGAAGAAAGCGACCTGGCGGCCATCCGGTGACCACCTTGCACAGCAGTCGCCAGAATTGCTGGTGAGTCGCAGCGACTTCTCGCCCCCGACCACCGTTGTGTAAATCCCAGAATTCGGCCCTCCCCTGGAAAAGGCGACCTGGTTGCCGTCGGGCGAAAAGGCTGGCTTGAACTCAAGATCGGTCAGGCCGAACAAGGGCACTACTTCAATGGGAGGCAGTACCGCTTCTGCCCGATTCCGCGAAACCCGCCAGATCCCGACCCCGGCGAGCAGCACTAAAAACGTGGCCCCAACTGATATCCACCGTGCGTTCGCCATAACTCTCCCTAAATGCCCTTGCGGAGCACTAGGTGCGGGGACTTCAGGACGTGGCTTGTCCACGGAACCAATGAAACGATAGCCACGACGAGGGAGGGTCTGAACAAACCTGGGATTTTCCGCCTCGTCCTCCAATGCGATTCGGATTTTGGCTATTGCTGTATTCAGCGCCTGCTCGAAATCAACAAAGATATCTCCGGGCCAGACCCTCTCGCGCAACTCCTCTCGAGTAACCAACTCACCAGCGTGTTCCAGCAGGACGACGCAGACTTGAAACGGCTGGCCCTGCAGGGCGACCTTCACCCCATTCTTGCGCAACTCCCCGGTCTGTAGGTCCGCTTCGAAGATGCCAAAACGGATAATCCGCGCAGAACGTACGCTATCGTCCATGGAACACCACGCTTGTGAGCTGAAACTCTAGCACCGTTAGTTGGCTTCCGAAACGCTAACTAATGTAAGTACATCTTCAAACGACTCACCGGCAAGGACTTGCTCGAAGAAGAATAAATAAACAAGCAATCTACCTGCTGTCCATTGAGCTTCCCGGCCTTGTAATTCAGCGTTGGCGTCACCGAAAGCCGAAGAGGTGAACGCCATGAACCGCCTGTCTTTCTTCTGCTGGTTGCTGGTAATGCTTACCCTGTCACACGCTGAGCTCGCGTGGCCTCAGAAGGCCATCGCTCCGGATACTGCATCCGCGGTGACCGTAACGGAAGCACTGGCGCACGACCCGATTAAACTCCCGATTCGTCTGTACTGGGGCTACTTGGTCATCGTTCAAGGATCAATTGGCAATGTGCCGAAGCTAAGTTTCCTGGTGGACACCGGGGCCTACCCCAGCGTCGTCGACCAGAAAATCGCAACGCGTCTTGGCCTTGCGACACAACCCGGCAAAGTGAACTTGTCAAATAAAACTGTCCAGAC
>Ga0070717_10001859_pt1 | contig 14755 bp, 14 predicted proteins | sample LARL113metaG_FD_71366 | JGI IMG/M metagenome (GOLD analysis project Ga0070717, IMG submission 71366) | Corn, switchgrass and miscanthus rhizosphere microbial communities from Kellogg Biological Station, Michigan, USA - LAR L11-3 metaG | ecosystem: Host-associated > Plants > Roots > Rhizosphere ... | reverse complement strand
GCCGTTCGAGACACGCGTCAGGTTGGAGCCGTCAGGCCGCACCTCATAGAGGGTCGTGTCGCCGCCGAGGAGGATCGCGTCCTGGCTCGACCAGCTCGCATTTGCGGTGGGCAGGGTCGCCTGCGCGTTGCCCTGGAGGTCGGACACGACGATCCCGGCTGTGTTGGCGTAAAGCATCGCCGAGCCGTCAGGCGACCAACCGACGAAGTTGGCATCGTTGAGCGGGACGCTCTTGCCGGTCTGCAGGTCGAGCACGAACTGCTTCTGATCCAGCCGGTACGCGACGTGGACGCCGTCAGGCGCGATCGACCGCGCGATCGCGGACGCCGGCAGGGACGACACCAGCGTCTGGCCGTTGTCCGCCTGGACATAGATCCCGTCACTTTGCGCCCAGACGACCTTGTCTTTGGCCCAGCCGACCAGCGCGGGAGCAGCGGAAGGCGAGATCTCGGCGGTCTTGCCCGATGCGAAGGTGAGGATCTCGATCTTGCCGCTCAGCAAGTAGGCGAGGCGGTCACCGGTTGGCGAGATGGCGGGAGCCGACGCTCCACTCTGCGCGACCACCGTCGAGCTCCCGTTCTTGATCGAAACAACCAGCAGGGCGCCCTTGCCGTCGACGTAATAGACGGACTGCGAGTCCGCCGACCACTGAAGGTCGAGGCCGCCGGCGCCGTTCAGGGCGGCGATCTGCTTTTCACCCAACGGGTTGGCCGGAGTCGGTCGCGGGGTGGGGGACGGCTGCGGCGTCGCCGCAGGCGGCTGGGTGACAAAGGTGATCGTCTGCGGCGCCGCCAGCTGCTGGTTGGTGGCGGTCTTCGCGCCGGGGCCGATCGTCACCTGGTACTGCGTGTTGGGCGCGAGGTTGCCGCTGACCGGCGTCACCTGCAGGGTCACGCTCTTCGCGTCCCACGCGTAGACGACGCTTGTCGCCGGCGTGATCTGGACCGCGGCTTCGGTCGACTGATGGTCCATCGGCTGGTTGAACGAGACGAGGATCGGCTGCGCGAGCGCGACGTTGTTCTTGCCGTCGATGTTGCTGGCCACCACGGGCGGACCGAGGGTTCCGTTCTGCTGGGTCGCGGTCCACACAGCAACGGCGGCGATCAGGAGCACGCCGGCGACCGCGCCGGCCCATGCGAGACCCGGCGGCGCGAAGAAGCGGCGCCACCACGAGCTGCCGCGACCCTCGGCCATGGACCATGCCTCCTGCATCAGCTGGCGGCGAAGGCCGGTCCGGAAGGCATCGTCGAGCGGCGGCTCGGGAGCGCGGGCGGATCGCAGCAGCTCGGCGACGCGGCGGAGCTCCGAGTCCTGGAGGACGTCGTCGAGCTCGGGGTCGTGAAACGCGTTCATTCCACCGGCCTCAGCGCGGACGCCTCATCACGTAGATGCGTCACGCCGCGGTGGATCAGCAGCTTGACGGCGCCGGGCGACTTGCCCATGGCGACCGCGATGTCCTCGATCTTCATGTCTTCCTGGAACTTGAGCACCAGCGCGGTGCGCTGCTGGTGCGGCAGTGCCTCGACGAGGGCCCAGATCCGGCGCACCTCGTCGCGGTGGGCCGCGAGGTCTTCGAGCGCCGGTCCAGCGATGGACAGGTCGTGAAAGTCATCGAGGGTCTGGGTCGGGCGCTGGGTGCGGTAGCGGTCGGCGATCGCGTTGACCGCGATCTGGTACAGCCAGGCAGCAAACGGCCGCCCCGTGTCCTGGTAACGGGGCATGGCCTTCAGAGCTTTCATGAAGACTTCTGAAGTGACGTCCTCTGCCGCGGTTTGCTCCCTCACTCTTGAATACACGAACCGGTAGATCTGCTGAAAGTGCCGGTCATAGAGCGCCCCGAACTGCCGCGGGTCCAGCTTGGCCCGCTCGACAAGCTCGCGCTCGTCGCCGCGCGTCGGGTCGCTCACTGGCCGTTCAGCCTGTGCCGACTCAAACGGGGAGCCCGCGAACGAAGTTACGAGGGAAGATCACGTGCAGCCTTCGATTATCAAGCCAGTCGCTTAAGACCCGGCTTCGGGCACTGAGGCGCACGACATCTTGTGCCTCGTCGCGACGCCATAACTAGATCTTGATCTGCCGGTGGCCGATATAATTTCGGGCGTCCCTTGATCGAGCGGTACGCACCGCCCGCCATACGAGCGGTCTGGTCTGACCAGCACAAATTCGAGCTCTGGCTCCGGATCGAGGTCCTGGTCTGCGAGGCCTGGGCGTCTCTTGGACGCATCCCCGAATCCGCCCTTCCCAAAATTCGCAAAGGCAGGTTCGACGCAACGAAGATCGCCGAGGTCGAGTCACGTGTCGGCCACGACGTGATCGCGTTCCTGACCGTCCTCAACGAGTCGATCGGTCAGCCCGAAGCGCGCTACGTCCACCTCGGCATGACGAGCCAGGACCTCAACGACACGGCGATGGCCGTGCAGATGGCCGAGTCGGCGAGGATCATCCAGCGCGACCTCGAGTCGGTGCGCGAGGCTGCGGCGGACCTGGCGATCCGGCACCGCCGGACCCTCATGGCCGGGCGGACGCATGGCATCGTCGCCGAGCCCATCACGTTCGGCTTCAAGGTCGCGGGCTGGGTAGCCGAGCTCGACCGCTCGATCGCTCGCATGGAGAGGGCCGCCGAGGAGGCCGCGGTGGGTCGCGTCAGCGGCGCGGTCGGCACCCACGCGACGATCGACCCGCGCGTCGAGGAGCACGTTTGCAAGGAGCTGGGTCTCAAGGTCGACCCGGTGTCGACGCAGGTCGTCGCGCGCGATCGGCACTCGGGCTACATGGCGGCGCTGACAATCGCTGCGGGTACGCTGGAGCGAATCGCCACCGAGATCCGGCACCTGCAGCGCAGTGAGGTCGGGGAGGCTTTCGAACCGTTCGGCAAGGAACAGAAAGGAAGCTCCGCCATGCCGCACAAGCGCAACCCGGTCCTGACCGAGCGGGTGTGCGGGCTCGCGCGGGTCGTCCGTGGGCATCTCGTGACGGCCATGGAGAACACGGCGCTGTGGCACGAGCGAGACATCAGCCATTCCTCGGCCGAGCGCGTCATCTTTCCGGACGCGTGCGCATCCGTCGACTACATGGCGCTCGAGATGGACAAGGTGCTGCGAGGTCTCGAGGTGCGGCCGGAGCGCATGCTCGCCAACCTCCAGTTCGCCGGCGGCGTCGTCTTCTCGCAGCGCGTGTTGCTCGCTCTGGTAGAAAGTGGGATGTCGCGCGAGGACGCCTACCTCATCGTGCAGAGGGCGGCCATGGACGCGATGGAGCCGGGCGCGCCAGGTTTCCGCGAGCTCCTCGAAAAGAATGAAGACGTGTTGCGCCGCCTCGGCCCAAGCCTCGATTCCATCTTCGATCCGTGGGCCGGGCTCGAGCACACGGACCTCGCATATGAAAGATTGGGGCTTGGAGTGTCCGCCAAGTGATCGCCGGGCCTCCACTCAACGAAACCGCCCTCCCGCTCAAGCTCTTCGCGCGGGGCAAGGTCCGGGACACGTACGAGCTCGACGACAAGCAGTTGCTCATGGTCGCGACCGACCGCATCTCCGCGTTCGATCACGTCCTGCCCAACGGCATCCCCGACCGCGGCAAGGTCCTGACCCAGCTGTCGATCTTCTGGTTCTCCCAGACGGACACCTTCCAGCCCAATCACCTGATCTCGGGCATGGTCCCCGACCTGCCCGCACCGCTCAGGGACTTCCGCGACAAGCTCGCGGGGCGCTTCATGATCGTCCGCAAGGCCAAGCGCATCGATTACGAATGTGTGGTGCGCGGCTATCTCGCGGGCAGCGCGTGGAAGGAGTACCAGGAATCGCAGAGCCTGGCCGGCGAGAAGATGCCGCCGGGATTGATCCAGAGCCAGCAGCTGGCCGCGCCGATCTTCTCCCCGGCGACCAAAGCCGAAACTGGCCACGATGAGAACGTCACGTTCGGCCAGATGAGCAAGGACCTCGGCGAGGAGCTCGCCGGCAAGCTGCGTGAAGCGAGCCTCGCGCTCTACAAGTACGCGGCCGAGTTCTCGGCGAAGCGCGGCCTCATCCTCGCCGACACGAAGTTCGAGTTCGGTACGGTCGGAGACAACCTGATTCTCATCGACGAGGCGCTGACGCCCGACAGCTCGCGCTACTGGGACACGGCCACGTACGCCGCGGGCACGTCGCCCGAGTCCTACGACAAGCAGTTCGTGCGGGACTGGCTTTCGCGGTCAGGGTGGGACAAGGAATCGGACCCGCCGCGCCTGCCTGAAGATGTCGTCGCGCAGACGCGCCTGCGCTACCTCACCGCCTATCACCGCATCGTCGGCAAGCCGCTGTTCCCACCGAAGTCGAGGGTCGAGCGATGAGCAAGGGCGCGTTTGGCGTCAAAGGCGCCGAGTCCTCTATCGCCAAGGCGCGTCTGGCGTCAAAAGCCCGGAATCGGAGGCCGCGGGCGTGATCGCGATCGTGATCGTCACCCCCAAGCCGGTGGTCAACGATCCCCAAGGCGTCACGGTGAGGCAGGGGCTGGCCTCGCTCGGCTTCAGCGAGGTGTCCGACGTTCGAGTCGGCAAGTACATCGAGCTGAAGCTGGACGGCTCGAGTGAGCACGAAGCCCGCACCCGAGTCGAGGAGATGTGCCGCCAGCTGCTCGCGAACCATGTCATCGAGGATTTCCGTTTCGACATAGTGAGAGACGGCAAGCGGTGAAATTCGGAGTCGTGGTGTTCCCGGGTACGTGGTCCGACCGCGACTGCGGCTGGGTCGTCGACCAGGTTCTGGGCGCCGAGCTCGTCTATCTCTGGCACAAGGACGCGGACCTCAAGGGCTGCGACTGCGTGATCCTGCCGGGCGGATTCGCGTACGGCGACTACCTGCGCACGGGCGCGATCGCGCGGTTTGCGCCCGTCATGGAGCAGATCGGAGAGTTCGCCGACCGCGGCGGCCTGGTGTGGGGGATCTGCAACGGGTTCCAGGTGCTGTGCGAGGCGGGATTGCTGCCGGGCGCGTTGATCCGCAACTCCTCGCTGGAGTTTCGCTGCGAGTGGACGAACCTGCTCGTCGAGCGCACCGACCTGCCGTTCACGAATCGATGCGACGAGCGCGAAGTGCTGCGTATTCCGATCTCACATGGCGAGGGCAGCTACTTCGCCGATCCCGCGACCCTGTCGCGTATCGAGCAGCGCGGCCAGGTCCTGTTTCGTTACTGCGATGCAGGCGGCCGGGTGATGCAGAGCGCCAATCCGAACGGCTCTGTTCACAGCATCGCCGGCATCGTCAATGCGCGCGGCAACGTGCTCGGGATGATGCCCCACCCCGAGCGGTGCGCTGAGATTGAGCTCGGCGGCACGGACGGATTGAAGCTCTTCAGGTCGGTGGCGGAAAGCGCGATTCGGGTGCTCGTGTCTTGAGCATCAAGTCTGTGGACGAGAGAAGACTTCGCGAAGTCGCTCTCACCCCAGATGAATACCGGGTCATCGTCGAGGAGCTGAGGCGAGCCCCCAATGAGGTCGAGCTAGGGATGCTCGGGGTGTTGTGGTCGGAGCACTGCTCCTACAAGAGCTCGAAGGCCTTGCTGCGCCGGTTGCCCTCGACGGGCGCGCGTGTTGTGCAGGGTCCTGGAGAGAACGCGGGCGCGGTCGACATCGGCGAGGGATGGGCCGCCGTCTTCAAGATCGAGTCACACAACCATCCGTCCGCCATCGAGCCCTATCAGGGCGCGGCCACCGGCGTCGGCGGAATCATCCGTGACGTCATCGCGATGGGCGCGCGCCCGATCGCCCTGCTCGACTCGCTGCGCTTTGGGCCGCTGCCCGAATCGGCGCGGCACTTCGAAGGGGTGGTCGCCGGCGTCGGCGGCTACGGAAACTGCATAGGCATCCCGACCGTCGGCGGCGAGGTCTACTTCGAGGACTGCTACCTGGCCAACCCGCTCGTCAACGCCATGTGCGTGGGGCTCGTCCGCACCGACCAGCTGATGCGCGCACGGGCCGATGGCACCGGTAACAGCCTCATGCTCGTCGGCGCCGACACCGGCCGCGACGGGATCCATGGCGCTTCGTTTGCTTCCGTGGAGCTCGACGACAAGAGCTCCGAGCGAAGACCCGCCGTCCAGGTTGGCAATCCATTCCTCGAGAAGTGCCTGCTCGAAGCGTGCATGGACCTCGGACACACCGATGCGGTGGTGGCGGTCCAGGACCTGGGGGCGGCCGGGCTGACGTCCGCTGTTGCGGAGTGCGCGGGTCGAGCCCCCGGGGCCGGCGCTCGCATCGACGTGTCCCTGGTGCCACGCCGCGAGCGCGGCATGACCCCCTACGACGTGATGCTGTCCGAGTCGCAGGAGCGAATGCTCGTCGTGGTCCAGCGCGGCCGCGAACGCGAGGTCGAGAGCATCTTCGCCGCGTGGGACCTCGCCTCGGCGGTCATCGGCCAGGTCACCAGCGACGGCCAGCTGACGGTGGTCGATGGGCAGGACAATGTGGCGCGGCTGCCGATCGCGCTCCTCACCGAGGGCGCGCCCACGCGGCGCTTGATGGGCATCGCTCCGGAACCGCCTTACGGGCTGGACGTCGAGGCCCTTCCGCCGCTTGCCGACGCGGGCGCGGCGCTCATGCGTTTGCTCGCGAGCCCGAACCTCACGAGCCGGCGAGGCATCTTCCGCCGCTACGACCATATGGTCGGCGATGGAACCGTCGTGCCCCCCGGCGGCGACGCCGCGATGCTGCGCGTCAAGGGCACGCGCCTCGGCATCGCCGTCACGACTGATGGCAACGGGCGTTACTGCCACCTGGATCCGCACCTCGGCGCACAGCTGGCGGTCGCTGAAGCCGCGCGCAACATCGTCGCCACCGGCGCGAGGCCGCTGGCGGTCACCGACTGCCTGAACTTCGCGAACCCTGACCGGCCCGAGGTCTACTGGGAGATGGAGGAGACGATCGCCGGCCTCGCGTACGCATGCAGGCAGCTGGACCTCCCTGTGGTCAGCGGGAACGTCAGCCTCTACAACGAGAGCGAGGACTCGGCCATCTATCCGACGCCCGTGGTCGGGATGATCGGGCTGATCGACGACTACGGCAAACGCCTTCAAGCTGGGTTCCGGGCCGAGGGTGACTTCGTGCTGCTGATCGGATCGAGCCACAACGACCTCGGCGGCACCGAGTACCTGAAGGTGGAGCACGGCTACGTCGCCGGCCGGCCGCCGGCGCTGGACCTGACCCGGGAGCAGGCGGTGAACCGCGTAATCCTCACGGCCGCGCACAGCGGATACCTGCACTCCGCCCACGACCTGGCCGAAGGCGGAATGCTGGTGGCGCTCGCCGAGTGCTGCCTGATCGGCGGTATCGGGGTGCGCTGCCCCGCGGTCCGGCCCGAGCCGCCGCTGCGCCTGGATGCGGCCTTCTTCGGAGAATCGCCAAGCCGTTACATCGTGAGCGTGCCCTCACGGGCGATGCCGGAGATGCAGTCGCTCGCGCGCCGGAACAACGTCGAGCTCTCGCTGCTGGGGCTCACGTCCGGCGACACGTTGGAGTTCGAGGGCCAGGTCAAGCTGTCGCTGCCCGAGCTGCGCGGTGCATGGGAGGTCATGGTCAGCTAGATGTGCGGGGTCTTTGGAATCTGCGCCGAACAGGGTGTCGACGTCGCCAACCTGACGTACTTCGGCCTTTTCGCGCTCCAGCACCGCGGCCAGGAGTCCGCGGGCATCGCGGTCTCGGACGGTGTCTCGGTGCGCGTGCACCGCGACATGGGCCTCGTCGCGCAGGTCTTTTCCGCCTCGATGATCAAAGAGTTGGGCCAGGGCTCGGTCATCGCCCTCGGCCACACGCGATATTCGACGACCGGCGCGAGCCGCGCCGAGAACGCGCACCCGCTTCCATTCGTGCATCCCACGCTCGGCCCCGGCGCGATCGCCCACAACGGCAACCTCCTCAACGCCGACGCCCTGCGTGCCCAGCTCGTCGAGCGCGGCGTCGAGTTCGGGACCACGCTCGACACCGAGGTCATGGCGCGCCTGATCGAGAGCACGCACGGCCGGTCCTGGGAAGAGGTGATCCGGCGCACGTTCTCGCGAGTCGTCGGTGCCTACTCGTGCGGCATCATCACGCCGAACCAGCTCATCGCGCTCCGGGACCCCTTCGGCTTTCGCCCGCTCTGCCTCGGCTACATTCCGCTGGCCGGCCAGCCCGCGCACGTGATCGCCTCCGAGACCTGCGCCCTCGACACGGTCCACGCGACGTTCGTGCGCGAGGTCCAGCCGGGGGAGATGGTCGTCATGGACGAGCACGGAGTGCACAGCGTCAACTTTCAGACCGCCAACAAGCACGCGATGTGCGTGTTCGAGTTCATCTACTTCGCGCGACCCGACTCGATCCTCAAGAACTGCGAGCTCGAAGACGCGCGTATCCGCATGGGTCACGAGCTCGCGCAGGAAGCTCCCGTGGAGGCGGACATGGTGGTTCCGTTTCCCGACTCGGGCACCCCCGCCGCGATCGGCTACGCGGAAGCGTCCGGCATTCCGTTTCGCGAAGCCATGATGAAGAGCCGCTACATCAACCGCACCTTCATCCAGCCCGACCAGTCGCTGCGCGAATCGGGTGTGATGTTGAAGCTCAACCCGCTGCCGCGTTCGATCAAGGGCAAGCGCCTGATAGCAGTCGACGATTCGATCGTCCGGGGCACCACCTCGCGCCGCATCATCGAGCGCCTGCGGGCAGCCGGCGCGAAAGAGATCCACATGCGGATCTCCAGCCCGCCCATGCGATTTCCGTGTTTCATGGGGGTGGACATCGGCTCGACCAAGGAGCTGATCGCGGCCGGCCGGTCAGTCGATGAGGTGCGCAAGCAGATCGGCGCCGACTCGCTCCACTACCTGTCCATCCCTGGCTTGATCCGCGCCATCGGGCGCGGCACGGCCCAGGAATTCTGCAGGGCGTGCTTCGACGGCTCCTACCCCGTGCCGGTGCCGCAGCAGCTCGAAATGGACAAGATGCAGTTCGAGAGTCCGGCCCTGGCCAAGGTTTGAGCACCGAGGGCCTGTCCTACGCCGCGGCCGGCGTCGACATCGCGGCCTATGAACGGGCCCTGGAGCGGGTCAGGCCGCTGATCGCCGCCACGCACGGCCAAGAGGTGGCAGCAGGCGTCGGCCCCTTCGCGGGGCTCTACGCCTTGCCCGGCGGCGGGCATCTGGCTGCGAGCGCCGACGGCGTCGGGACGAAGATCAAGGTCGCCATCGCCGCGGGCCGGCACCGCGGCATCGGCATCGACATCGTCAATCACTGCGTCAACGACATCGCGACCGCCGGCGCCCGCCCGCTTTTCTTCCTCGACTACTTCGCCACCGGTCAACTCGACCCGGACGTCTTTGCCCAGCTCGTCGAAGGCATGAGCGCGGCCTGCCTGGCCGCCGGCTGTGCCCTGCTCGGCGGCGAGACCGCCGAGATGCCCGGCGTGTACGCGCTTGGCGACTACGACCTTGCGGGTTTCATCGTCGGGTTGGTCGAGGGCTCGGCGCCTCGCGCTTCGATCCAGGCCGGGGACGTGCTGCTCGGGCTGCACTCCAACGGACTGCACACCAACGGCTACTCGCTGGCTCGCAAAGTCTTCGAGGGCGTGCCGCTCGACGGCCGCCTCGCCGACGAGCTCCTTGCGCCGCACGCCTCATATCTGGAGGACATGCGGACCATCCGATGGAAGGGAGCCGCGCACATCACCGGGGGCGGGATCCTCGGCAACCTCCCGCGCTGCCTCCCGCCCGGGCTGGGCGCGCGACTCGATCGGCGCAGCTGGGAGGCGCCGCCGATCTTCGACAGGATCCGCAAGCGAGGTCGGGTCTCCGACGACGAGATGTGGGGAACGTTCAACATGGGTCTCGGGATGATCCTGGTCATGGATCCGAAAGAAGTGCCGAAGGGCGCACTGGTGGTGGGCGAGGTGGTCAAGCAATCCGGGCCGGACAGGGTGAGCATCAGCTGAGACTCGGCGTCTGCGTCTCCGGGCAGGGCACCAACCTCCGCAACCTCGTCGAGCGTGGATTCGACGTGGTCGCGGTGGCCACCAACCGTCCGTCATGCGCGGCGGCCGCATTCGCGCGCGGCCGAAGCCTTCCCGTGGCTGAGCTCTCACAGAGATCATTCGCTTCGGCCGAGGAGCGGGACATCGCGATGCGGGACTTCTTTCGCAGGCAGCATGTGCAGCTGGTGATCGATGCCGGTTACGACCGCATCCACACGAGGCCGTTCCTCGACGCGTTCGAGGGGCGCATCATCAACGTGCATCCGTCGCTGCTGCCGATGTTCGCTGGAGGCATGGACGCGATCGAGCAGGCGCTCGAGAGCGGGTTGAAGTTCACGGGCGCGACCGTCCACGTCGTGACCGCCGAGCTCGATGGCGGTCCAATACTGCTGCAGGACTCAGTGCCGATCGTCGACGGGGACACCGTCGAGACTCTGCGCGCCAGGGTTCACGAGGTCGAGCACCGGATACTTCCCGAGGGCGTCCGCATCATGGAGGCGACGCTTGCCGACCGCTCTTCTATCCGTTAGCGACAAGACCGGGCTCGCGGCCTTTGCTCGCGGGCTCGTCCGGCTCGGCTACGAGCTGTTCGCCACCGGTAGCACGCTGGAGGCGCTGCACGATGCCGCGGTCGACGCCCGGCCGGTGAGCGACCTCACGGGCTTCCCCGAGATGATGGACGGGCGGATCAAGACGCTGCATCCGGGCGTGCACGCTGGCATCCTGGCCCGGCGCGACCGCCCCGAGCACCTGGCTGCCCTGTCGGAGCACAGGCTGCGCGAGATCGACCTTGTCTGCTGCAACCTGTATCCGTTCGTGAGCACCGTTCTGCAGCCGGACGTGACCTTCGAGCAGGCCATCGAGCAGATCGACATCGGCGGCCCGGCGATGATCCGCGCGGCGGCCAAGAATCACGAATCGGTCGTCGTCGTGGTGCGTCCGGAGCGCTACTCGGAGATCCTGTCTTCGCTCAGCGAAGGCACGATCGATGCGGAGGCGCGACGCCGGCTGGCCGCCGAGGCATTCGCTCACACGGCCGCCTACGACGCCTGGATCGCCGCATACATGAGAGGCCGGAACGGATTTCCTTCCGAGATCACGATCCCTGGACAGCTCGCCGAACCGCTCAAGTACGGCGAGAACGACCACCAGAAGGCGGCGTTTTACAGGCTCGGGCCCGATCCGGGCGGGCTCGGCGGGGCGACGCAGGTGCAGGGCGCGCCGCCTGGCTTCAACAACCTGCAGGACGCGTCGGCCGCGATCCAGCTCGTGATGGATTACGCCCAACCGGCCGCGGCGATCATCAAGCACATGAACCCGTGCGGACTTGCGGTCGCGCGGGACATCACGACCGCGTACCGAATCGCTTACGAGTGCGACAGGGTGGCCGCGTTTGGCGGTGTCGTCGCGCTGAACCGGCCGCTGGATCGGCCCACCGCCGAGCAGATCTTGCAGATCGTCACGCACGTCGTGATCGCCCCGGAGGTGCTCGACGAGGCCCGTGTCGTGCTGGCGCGGCGCAAGAGCATGGTCGTCCTGGCCGCGCCTCCCGCACGGACGGGACTGTTCGATTACGACGTGCGCTCGGTACCGGGAGGACTGCTCGTGCAGGAGTGGGACCGCGCAACTTTCGACCGGGCGTCAACCAGGGTTGTGACCGAACGCGCGCCAACCGAGGCGGAATGGGAGCAGCTTGGGCTGGCGTGGATCGCCGTGAAGCATGTGAAGTCGAACGCGATCGTGATCTTCAGAGACGACGCGGCGGTCGGCGTGGGCGCCGGCCAGATGAGTCGGGTCGAGGCCGTGCAGCTGGCTGTGCTCCGCGCCGGTGACCGCTCGCGCGGCGCGGTGCTGGCGTCAGACGCGTTCTTTCCGTTTGCCGACGGCCTCGAATTCGCCGCTCGGGCCGGCGTGACCGCCGCGATTCAACCGGGCGGCTCGATGAAGGACGCGGAGGTGATCGCCGCCGCTAACGCGGCCGGCATGGCGATGGTCGTCACCGGGCGCCGCCACTTCCGGCACTGATGTCGAGGAGATTCGGGGAAGAGGGGCGCGAGCTTTCCTACGGCTCGTACCTCAAGGTGCCAGAGCTCCTGTCGCTGCAGCATCGCCTCAGCCAGGAGCCCGACGAGCTGCTGTTCATCGTCGCGCACCAGGCGTACGAGCTCTGGTTCAAGGTCGTGCTGTTCGAGCTCGAGGCGGCGCGCGACCGCATCGACGCCGACGACATCTTCTTCGCGCGCCATCACCTGCATCGCGTCCACGTGATCGAGGAGCTGCTGGTGGAGCAGATCGAAGTCCTGGAGACCATGTCGCCGCAGGACTTCCTTGCGTTTCGCTCCAAGCTGGCGCCGGCGAGCGGCTTCCAGTCGGTGCAGTTCCGCGAGATCGAGTTCCTGTCCGGCCTGAAGGAGCCAAAGTACGTCGCCCGCCTCGAGGCCACGCCCGAGGAGTCAGCCCGGCTGCAGCGGCGCCTGGAGGAGCAATCCGTCGACGATGCCTTCCAGGCGCTGGTGAAGCGGCGCGGATCGCCCTCGCTGCTCGACATCTTTCGCGACCGCGAGCGTTACGGCGACCTGTTCGACCTGTGTGAAGGCCTGCTCAACCACGACGAGACCTTTGCCCACTGGCGCGCGCGACACGTGCTGATGGTCGAGCGCCAGATCGGCGCGAAGACGGGGACGGGCGGAAGCTCGGGCGCCGAATACCTGCGCTCGACGCTCGGCAAGCGGTTCTACCCGGAGCTCTGGGAGGTCCGCTCGCAGCTGTGAGCGACGAGACCTTCCCGGGTGAGAGGCCGGAGCACCACATGAAGAAGACGCGCGTGGACGCGCCAAAGGTCACGTGCGGCACCTGCAGGAAGTTCGACGGGACGGCCTGGTGCCGGCACTGGAACTTCCACACGACGGCGGAATCGCCGCCGTGCCGCTTCTACGCACGGGCGAAGTAGGGCTCGTTACCTTTTCCGGCTGGAGCCGGTCTTACAGGCGAAAAGATGCAGGCGGTGGCCTCTCGCGCAGCGAGTGACGTGGACGACCGGGCGGACTTCGAGGCCGCGTTCCGGGAAGTCAGTCGCTCGGCGTTTCTGCTCGCCCGGCACCTCGGCCGGGACACGGACGGGGCAAAAGACGTGGTCCAGGACGCCGCGCTGCGCGCATGGCGCTACCGCTCGTCGCGCACAGGCGAGTTTCGCCCGTGGTTCCTCGCCATCGTTTACCGGCAGTGCCGAGGTCCGCTCCCGGAGTCGCTGCCCCTTCCTCGGGCCTGGGAGACGGTGGCGCCCAACCCGATCGAGTCGTCGATGGATCCGGAGCTGCTGGCGGCGCTCAGCTTGCTGCCTCGCCGCCAACGCGCGGCGCTCTGGCTCCGCTACTGCGACGACCTCACGACCGCCGACGTCGGCCGCATCCTCCATTGCAGCGAAACCGCCGCCAAGCAGCTGCTGCTGAGGGCCCGCGATTCGCTCCGTGAGCGTCTGATCGAACAGGAGTTGAAGAAGTGAAATCGACAGAAGAAGTCGAGAGTCGCCTGCGTTCGTTTTCTTCCTCGGCCACGTTGCGTCCCGCCGACGAACAGGCGGTCGCGGAGATTCATCTGTCGCCGCGTGAGAGCTCACGCCCGCGCACCACGCAGCGGGCGCTTCGTGTTTCGGCGGCGGCGGCGGCGATCGTTCTCGCGATCCTTCTGGTCAATGTCCTGGCCGCCTACTACGCGCCGAAGTACCAGCGCGCCCTCGCGGACTCGGGCGTGGGACCGATCTCCCAGAGGCTTCTGTCCGGCGTTGGCCTGAAAACCGGCGACGTAACAGTCGTCGGTGACTCGGCGACGTCGGCCGGGCACACGCTGAAGCTGGTCGGCGCCTACGCGGACGGCCTGCGCACCGTGCTTTTCGTCTCCGTGGATGGCAAAGGCGTCACGGGCAATCCAAAGGAATATGGAAAAAATCCAGGTGAGTGGGGGATCAGTTTCGACCTGGCGACCCTCACCGACCAGTTCGGCCACTCCTACGGCGGACAGGGCGTCGTTGGACCGACCGACCTCCAGTTCCAACCGTTGGCGTGGCCAGCGTCAGACGTTGGCAGCCGACTCACGCTGCACATCACGGGGATATGGGCGATCTGGAAAATCGCAGAAGAGGGACCGAACAAGGCGATCGACACCGAAGCGCTCACCACCCATGGCGACTGGAGCCTGCACGTGACCTTGATCTCCGCGCCGTACCACACGATCGCCCCGCCGGCGCCGGTGCAAACCCCAACCGCTGACTACACGTTCACGGGGATCAGTGCTTCGGAGACTGAGATGGTGCTGCACTGGACGGTCGACGGGCCGGTGAATGATGGCCTGCGATCTGCGCCGACGCCGCAGGATCCGCCGAGCGCGGCCTACACACAGACGATGCAGGACTACTTCACACCGCGCGTCTACGACGCCAACGGCAACGAGCTGCAGATGGAGGACTGGGGCTACACGTGGCCAAAGACGGGGCCGGCCCAGGGCGAGATGGCGGTCTTCATCAACGGTCCAGGGCGCTACCGAATCCGGCTCGGCAACGCCCTGTCTGCTCCCGACCTACAGCGCTGGGTGGTCGTGCCCTAGAGGCCCGACCGAAGAGCCCTCGGCGGGTCTTCGGCGCCCATGCGGCCCATCTACGGGCTCAGCTCCTGCGCTGCTCGTAGCCCCCGCGCAACCACGGCGCGGGGACCCCGGCAGGTTTGCGCTCGCTCCGCTGCTCGTCGCTTCACCCGGATCTGGGCCACCTGGATCGCCGAATCTCTCGCCGA
>Ga0070717_10001858_pt1 | contig 14758 bp, 11 predicted proteins | sample LARL113metaG_FD_71366 | JGI IMG/M metagenome (GOLD analysis project Ga0070717, IMG submission 71366) | Corn, switchgrass and miscanthus rhizosphere microbial communities from Kellogg Biological Station, Michigan, USA - LAR L11-3 metaG | ecosystem: Host-associated > Plants > Roots > Rhizosphere ... | reverse complement strand
CCGGCGCCACGTACGTCGACCTGCTGCCGGGAGTGGGCCTGACCGCCGCGCGCGACGTCGTGGCGGCGGTGATCGTCGCCGGGATGGTGCTCGGTGTGCTCACGTCACTGCTCAGCTTTCGTCGAGTGCGCGCGTGAAGCTGAACGCCCGCCTGCTCGTGACGGGCGTCACCATCGCGGCGTTGACGGTGGCGGAAGGCGCGGCCGCCAGGGCCGACAACCCGCCTGCCTGCGCGAGCCCCTCGCCGGCTGTCGTCTCCAGCCCCCGCACCTGCGCGGACGCGACCACGTCGGCCCTGGACCAGTTGAAGCAGCGTCTCGGTGGCGATCTGGCGAAGGCGCTCACCACCCAGCAGACGCTCAGCCAGGCGGTGGACGAGGCCTCCGCCAGCGAGCAGCTGCTGAGCGACGAGCTGTCGGTCGAGGAGGCTCGCGTCCAGGACCTGCAGGACCAGATCGCGCAGCTGGACCAGCAGATCGCCGACCTGCAGGCCCAGATCGACGCCGAGAAGGAGCAGATCGCGACGCTCGCCCGCGCGATGTACCGCCGCCCAGCCTCGTTCCTGGACATCGTCGCGAGCTCGGGCAACCTGTCCGACGCCCTCATCGCGACGGCTGACATGATCGTGGCCGGACAGCGCGCGCACGCGCTGCAGGACAAGCTGCAGGCGAACCTGGCCAAGGTCCAGGCGGACCGCGACGCCCGGCAGTCGGCGCTGGACAGGGAGAACGCGATCCTCGCCGAGGTCCAGTCGGGGCTCGACCAGCTTTCGATCGTTCAGGGCACGCTGGACGACCTGACCGGGCAGCTCACCGACCTGATCAGCCGGATCCAGGACGCCGCCGCCCAGCTGCCGAACGAGCCTCCCGACGTGACGGCGGCCCTGGCCCAGGTGCTCGAAGCGGACCAGCAGAACCTGGCGCAGGAGTCCCAGGCCGCGGCGTGGGCACAGGCCAACGCCGGCGCCGGCATGGCCGCCGACCTGAACGAGCTGCCGGTGGGCGCCGGTCCCGCGGGGCTGAAGCTCTCCTGGCCGGTGCTTGGCGGAACGATCACCCAGCCGTTTGGGCCGACGAGCTTCGTGCTCGAGCCGCCCCTCGGCAGGTACGCCCACTTCCATACGGGAATCGACGTCGCCGCGCCGCTCGGATCGGCGGTGCTGGCTGCCGGCGACGGGGTCGTCGTCGCGGTGGCTCACACCTGGGTCGGCTACGGCAACTACGTGATCGTCGCCCACGGCTCGGGCGTGCTCACGCTGTACGCCCACCTGCTCGACACCGCGGTCACCCCGGGGGCGCGGGTCACCAGGGGCGAGCTGCTCGGGCGGGAGGGTTCGAGCGGATACTCGACGGGGCCGCACCTGCACTTCGAGGTGCGTGTCAACGGCCAGGTGACCGACCCGCTGAGGTATTTGCCGACCCGCTGAGGCACAAGGGGGCAGGCCCCCTTGTCGTGAACCCCCAAAGTGACCGCGATGTTTGTGCCTGCGCTGAGCACGGGGCGTGGCCCGGGGAACCCGTGCCACGCAAATCACACCCAGCTGATCTCAGACGCCCAGATTAAGGATTGGGTGGCGCTCGTCTGGGGCACAATTCCACCTGCGCAATGAGGTCACGTTGAGTCGCCTGCTCGGCATAGGCCTCGCCGTCGTATTGGCGATCGGTGTGGTCGCCGCGATCGTGATCTCGTACACACAGAGCCATCACACCCCGATCGCCGGCCTGACCGTGGTCCACGGCGTGATCGGTTCCGAGAAGCAGCCCTTCTTCCAGGATCCCGACGTGATCCGCGAGTTCAACGCCCACGGGTACGACGTGCGCGTCGACACCGCCGGGTCTCGCCAGATCGCGACCAGCGTGGATCTCTCGAAGTACGACTTCGCATTCCCGGCCGGCCAGCCGGCGGCGATCAAGATCCAGCAGGATCACCACGCCAAGACCACGTACATACCGTTCTTCACGCCGATGGCGATCGCCACCTTCACCACCATCGGGGACCTCCTGGTGACGGCAGGTGCCGCCAGCAAGAGCGGAAGCGTCTACACGCTCGACATGGTCAAGTTCATCGACCTAGTCAAGAACAAGACGCGGTGGACCGACATCAAGCCCAACCCGAACTACCAGGCCGGCACACAGGTCTTGATCACCTCGACCGACCCCACGAAGTCGAACTCGGGCGCGATGTATCTCGCCATCGCGTCGTACGTGGCCAACAACAACAACGTCGTCGAAAGCCCGAGCCAGGTCCAGTCCATCCTGCCCACCGTGGCGCCGCTCATCCTGCGCCAGGGCTTCACCGAGTCATCGTCGGAGGCGCCGTTCAACGACTACCTTTCGATCGGCATCGGCAAGGACCCGATGGTGATGGTCTACGAGGCCCAGTACCTGTCCGCGGAGACGGCGAAGAACGGCTCCATCACGAGCTCGATGGCCCTGATGTACCCGAACCCGACCGTCTACTCGAAGCACACGCTGGTCCCGCTGACCTCGAACGGAGACGCCGTCGGGCAGCTGCTGGTCAATGACGCCAAGCTGCAGACCCTCGCCGTCAAGTACGGGTTCCGGACCAACGACCCGAGCGCGTTCACGAAGTACCTCACGGACAAGGGCGTCACGCCGCCGCCCCAGCTCGTCAACGTGATCGAGCCGCCCGCCTACGCCAACCTCGAAGCGATGATCACCGGCATCTCAGCTCTGCAAAGCCAGGTTCAAGGAGGCTGATCCCATGACCGACCAGTCCACCGCCGACCCGACGTCCGACAGCACCGCGCTCGCCCTGGTGCCGCCGCAACCCGTGGCCGTGGTCACCGACCAGCAGGCCGCGGCGCAGGCGCAGCAGATCGACCCCGCCGCCGCCAAGCAGATCGACGCCACCGTTGCCCAGTACGTGAACCAGCTGCTCAGCGCCGACCCGCACTCGCCCGCGTTCGACTCGCAGATCAACGCCATCCACAATCTGGGCGACGCCGACATCCGGGCTTCGGCCTCGGTTTCGAACAACCTGCTCAACCGTCCGGCAAGGGCCATGGAATCGGGGCCGTTCGACCCCAAGTCGAACATCTCCAACAGCCTGGTCAAGCTGCGCAGGACGGTCGAGGACCTCGACCCGACGCAGCAGGGACTGTTCGGCAAGAAGCACCTCTGGGGCACGCTGCCGTTCGGCAACAGCCTGCGTGACTACTTCCACAAATACGAGTCGTCACAGAAGAACCTCGACGCCATCATCCAGTCGCTCTACGCGGGCCAGGACGAGCTGCAGAAGGACAATGCGTCGCTCGACCAGGAGAAGGCCAACATCTGGGCGATCAAGGGAAGGCTCGAGCAGTACATCTACATGTCGGCCGCGCTCGACACCCAGGTCAGCGCCAAGATCGCGGCGCTCCAGACCAGCGACCCGGCCCGCGCTTCGGAGCTGCAGGAAGACGTGCTGTTCTACGTCCGGCAGAAGCGCCAGGACCTGCTCACGCAGCTCGCGGTGAACACGCAGGGCTACCTGGCGATGGACCTGGTGAAGAAGAACAACGTGGAGCTCATCAAAGGCGTGGACCGGGCGACCACCACCACGGTCTCGGCCCTACGCACGGCGATCATCGTCGCCCAGGCGCTGAACAACCAGAAGCTGGTGCTGAACCAGATCAACGCGCTGAACACCACCACGAGCAACCTGATCGAGTCGACCTCCGAGATGCTCAAGCAGCAGTCAGGGCAGGTCTACCAGCAGGCGGCTGACTCGACCATCCAGCTCGAGAAGCTGCAGACCGCGTTCAACAACATCTACTCGTCGATCGACGCCATCGACACCTACAAGGTGCAGGCGCTCGACAGCATGCAGAAGACGATCGACGCGCTCACCGGAGAGGTGCAGAAGGCTCAGAGCTACCTGGACCGGGCCCACGCGGGGCCCGCGCCGGAAGCCGCGGCGGCCACCTCGCTCACGGTCCCCGCGGCACACAGCTGATGCCGCCAGTCCTCCGCCGGCTGGTCGCCGCGGCGATCCCGTTGACGCTGGCCTTCGGGGCCTGCAGCACGCCGGCGCCTGTGGACACGTCGCACCAGCTGACCGTTCTGGCTGGCTCGGAGCTGAAGGACCTGGTCCCCCTGCTCCCCGACATCCAGAAGAACACCGGGTACACGGTGAAGCTCTCGTACACCGGATCCCTGGACGGTGCGCAGGCCATCGTCGACGGCGACAAGAGCGACATGGCGTGGTTCTCGAGCGGCAACTACCTCACGCTGCTCGAGGGCAAGACCGGGCGGATCATCGCCCAGCAGCCGATCATGCTGTCGCCGGTCGTCATCGGCGTCAAGCACAGCGTGGCCGCGAGCCTGGGCTGGTCGGGCTCGACCTCGGTCACGTGGGCTGACATCGCGAACGCGGCCAAGGCCGGGAAGTTCCATTTCGCCATGACCAACCCGGCCGCCTCCAACAGCGGCTTCGTCGCGCTGGTGGGGGTGGCGTCGGCCTTCGCGGGCAGCGGGGCCGCCCTCGACTCGGGCTCGATCAACGTGGACAAGCTGAAGGAGTTCTTCAGCGGGCAGGTCCTCACCGCGGGAAGCTCGGGCTTCCTGGCCGACACGTTCGTCCGCCAGCAGAACCGCGTGGACGGGATCATCAACTACGAGTCGGTGCTGCTCGAGCTGAACTCGGGCGGCAAGCTGCACGAGCCGCTCGACCTGGTCTACCCGAAGGACGGCATCATCACCGCCAACTACCCGCTGATGCTGCTGAACCCGGCGAAGCGGGACGGATACGACAAGGTCACCGCGTACCTTCGCTCTGCCGCCGTCCAGCAGCAGATCATGACCACCACCGACCGGCGGCCGTCGATTCCAGACGTCAAGCCGGACTCGCGTTTCAGCACTCAGCTGCTGGTCGAGCTTGCCTTCCCGTCCAACCTCACGATCATCGACAACCTCCTCTTCGCGTACCTCGACCAGATCCGGCCGCCGGCGCACACGTACTTCGTGCTCGACATCAGCGGCTCGATGGACGGCGACCGCCTGAACGGGGTGAAGAAGACCTTCGACAACCTGACCGGGGCGGACCAGACGATCACGGGCAGGTTCGCCAGGCTGCGCCAGCGCGAGGAGATCACGATCATCCCGTTCAACGGCTCGGTGCAGGACAACCGGACCTTCACCATCAACGACATCAGCTCCGGCAGCCCCGACCTCGCTGCGGTGCGCGACTACGTGAACAGGCTTCAGGCCAACGACGGCACCGCCATCTACGACGCGTTGATCCAGGCTTACGTATCCGCCGGGAGGGACAAGCAGGCGGAGCCCGACCGCTTCTACTCGGTCGTGCTCATGACCGACGGCGAGAACAACGCGGGCCACGACGCGAACGGATTCGCGTCCTTCTACAAATCGCAGCCGGCCGACGTGCAGGCGATTCCGACGTTCGCGATCATCTTCGGCGAGGCGAGCCCGCAGGAGCTGACGAATATCGCCACCCTGACGGGCGGCCAGGTCTTCGACAGCCGCAATGCGTCGCTGTCGCAGGTGTTCAAGGTGATCCGTGGCTACCAGTGATCCCGGACGGATCGATGTAAGCCCCGTTCTCCGCTATCTGTACAGCGGCAAGAACATCGTCGGCTGCACGCTGGCGCTGTTCGGGCTGCTGCTGTTCTTCACGGGCGTGGTGACCAGCCTGTTCTGGCCCTTCATCGTCATCGCCATGTACGTGATCGGGGCGCTGCTCGCCCCAGGGCCCACCAAGCTGGAGCTGGCTGGCACGTCCTTCGACCCGGACAGCATCCGGCGCAGCCTTCAGCAGCAGCTCAGCAAGGCGAACGGCAAGCTGTCACCGCAGCTGCAGCAGAAGCTGCAGGGGATCGCGGACACCATCCAGGGCATCCTGCCGCACTACGCGGACTTCCCCGCCGGCTCACCGGATCTGTTCGTGGTCGGGCGAACGGCGACAGACTACCTGCCGTCTGCGCTCCAGGCCTACCTGAACCTGCCGCGCGCCTACGCCACGCTGCACAAGATGGCGAACGGCAAGACCGCCGACCAGGTGCTTTCCGATCAGCTCGACCTGCTCGCCACCAAGATGGACGACGTCGCGGACGCGGTGCACAAAAAAGACTCAGACGCGCTGCTCGCGAACGGAAGGTTCCTCGAGGAGAAGTTCGGCCCGTCGGCCCTGGCGCTGCCGCAGTCGACCTGAGGATTTGAAACTACGCGGGCGGGTTACACAGCGCTGCGTAACGCAGGGTGCTATCTAGCTCCGGCAACCTGCATGTTGCTGCGTCCGCACCAAGGCAAACGCCACTTTGCGCGGTCGCTCCACACATGAGTTGGCAAGGAGTTCGCTGTGCAAGAAGATCTACAGGCTCGGTGGCACAACGTCGTCAGGCGTCGTGCGTTTCTGAAAGGCATCGGCATCGCGGGAGCAATGCTTCCAGCGGGCGCGCTGTTGGCGACCGGCGTGAAAGCCGCGGGCTTCGAAGGCCTCAAGCGCACCGTCGTCCGGGCGGCCACACCGCTTGGCTCCGGTGACGTCGCGATTCTGCGCTTCCTCGCCGCCGCGGAGATCCTCGAAACCGACCTCTGGCAGCAGTACAACGAGCTCGGTGGGGTCAACGGCGGGAACGCCGCTTACATGGCCGCGCTCTCGAACCTCGACGGCGACATGCCGCAGTACATCACAGACAACACCGACGACGAGGTGAGCCACGCGGCCTTTCTGAACGCGTACCTGGAGTCGCGGGGCGCCAAGGCGGTTGACCTGAGCGAGTTCAAGACTCTGCCGAGCAGCAAGGCGACTGGCGCCAGGCAGGTTCGCAGGCTCACCAATCTGCAAAAGCTCGTCGTCGACACTAGCTTCTACACGCGGTACCGAAGCTCGGAGAATCCCGACCTTGGCGGCACGTTCGCCCAGGCCGTCAACATCGTCAACGAACCGGCGATTCCGCTGAACGACAGCGACACTCCGCCGACCATGGACCAGCCCGTGCCTCCCGTCACCGCGCAGGCGCGCCGCATGCAGGCAATCGCCAACACGGCCGGATTCCACTTCGGCTACATCGAGCAGGGCGGGGCCAGCTTGTATGCATCGCTGGCGCTAAAGGTCACCGACCTTGAGGTGCTGCGCGTGGTGATAAGCATCGGTGGCGTCGAGATCGACCACTTCGGCCTGTGGCACGACAAGATGGGCAACGCCGTCGCCCAGCCACTGGCCGGCGTCACCGACCCTCAGACTGGGGTCACGTTCCCGGACCTGAACAACCCGGCGACCGAGCTGTCTCAGACCAACAAGATTTTGCCCGAACCTACGGACTTCCTGCGTAACAGCGGCCTGCCCGAGGTTTCCATCATCCGGCCGACCCTGACCGAGAACGCCGGCGCGGTCGCAACCATAAAGTCCTTCACGGCCGACCTTCTCTTCGAGGGCCAGTCACCGGAGTTCTTTCAGGCGGTTATGGCCCTCGCCGAGGCCGCGGACGCGGCCAAGCGCGCTTTCTAGGCACTCCGCAGCAATTTCGGACAGCTGAGCAGGTGGGTCGGCGGCGCCCAAAACCCGTGCCGCCGGCCCGCTCTACACGCTCTCGCCTGCCTTGATGTGCTGACCGATCAGCAGCGCGCACTCGCGCATCAGCTCGAGGAGCTCCTGCTCGATCTGCACCCGGTCCTTGCTCGCCCCGCAAAGAGTGCCGAACCAATGCCCATCGGCCGCGAACACGGGATAGGAGACGAACGTCTGGATCCCGAGCAGCCTCGCCACGCTGCTCTTGGGGAACGTCTTCTGGGCGTCGGTGGTGTAGTTCGGCCCGCCTTCGACCACGAACCTGCAGACGCCTTCCGACCACGGCAGCGAGATGTCCTCCGGGATGTGAAAGAGCTCGCTCGTGTTGTAGGAGAAGACGATCCGCTGCTCGTCCTCGTCGAGCCGCGTCTCCGCCAGGTAGGTCGAGCTCAAACCGGTCAGCTCCGCGAGCCTGACCAGCAGGCCGCGAGCCACCGTTTCGAGATCCTCTCCCGCCGCTGCCGCTTCAGCCAGGAGCTCCCGCGCGCTCGTTGGCATCCCACCACTAACGGTAGCCGGTAGACGTTGGAATACGGGCACTACCCCCGCGGGTAGGCATGCCGTAAGATGCTCGGCCATGCGTAGCTCGATGTCCGGTGCCCAGGCGCGTCCCACTCTGACCCGCCGCCGCGCGATCGACTACGTGCTCTGCGCCAGCTGCTTCTGTAGGTAGCCGAGCTCCACGTCGGGCCCGCTGGCCCAGCCGCGCCCATCGGCGCGCGCATCGTCGACCGGCAAACCAATCAAAGGCGGAGGCGCATCGATTTGTCAAATCTGTTGGATCGCTCGGTGCTGGAAGGACTTTCCAGCAACGAGACGATCAAGGCGAAGAGCAATCATCTGCGGGGCCTCATCAAAGAGGAGCTCGTCGAGGACACGCCCGCGTTCACGGACGACTCCGAGCAGCTGCTCAAATTCCACGGCATCTATCAGCAGGACGACCGTGACCGCCGCAAGGAGGCGCGGGCCAAGGGCCTCGACAAGCACCACCAGCTGATGATCCGCACGCGCATTCCCGGCGGCATCGTCTCAGCCGACGCCTACCTCGCCCACGACGACATCGCCGAGCGCTGGGCCAACGGAACGTTAAGGGTCACCACCCGGCAGGACTTCCAGCTGCACGGCGTCCTCAAGGGCAATCTCAAGAAGTCGATCCGCGCCATCAACGACTCGCTGCTGACGACGCTCGGGGGGTGCGGCGACGTCGAGCGGAACATCATGTGCTGCCCAGAGCCGCTGGCCGACCCGTTCCACGCCCACGTCCACCGCTCGATCGCCGCGCTGGTGAACGAGCTGACCCCGCGCACGAAGGCCTACCACGAGATCTGGCTCGACGGCGAGGTGGTCCAGACCTCCGAGCCGGAGCCCGAGCCGCTCTACAGGAGCCAGTACCTGCCGCGGAAGTTCAAGACCACGGTCGCGCTCGAAGGCGACAACTGCGTGGACATCTACGCGCACGACCTGGCGATCGTGGCCATGCGCGGGGAGGAGGGGACGCTGCGGGGATTCAACGTGCTGGTCGGCGGCGGCCTGGGCCGCACTCACAACAAACCCGAGACCTTCGTCGCGGTGGCTCAGCCGCTCGCGTTCGTGCCCCCGGAGGAGATCGTCGACGTGGCCCGCGAGGTGGTGGCGGTGCAGCGCGACTACGGCGACAGGACCAACCGCAAGCACGCGCGCTTGAAGTACACGATCGCGGACCGGGGCCTGGACTGGTTCCGGTCGGCGGTGGAGCGGCGCCTGGGCCATCAGCTTCGGCCGGCCGAGCGCCTCTCGTGGCAGCCGGTCGACGACCACCTCGGCTGGCACGAGCAGGGTGACGGCAGGTGGTACCTCGGCGTGTACATCGAGAACGGCCGCATCGCCGACTCCGGCGATGTCCGCTACCGGACGGGCCTGCGCCGCATCGTCGAGGAGCTGCGGCCCGAGGTGCGGCTCACCGCGCAGCAGAACGTCATCCTGGCGGGCATCGCGCCGGCCGATCGCCGGCGCGTCGACGCCTTGCTCGCCGAGAACGGCATCGCCGCGGTCGACGCTCTACCTCGCGCCCTCCGTTACGCGATGGCGTGCCCGGCCATCCCGACCTGCGGCTTGGCGGTGGCTGAAGCCGAAAGGGCTCTGCCCAGCCTCATCCGGCGCATCGCGGCAATGCTCGACGAGCTCGGCCTCGGCGACGAGCGCATCAGCTTTCGGATGAGTGGATGCCCCAACGGCTGCTCGCGCCCGTACCTGGGCGACGTCGGGTTTGTGGGCACCACGCTCGGCAAGTACGACGTGATGCTCGGGGGCGACTTCAACGGCACGAGGCTCAACCGCGTGTTCGCGCCGAACATGCCGATCGCGGAGATCACATCTCTTCTGCGGCCGCTCTTCGAGGCGTTCCGAGCCGAGAGGCAAGCCGGCGAGGGATTCGGCGACTGGGTCGACAGGCTGGGCTTCGAGGCGGTGCGCGACCGCGCGGTGGTCAGCGCATGAGGCTGCGGCTGCAGGTGGTCGCGGTCGCAACTCTGGTGCTCGCCGCCTGCGGCAGCTCGGCCGATGCCGGCGGGTCGGCGGACAACGGGCCGCTGACGCTGCGGCTCGGGTACTTCCCGAACCTCACCCACGCTTCAGCGCTGGTCGGCGTCAAGAAGGGGTTCTTCGCGTCCGCCCTGGGCCCGGGCGTGACGATCGAGACGCACACCTTCAATGCGGGCGGCGACGCCGTGACCGCGATCCTCTCCGGCTCGATCGACGCCACGTTCGTCGGCCCGAACCCGACCACCAATGCCTACGTGCAGTCTCACGGCGAGGCCGTGCGCGTGATCGCCGGCGCAACCTCGGGCGGTGCGCTGCTGGTGGTGAAGCCCTCCATCACGTCGCCGTCACAGCTGAAGGGCAAGAAGATCGCCGACCCCCAGTTGGGCGGCACGCAGGACGTCGCCCTGCGCTGGTACCTGAAGGGCCTCGGCTACAAGACCGACACCGCCGGCGGGGGTGACGTCAACGTCCTGCCCCAGGACAACTCGCAGGCCCTGAACGCGTTCAGGCAGGGCCAGATCGACGGCGCCTGGGTGCCTGAGCCGTGGGCCAGCCGCCTGACCGTCGAGGGCGGCGGCAAGGTGCTGGTCGACGAGCGCGACCTGTGGCCCGGCGGTCAGTTCGTGACCACCAACCTGATCGTCTCGACCCAGTTCCTCGGCGCCCACCCGAAGCGGACGAAGGCGCTGCTCGAGGGCCTGTATGCCGCCACGCAGTACATCAGCTCGAATCCCAAGGAGGCGCAGACCGTCGCCAACGACGCCGTGGCCGAGATCACGGGCAAGAAGCTGGCGAGCGGCGTGGTCGGCGCGGCGTGGCCGCACATGACGTTCACGCTCGATCCGCTGGCGGCCACGCTCAAAGCCTCGGCCGATCACGCGCGCAGCCTGGGCCTACTGTCGAATGTCAACCTGGCCGGCCTCTACGACCTGACCCTCCTCAACCAGGTGCTGGCCGAGCACGGCCTGCCGGCAGTGAGCGGACTGTGAGCGAGCTGGCGGTCGGCCTGGAGGCGCGACCGAGCCCCACCTTTGCGCCGGGGCTGGGCCGCGCGGCGCTGGAACGGGCGTGGTCGGCCGTGTGGCCCAAGGTCGTCGCGGTCGCCCTGGTCCTCGGCCTCTGGCAGCTCGTCGTGTGGTCCGGCTGGCGCCCCGACTACGTGTTGCCCGGGCCGTGGCCGGTGCTGCGGACGCTCGGCGACGACCTCGGGCGGGTGGACTTCTGGGTCGGCGTGTCGGTGACGATGCGGCGGGCGCTCACCGGCTACCTGATCGCGGTCGCGCTTGGCGCCGCCGCCGGCCTCCTTGTCGCGCGCGTCCGCATCCTGCGCAAGGCGATCGGGTCGGCGATCCTAGGCCTCCAGTCGATGCCCTCGATAGCCTGGTTCCCGCTCGCGATCCTGCTCTTCCAGCTGAGCGAAGGCGCGATCCTGTTCGTGGTCATCCTGGGCGCCGCGCCGGCCATCGCCGGCGGCCTGCTGGGCGGCGTCGACCACGTCCAGCCGCTGCTGATCCGAGTCGGCCGGGTGATGGGTGCGCGCGGGCTGCGGCTCTACCGCCACGTCATCCTCCCGGCGGCGCTGCCGTCCTTCGTCGGGGGGTTGAAGCAGGGCTGGGCTTTTGCCTGGCGAAGCCTGATGGCGGGAGAGCTGCTCGTCGTCGTCGCTCACCAGCCGTCGCTGGGACAGCAGCTGCAGTTCGCGCGGGACTTCGCGGACGCACAGCAGCTCCTCGCCCTGATGATCGTGATCTTCGCCGTCGGCGTGAGCATCGACTCCGTCTTCGGCGCGGCCGATCGCGCCATTCGCACCCGCTGGGGGCTGAGCGCGGGGGAATGAGGTACTACCCCGTCTTCCTGGACCTCGCCGGACAGCCGTGCGTCGTGCTGGGGGGCGGCCGCTTCGCGATCGAGAAGGTGGAGGCGCTGCTCGAAGCGGGTGCGAAGGTGCGCGTCATCACATCTCGAGCCGCGCCCTCGCTCCGGGATCTGGCCGCGGCCGGACGCATCGAGCTCACGCCTCGCGACTTCACCGGCGGCGACCTTTTGGGCGCGCGCCTCGTCGTGGACGGCAGCGGCGATGAAGAGATCAACCGGGCGAGCTGGGCGGAGGCCGAGGCGGCGGGCATCCTCATCAACGTCGTCGACCGGCCCGAGCGGTGCCGGTTCATCGCGCCGGCGATCGTGCGCCGCGACCCGCTGCTGATCGCCATCTCGACGTCCGGCGAGAGCCCATTCCTGGCCTCCGCACTTCGCGCTCGCCTCGAGCGCTGGCTCGGCCGCGAGTGGGCGCCCTTCACCGCGCTCGTCGGCCGGGTGCGGCGGAGCCTCCGCGAGCGGGGCGTGCCGATCGGCGACCAGACTCGCGTGTACAGGCGCCTGCTCAACTCCGATGTGCGCGGCCTGCTGCGCGCGGGCAGGGACGGCGACGCTCACCAGCTGGCGCTGGCGATCGAGCAATCGCACTCGGCGCCGGCGCAGGGTCGCGTGGCCCTGGTCGGCGCCGGCCCCGGTGATCCCGAGCTGCTCACGGCCAGGGCGCTCGACCTGCTCGCCTCCGCCGACTATGTCCTCCACGACGCGCTGATCGCGGCCGAGACGCTCGCCCTGTGCGGCCCGGATGCGCGCCTCGAGAACGTGGGCAAGCGCGCCGGCCACGACAACCCGCGCCAGGAAGAGATCAACGCACGGCTGGTCGAGCTCGCGCGGGCGGGACATGACGTGGTGAGGCTCAAGGGCGGCGACCCCTTCGTGTTCGGCCGCGGCGGCGAAGAGCTGGCCGCCCTGGTCGAGGCGGGCGTGGACGTGGTGGTCTGCCCCGGCGTCAGCGCCGCGCTGGCCGCTCCGGCCGCGGCGGGAATTCCGCTGACCATGCGGGGCGTCTCCTCCTCGCTCGCCATCACCACCGCCCATGGCAGCGACGGCCTGGAGCGCCTGGCCGGCCTCGCGCGCAGCGCCGAAACGCTGGTGGTCATGATGCCGCGGGCGAGCCTGGCCGAGATCGCAGCCACGGTCATCCCCGTGGTGGGCGGCGCCCGTCCGGCGGCGGTGATCGCCGAGGCAACGCTGCCGGGCCAGCGGTCGGTGACCGCGCGGCTCGACGGCATCGCCCGCGCCGCCGACGAGGCGGGCATCGGCACACCGGCCACGCTCGTCATCGGCGACGTGGTCAACGCCATCCCGGCCCAGTCACTGTTCGAGGCGACGGTCGGCTTCCAGTTCGGCTAGCTTGGGCTGGTGCGATCTCTCAGGCTGGGCACTCGCGGCTCGCGGCTGGCGTTGTGCCAGAGTCGCCTCGTCGCCGACCGGCTGCGCGCCCATGGGATCGGGGTCGAGGTGGTCACCATCGTGTCCGACGGCGACGTCCGTGCGCCCGACGCCCCGATCGGCGAGGGCATCTTCGTGACCGCGCTCGAACGCGCCCTGGCCGGCGGCGAGATCGACCTGGCGGTGCACAGCGCCAAGGACCTGCCGCTCGACGAGGATCCGCGGACTGCCGTCGCCGCCTACCCCGAGCGCGCAGACCCGCGCGACGCGCTGGTGACCCGGGGCCGCGAAGCCTCGCTGGACGAGCTTCCGAAGGGCGCGCGGGTCGGCACCGACAGCCCTCGCCGCGCCGGCTTCGTGCGCTCGGTGAGGCCGGACCTCGAGGTGGTCGCGCTCCACGGCAACGTCGACACCAGGCTTCAACGCCTGGATTCGGGCCACGCCGATGCCCTCGTCCTGGCGGCGGCCGGCCTGGACCGCCTGGGCGCCCGCGCCCGCGCCGTGCGCCTGGAGCCCGACGTGATGCCGCCCGCCCCCGGCCAGGGCGCGCTCGCCGTGCAGGTCCGCCGCGACGACGCCGAGATTGCCGCCATCCTCGCCCCCATCGACGATGCCGACGTGCGCAGCGCGGTGGTCGCCGAGCGCGCCCTCCTCAAGGCGATGGGCGGCGGCTGCCGCGCGCCGGTCGGCGCGGTCGCGGAGCGCAGCGGCTCCGGGTTCACGCTGCTCGCGGGCGCGGTCACGCCCGATGGGCGCACGCGCCACGTGCTTCGGCTGACCCTCGACGGGGAGGTGGCGCATGCCGTCTCCGGTGCGGCGAGAGAGCTCAACCGGAACGTGCCGATTCGAGCCAGGGCCCTCATCGACACGAGGCCGGAGCGGGACGAGCGGCTCCGAAGGGCCGTCGAGGGGCTTGGCTTCCGCCACCTGCATGTGCCGGCGATCGAGATCGGCGATACCCCGAACGCGGGCGGGCTCGAACGCGCCCGGGCGCGGCTCGGCGAGTACGACTGGGTCGTGGTGACCAGCCGGCGCGGGGTGGAGGCCCTTCTCGACTCCGGGGTGACGCCGCCCCCCCGGGTGCGCTGGGCAGCGGTCGGCGACAGCACCGCCGCAGCGCTGCGCGGGCGCGGGGTGGAGGCAGCCTGCATCCCCGCCGCTGCGACGGCGGCCGCCATCCCGGCGGCGATGAGCGCGCTGGGTTCGCTGGAAGGCGCTCGCGTGCTGCTCGCCCGGGCCGACGCCGCCGACGGCGCGCTGCCGCGACGGCTGGCTCAGCTGGGCGCAGTCGTCGACGACGTCGTCGCCTACCGCACCTCGACGGCGCCGGCAGGCTCGCGGCGTGTGCTCGCGGCCGCGCTCGAAGACCCGCAGCTGGAGGCGCTGATCTTCGCCTCCGGCTCGGCCGTGAAGGGGCTGGTCGAGCTCAGCGGCGCCGCCGCAG
>Ga0070717_10001856_pt1 | contig 14759 bp, 12 predicted proteins | sample LARL113metaG_FD_71366 | JGI IMG/M metagenome (GOLD analysis project Ga0070717, IMG submission 71366) | Corn, switchgrass and miscanthus rhizosphere microbial communities from Kellogg Biological Station, Michigan, USA - LAR L11-3 metaG | ecosystem: Host-associated > Plants > Roots > Rhizosphere ... | reverse complement strand
CCAGTCCCGCGTTGGCCCCGGCCTGCTCGGCGAACACGGCTCCGATCACGGCCACGATGACGGCGATCTTGGTGCCGGTGAACACGCTCGGCAGCGCCGACGGAAGCTCCACACTGAAGAACACGCGGCGGCGTGACATGTCCAGCGTTCGCATCAATTTGATCAAATCTGGGTCGATAGCGGAGAAACCGGCCAGCGTGGTGACCACGATCGAGAAGAACGAGACGAGCGCGATCACCACCAGCTTGGGCAGGATGCCGAACCCCAGCCACAGCACGAGTACCGGCGCGAGCATCGGGATGGGAATCGTCTGGGAGGCGATCAACACCGGGTACAGCCCTCGCCGCAACGTCAGGAAGAAATGCATCGCGCTGGCCAGCAGCAGCGCCGCCACGGCGGCAACCGCGATCCCCAGGACGACCTCCTCGGCCGTCACCAGGAAGTTGGACCACAGCAGTCCCCGGTCGTCAAACAGCGACTGGGCGACAGCGTGGGGGGCGGGGAGGATGAGCGGGTCGGCGCCCCCCAGGTCGACATAGAGCTCCCACACCCCCAACAGCGCGAGGACGAACACCGCGGCGAGCCACCAGGACAGCCCGCGTCTCATGCCGGCATCCCCAGCGCCTCGAGCACCCGCTCGCGCCGCGCCACCACCTCGGGGTCGGTGCGTCGGCGGGGCCGTGCCAGGGGCACGGCCACCTCGCCCACGACTCGCCCCGGACGGGGCGACATGACCACGACCCGGTCGCCGAGGACCACCGCCTCCTCCACGTCGTGGGTGACGAGCACCACCGTGCGCGGCTCGGTGGCGAGGACGTGCGCGAGCCACGACTGCATCTCGGCGCGCGTGATGGCGTCCAGCGCGGCGAACGGCTCGTCGAGCGCCAGCACCGGCTTGCCCGCCAGCAGCGAGCGCAGGAACGAGACCCGCTGGCGCATCCCGCCAGACAGTTGCGCCGGGCGCGTGCGCTCGAAGCCGGCCAGGCCGAAGCGCTCCAGCCACGGCGCTGCCGCCGCCCGTGCCTCGTCGCGTCCGATGCCCCGCGCACGCAGCGCCAGGGCGGCATTGTCCACTGCGGTGAGCCACGGCAGCAGCAGGTCGCGCTGTGGCATCAACGCCGCTGGAGCGCTCACGACGGTCCCCGCGTCCGGTCGCTGCAGGCCGCAGATGAGCTCGAGCAGCGTCGTCTTGCCGCATCCGCTGGGCCCCACCACGGTCACGATCTCCCCCGGGTCGGCGCGCAGCGACACGCCCGCCAGGGCCTGCACAGCCCCCGTCCGGGACGCGAACGTCCGGCTCACCAACTCGACCCGCACTCCGCCGGTGTCGTGTCGCTCCCCGGACCGGAGAGCGGGAGCCTCGATCATCGCGGGATCACGTATCTCCCTTCGCGGGCATTACCCCACAGGTTCTAAGGGTCAGCGCCGGGCCGCGGTCGCACGCGGGGGGCGCTATCTCAGCCGGCGTGCCCGCCAGCCCCCCTGGTTTGCTCAGTCTGCGCGCTGATGCTACCGCCCCCGGGACCGTGGCCGCGCCAAGTGCCGTGCCGGCACGACGGGGTGCGATACGCTGGGCGCCCGATGCGCGCAGGCAGGGTCGATCGCCGGACCACAATCGCGGGGGCACTGGCGGTCCTGGTGGCGGCGTCGATGGCCTGCGCCTCGGCGGTCGCCGCGACGCGGCGGCCCACGTTCAAGCCCCGGATCGGCTTCGCCATGGGACTCCTCCCCGTTCATGGCACCCAGGAGGTCGCCTCGAGCCCCAGTATCCCGGTCCTCTACCACGGCGGCTCGGTGATGCGCAACGTCACCATCCACACGGTCTTCTGGGCGCCCGCCGGGTACCACTTCGACGGCGCGCCGGGCCCGGGCGTGCTCGGTTACGAGGCACTCATCCAGCAGTTCTTCGCCGACGTCGCCCATGACTCGGGCTCCGCCGGCAACGTCTTCTCGCTGCTTGACCAGTTCGGCGATCACGCCGGCGCCGGCACATACGAGGTCCATTACAACCCAGCGGTGGACTCGATCTCGGACACCGACCCGTATCCCGCGGCCGCCCGCCAATGCCCATCGCCGTCGGGCGTTGCCACCTGCGTGACCGACCTGCAGGTCCAGACGGAGCTGGACAAGCTCATCGGCGCCGCCGGCCCGACAGCCCGTGGGCTGACCAACGTCTACTTCGTCCTGCTGCCGCCCGACGTTGACGAGTGCATCACGATCGGTGCTTGCGCGACCAACACGTTCGCGGGCTACCACTCGGCGTTCTCGCTCGGGCATGGGCTCACGGTCTACGCGGCGATCCCCGACCCGCAAATCGAGTTCACCCCGCCGCCGGGGTCAGACCCGGAGGGCAATCCGGAGGCCGAGACGTCGATCGACACGCTCGCCCACGAGGCAATCGAGGCGATGACCGACCCGATCGGCACCGGGTGGATGGACCCCAACGGGCTCGAGACCGCCGACAAGTGCGAGAACGGCCCGCAGCAGGGCGTGCCGCTGGGCTACGCGAGCGACAGCTCGCCCTTCAACCAGCTCATCAATGGCCATCAGTACCTCATCCAGGACGTCTGGTCCAACGCTCGCAACGGTTGCGTGCAGAACTCCTCGACCGTCGCCTCGATCCCGGCGCTGCACACGATCAACCTGCGCCAGTTCAGCCCATCGGTCAGGGGGTCGCTCGGCAGCGCCCGCCGGGTTCCGGTGGTCGTCGTCCTCGCGCGCGCCGGGGGCCCAGTGGCGGTCGCGTCCGGCGTCACGCGCGCCGATGGGACCTGGGGCCCGCTGACGCTGCGCGGTCGCGACGGTGAGCCGCACGCCGTAGGCGACGATCGCGACATCGTCGAGGTGCTCTACGGGCTGGACAAGAGCAGCCCGGCCCCCGACTTCATCGAGACCGGCGACGGGGGGAACCCGTTCACGGAGGCCGGGTTCACCGGCTGGTTCGACCTCGATCACGGCTACGCGGTGCACTCCGCCGGCGGTCAGACGCAGTTCCTCATCGGCCCGTGCGGGCAGACGGGAGTCCTGACGCTGCGGGTCGGCTCCGCGCTGGCGCCCTCGCCCACCGACCAGTGCGAAACCGAGACCGACGCGGCCCCCATCACCGTCGGTCATGTCGGTCCCGGGACGAGCGTGACCATGACCAGCGAGGACAACCGCGGCGGCTACGCACTGGAGCCCGACGGCGCGCTCGTGCGGATGACGGTGGCGCTCGGCGAGCCCGGCAGCGTGTCAGCGGTGGCCAACAACCAGCTCATGTTCGCTCCCACCGGGTTCCCCACGTGCACCGCCTTCCTGCGCATCCACGCCGTGCGCTGCGTCGGCCTGGTTCCCGGGTCGCGCTATCGCCTGCGGCGCGGCGGTCAGACGCTCGGCGCCGGGCACGCCGGCCCGGGGGGCGCGGTCACCCTCACGGGCCTGCCGGTGCGCGGAGGCGACGTCGTCACGCTCGTCAACGCCGCTGGGCGTCGGCTGACCTCGCTGCATGTCGCGCGCCTGCGCGTCGATCTCGTCGGCGATCAGACGGTCGTCACGTCGGGCACCTGCCAGGCGGGCGACTATTGGGGCGGGCCGGTGTCACGTCCGCCGATCGGCGCCTCGATCGGAGTCGGCATCGGCGGCTCGGGCACGATCTGCCCGGCCAGCGGGTCGGCCACGGGGCTGCCCACCGCTGACATCGCGCAGACCGACGACCTGTCCGGGGGCCAGACGGTCACCCAGGTCCCGGAGATCCGGTCCACCGCGCCCATCCAGGACGAGACCCTGTACGGCTCGTTCGTGGCCTCGGCCCAGTCAGGGCTGCCGGGTCCGCACGGCTCGGTGTCGGCGCGCGGGGTGCCGATCGCCCTCACGATCACGGCGGCCGGCTCGCGGCACCGGGTGTTCCACGCGGGCAACGTCGACACCGCGCGCGGGGTGCAGGTGCCCGCCCTGGCCCCGGGACCCTATGTCGCCTCCTGGGTTCTGCACGATGGCGCGGGTGACAGGCGGATGCTCACCACGCGGTTCGTCAACGAAGCCTGAGCCGCGGTCAGGACTCCAGCCGCGACAGCTTGCGCAGGAAGCCCAGCCCGGCGCTGAGCGGCGGGCCAGGGGCCGCGCTGAACGCGTAGCCGGTGACGGACAGCCGGGTGCTGAGGAAGGCGTCGAACAACGTGTTGGCGTCGGGCGCCGAGCGCGCTGCGCCCGCGCTGAGGCCCGCCAGCAGCTCGATGCCGGGGTGTGACCCGGCCGCCTGCCGCGAGGCGGAGGCGACGAAGCCGCCGTAGCCGGACGGGTCGGCCTGGCTGTCCTGCGCGGGCGCCTGGAAGGCGTCGGCGTCATGGGCGGTGTTGGCGGCCAGTCGCAACCGCTCAAAGCCGCGGTCCAGGTCGGCTACAGACGTCCCCGGGGCCAGAACGGTGACCAGGCTCGCCTGGGGGGCGGCGATGAACAGCAGGCCATGGGCGTGCGCGACGCTTGCCGCGCTGGAGTAGTAGTGCGAGGGGTTGCGCTGCTGGGCCAGGGGCGTGGCCCTCGTTGCGCCGGCGGCATAGACCACGGCGGCGGTCCCCGGCTGGAGGCGCCTCTGGGTCACGGCCGCCGCCAGCTTGCCTTCGTCAGCGAAGCTCATGGCCGGCACCGCCGACCCCATCCCGAGCGCCGCCAGCGCCGGCGCGCTCGCGCCGGTCACGAACGTGCGCGGCGTGTTGAAGAAATGCGCCGCGGTGCTTTGCGCCATCGTCACCAGCCCGCGCAGGACGCCGGCGCTGACGATCCATGCCGGGGGAGGGTCGGGCTGGGACCCGTCCCCGGCTTGGGCCTGCGCGGCGAAGTTGGAGAACAGCAGCTGGCCGGGCCCGCCATTGGGCACCCCGCACGCGAAGGCGGCATAGCTGGTGGGCGTGAATGCGGAGTCGGCGACGATCGTTCCGGGCAGGTCGAACGCGAAGCCGACGAGGCCGATCCGCTTGCTGGCGAGGTAGTCCAGCAGCAGCGAGGTGACCGCCGGCGTGTTGGGGACGCAGTTGGTGGTGGAGTTCCCGTCCCATTCGGTGACGATCACCGGCACCGAGGCGCTCGTCCTTCCGAACGTGCTGTCCCAGAAGGTGACGCCGCGGCTGAGCGACGGGTAGTGGACCCCGTAGGCCAGCTGCGGGTCGGTGCGATTGGCGGGGTCGACGATCCGCATCCGTCCGGCCAGCGACTGCTCGCCCTTGAGCCCCGGCACGATGATCACGTTGGAGGGAGCCTGAGCGCGGATCTGGGCGATCAGCGCCTGCATCCCCACCGCCTCGCACGAGCCGCCGGGGTAGATGATCTCGCCGCCGGCCCGCCACTGGATCCACCCGCCCGGCGTCGCCGCCACCCCCGGCTCGTTATAGAGCTCGAACATGACGTCCCCGTCGGTGGCGAACATCGGCGCCAGCATGCCCCAGGCGCGCGCGGCCCCGGCGTCGGGCAGCGGGCAGCGGGTCGGCTCGCCGGCGGGCGGCTGGGCCTGGAGGGAGACGATCACCGCCAGACCCAGCGTGCGTGCGGTCTGCACCGCGTTCTGCACCTCGGCGACATAGGTGGGCGAGTACAGCGGGCTCTGAGGGTCCAGCCCGAACTGGCTGACCTGGAAGCGGACGAGGTCGGCGTGGGCGGCCACCGCCGCCTGCAGCTCGGCGTAGCCGAACTGCTGGTGGGCAGCCACGTACTTGCCGCTGAGCGCGCCGTCGGGGGCCACGATGCCGACGATCTGCACGCCGCGCGGCACCCACGGCAGGCCGTTGCGCAGGAGTTGGTTGCGCGAGACGGTGATGACCGACGTCCCGGCGGCGGCCGGAGAGACCGGCAGGCCGAGTACGAGGGCAAGGGCCGCCCCCGCGATGGCGATGAGGATCCGCAAACGCCCCACGACAGCAGAACACCGGCGACGCGACGCAGTTGCGCGTCGGGTCAGCGCACCTGGACGGGTTGGGCGAGCGCTTTGACGAAGTCCTCGAGCTGGTCGGTGCGCCAGCACTCGAACGCCACGCAGTGCTCGGCATAGGCCGCGATCACCGAGTCCCCGTAGTTCCAGTACAGCTTGGGCTCGGGGTTGAGCCAGAACGTCCGTCCCGCCTTGGCGGTGATGGCGGCGAAGACATCGTCTCGCGGAGGGCGGCCGTTGGTCCGGGCGTCCCCGAGCACGATCACCGTGGCCCGGGGGTGCAGCTCGTCCTCGATCTCGGTCAGGAACTCGGTCCACACCCGTCCGTAGTCCGTGTAGCCCGAGATGTCGGCCACGCCGGCGTCGCGCGACACGGCCTCGGAGGCGGCCCGGAAGTCGCGCTCGCGTTCGAACACCTCGGTCACCTCCGAGATCCGCTCGATGAACACGAACGAGCGCAGCTTGCGGAAGGAGTCGTGCAGGGCATGCAGGACCGACAGGAAGAACGTGCTGGCGCTGGTGACGCTGGTGGAGACGTCGCACAGCACGAAGATCTCGGGGCGGCGGGGGCGGCGGGGGCGGTACTTGAGCTCGACGGGGACGCCCCCGGTCTGCAATGAGGCCCGCATCGTCCGGCGCACGTCCACATGCGCGTGGCGCTTGCGGCCCTTGAGCTCGTGGCCCTGGGTGGCCAGCCGGCGCTTGAGCTGGGCCACCACGCGATGGACCGCGGCCAGGTCCTGGATGGGCCCGGTGGGCAGGGCACGGTCGAGCTCGGTGAGCGGGCGCTTGGGGGGCAGGCTGGCGGTTCGCTCGATCAGCGCTCGCTCCAGCTCGCGCCGCAGGTGCTGCTCGAAGCGGCGCAGCTGGTCGCGCGGGACCCCGTCGCGGCGCGGGTCGTCGGGCGGCAGGTCGGGCTGGGGCTCGGTCCGCAGGCCGAGCGCACGGCGGATGCGCTGCACGTCCACGCCCAGCACGCCCGAGCCCTCGCCGCGCCCGAAGGCCGCAATCGCCAGCCGGGCGAGGTCGCGCATGGCCGCGTCCGAGCCGTCCTGGAGGGCGGCGGCGATCTGCTGGCGCAGCGCGTCGAGGTCGAGGCTGAACGACTCCGCGCCCTGGCCGGCAGCCGCCTCGGAGATCTCCTGGCGAGCCGCCTCGGCCTCGGCGGCGCGGAAGAAGAAGCGCTCGAACACCAGCTCGAAGGTGCGGCGATCATCGGGCGACTTGGCCAGCGTCGCCGCCAGCGCCTCCTTGAAGTCCTCCTTGACCGTCCAGCTGATCTCGGTCAGCGCCGCGAACGCATCGAGCAGCTCGGAGGTGCCGACGGCCATGCCCTCGTCACGCAGCTCCTCGGCGAAGGCCAGCAGCTGCCCGTCGAAGCCACCCGGACCGTGGTCCGGGATCTTGGCGTAGAGCTTGCCCGGCGGGCTCTGAGGAGGGGCGGGCATCGCAGGCGCCGGGGCCGGTCAGGCCGCGGGCCGGGCGCCGGCGGCCGGCTCGAGCTTGACCCCCACCCGCTCGGCCACCGTGTCCAGGTCGGTGCGATGCTTGACGATCACGCTCATCGTCTGCTTGAAGACGTCGCCGTCGATGTCGGTGGCTCCGAGCAGGAGCAGGGCCCGGGCCCAGTCGATGGACTCGGCGATGCTCGGCGGCTTCTTGAGGTCCAGCTCGCGTACCTGGTTGACGATCTCCACCAGCCGTCGCGCGACCTGCTGGTCGAGCTCGGGAGAGTGCAGGCGGACGATCTCCAGCTCGTGCTCGATGTCGGGGTAGTCCAGCCAGAGGTACAAGCAGCGGCGCTTGAGCGCCTCGGTCAGCTCGCGGGTGTTGTTGGAGGTCAGCAGCACGACGGGCTGGGTGCGTGCCTCGATCCGTCCCAGCTCCGGAATCGAGAGCTGGAAGTCCGAGAGCAGCTCGAGCAGCATCGCCTCGAATTCCTGGTCGGTCTTGTCGATCTCGTCGATGAGCAGCACGACCGGCTCCTCGGACGCGATCGCCGTCATCAGGGGCCGGGGCAGCAGGAACTCCTCGCCGAAGATGTCGTCCTGGACGTCCTGCCAGCCGGCGTCGCCGGACTCAATCTGGATGCGCAGCAATTGCTTGCGGTAGTTCCACTCATACAGCGCCTTGGCCTCGTCCAGGCCCTCGTAGCACTGCAGACGCACCAGGGTGCGCCCCAGGTAGCGCGACAGCGCCTTGGCCAGCTCTGTCTTGCCCACTCCCGCAGGGCCCTCCACCAGGACCGGCTTGTCCAGCTTGATGGCCAGGAAGGAGACCAGCGCGGTCGACCCGCCCGGCAGGTAGCCGACGCCGCGCAGGCCGGAGGCGACGTCACTGGCGGATTGGGGCTGTGGCATGGTCTCGGGCATTGCGCGGTCAGGCGCCGCGTGCGGAACCGGGCACACGGCGCTTTCCTCAAATATAGGGTTCGGTCGCCGTGATCCTCGTCATCGCCTCCCAGCAGGCCGTGTTCCACGCCCTCATCGCCGTGCTGGTCCTCGGGCTCGTCATCGGCGTCTTCGGCCACATCATCAGCTCACGGACGCTGATCCTGACGGGCATCCTCATCATCGGCGGGGTCAGCGCCTACTTCGCCTTCGGCTTTAGCCATGTGACGTAGCTTTGCGATTGGCGGTGGGGGCCCGTAAGTCGGCGGCCGCCAGGCGGCCCCCTCGGGCGGGGCGAGGGGGCAGAACGTGGCAAATCGCAACCGGCGCCCGCGCTTCGGTACGAAACACCCCCTATAGGGCGTATTCCGTGGGAAACCTCGGCGCGTGCCTCTGGTTTGTTACGAAATCCCCCCTCCCCGGGCGCCGCTCCCACGCCAGCAGCCCGGCCTTCCCCGTGGCTGCCTTTGACGTTCACCAGTCAGTCGGGCCGGTCCATCCGGACCGTCAACTGCTCGCCGCTGTCATCCGGGTCCGGCCGCCGGGGCTGGCGCTCCGTCGGCGGCTCGAGGTCATCGGGCTCGGGTCGGGCGGGGGGTCGCGCGGGCGCCGAGCGGCGCAGCCGGGCGGTCGGCGGCTCCTCGAGCTCAATCTCCTGGATCTCGCGCCGGTCCAGGGGACGTCTGCGGCGCGCGGGCGGCGGCTCCGGCGCCCCTGGGGTCGTGGGCGCGGCCGGCGGCGCTGGGCGGGCGGGCGCCTCGCTGGGCGCGGCCGGCCGCGCCGGGCGGGCCGGCGCCTCGCTGGGCGCGGCGATGCTGCGAGGGCGAACCCGGCGGGTCGGGGCCTCGGCGGGATCAGCGGAATCGGCCTGCGTTGGGGCTTCGGAGGGCTCCGGGCGCGCGGGCGGGGCGGGCGGGGGCGGCGACGGGGACGGCGACGGGGGCGCACGGTGGGCCCGCAGTTCCTGGGTCCAGGTGTCGTCGGCGCCCATGTCGGGCCCGGGGTAGACGCGCGGCGCGGCGGGGCGCCGCGGCTCGTCGCCACCTCGGCGCAGCCAGCCCCGGCGGGGGCGGCGGGCGACCGTGCCGGGGGACTCGGGTTCGCCGGGCAGCGGGGGCTCGGGCTCGTGCGCGAGCCGGATGAGCGAGCCGGCGTAGGCGAGCAGGGCGGCCACCGCGAGCGCAACGAAGATCCCCCATTCGATCCCGGAGGTATAGGCGATCTGGCCGTGCCGGCTGGTGCCCTGCTTGTCAAAGATGCGCCACACGATCAGTAGGCACGTCCACAACCCGGCCGCGGTGATCACGCCGCCGTCGCCGCCGGGCACGTGGAAGGCCTGGCCCTCCGCGCGCACGAACAGGAGCAGCAGGACGCCGGCGGCCACCAGCAGCACCGCCGCCTCCACGAACGAGAACGCGCCCCAACCCGTCAGCGAGCTGCTCGCCGAGCGCAGGGTGCTGACGCCGTTGGCGAACACCGTCTCCTGGTACCAGGGCAGAAAGAGGGTGACGAACAGGCCGACGCAGGCCAGCGCGGCCAGGCGCCGTTCCTGGGGCAGGCCGCGCCAAACGCGGATCAGCCGCGTCGGGGGCGAGCCCATCCGACGCGCTTCCCCGGCGCCGCGACCGGAGCTCATGCGCGCGCGAACGCCTTCACGCGCATGCCGTCGGACACGATCCGGGCGTCCACCTCAATCTGGCTGAGCATCCAGCTCCGGGACACCTCTCGATTGTACGGCCCGAAGCGGGCGGCTCCGGCTCCGCGAAGACCCCTAGAGAATGGGGATGTCCTGGACCTCCGAGGCCTCCGGGCGCCGGCGCTCGCTGCGTTCGAGGTACCAATCGATGAGAGCGCGCAGGGCCAGGAGGACCTCGCGCACCGCCTCGGCCAGCCGCTGCTGCAGCTCGGGCGGGATCCGCTCGCGCAGCGCTCCCACCACGGCCAGCAGGAGGTCGGCGTCGGCGCCGAGACCGGACGCGGACCCGGTCGTCCCCTCCTCGGGCGGCGGCTGCTGCCAGCCCGCGGGCGGGGGCCGGCGGGTGGCGCGCTGGGCGGCATCGGCCAGCAGCCGCTCGGCGGCCTGGGAGGCGCGATCCAGCCGCTCCTCGAGGCGGCCGAGGGCGTCCCTCACCTCCTCCTGCGCCGGGCCGGCGCGTTGCTCGTCAGCTTCGTTGTTCGCCATCGAACCGGATCTGGAGGGCGCCGTCCTCGAACGTGGCCGCCGCCGGGCGCATGGCGGCCATCGCGGGCGGCAGCATGATCGTTCGCCGCTGGCCGTCGACGCCGACAACCAGCTCGAGGCCGATCTTCTTGAGCGAAATGTCGCCCTTCTCCGCGAACGGCAGATCCAGTCGCAGCGAGGCGCCGTCCTCTAGGACCTCGAGCTCCTGGGCGAGCGCATCGTGCAGGACCGCGGCGGGGTCGGCGTCGGCGAACAGCTCGGCCCGGAGGCGGTCGAGCATCCCCGGTCCCACCACCTCCTGCTCGAAGTAGGGAGCGCATAGCACGGGCACCGGGGCAAACGCCGAGTGCACAAGCTCCAAGTGCTCCTCCTGCACGCGCCGCCAGGCCGCGAAGTACTCGCCCACCGCGTCGGGGAAGATTCGGTTGACGATCACCGCGTCGGTGAGATACCCGTACAGGTTGAGGTAGGTGAACGTCCGCATCGCCTCGCCGATCACCATCTTGTCCGGATTCATCACGAGCCGGATCGTCGAGCGCGTGCGGTCGCGCAGGATCTCGTTCATCGCGATGAGGTTCTGAGACAGCCGCTCGATGTCGGCGAACACCGCGCGGCCGGGCAGCGAGATGTCCAGCAGCGAGCGCGCGATCGGCCGCGCCGCGGCCAGGAGTTGGCGTTCGAACGGGAACACCTTCTCGATCCACCAGCGGGCGACGTCGGGAAAGGACAGCAGCCGCAGCGTCTCGCCCGTCGGTGCGCAGTCCACGATGATGATGTCCCACTCCCCGGACTCGTTGTGGGACTGGAGCCGCAGCAGGGCGAACAGCTCGTCGCCCCCCGGCGGGACGGTCAGCTCCTCGGCGGAGATCCGGTCCACGCCGCGCTCGATGAGCAGCTCGCCCAGCCACTCCTGCACGCCGGACCAGTGGCGTTCCATCTCGTCCTGGGCCTTGACCTCCTGGCCCCACAGGTTGTCTCCCGCCTGGACCGGCTCGGCGCCCAGCTCGGCGCCCAGTGACTCCGCCAGGCTGTGCGCCGGGTCGGTGGAGATGACGAGCGTCCGCCGGCCCGCTGCCGCGCAGCCCCGGGCGGTGCACGCGGCCACCGAGGTCTTGCCGACACCGCCCTTGCCGGTGTAGAGGATCGTCCGCGGGCGGCCCATCGGGGCGAGTCTAAGAGGTTGTGCGCTCGCGGGGCACGGGGCCCGGGCGACGCTCGCCCCGGCGGGTCCGATCAGCGCGTGACCTGCAGGCTTCCGGTGATGCGGGCGAAGTTGCCCGCCAGGTCGGTGGCGGTCAGCACCACGCCGTAGATCCCCGGCTGCTTGATCCGCGGGACCGTGAAGCTGCGCGTGCCGTAGCCGACCGAGGCGCTCGTGGCGAACACCGTCTGGTCGGACGCGTTGGTCACCACCACGCCCACGTGGGAGATCTTCGACAGCCGGAAGCGCAGCGTGACCGCCGCCTTGTTCCGCGCTCGCGTCGTCAGCTGGGTGAGTACCGGCGGGATCGTCAGATAGGACTGAAAGTGCTGGGCGGTCGTGCAGTAGACCGGGGCGGCCGTCAGCGTGCACAGCTGCGCCAAGAAGCCGGTGACCAGCACGTGGTAGTCCAGCGTGTCCTCGGCCCCGGGCTGATAAAGAGACCACGCGCCGGTGTCGAACCCAGGCAGCTCCGCCTGGGCCTGGGCGTTGCCGGCGGCGAAGAGCTGCGCCGCGACCGGGTTGCCGCTCACGTGGGCGAAGTCGTAGAGCCCGATCAGCGTCTGGAGGAAGGCGTTGATGATGTCGGTGGCGGGGGCGAAGGTGTACTGCAGAAAGCGCGTCCCGGAGGGCGCCGTGACGTTGACCCCGACCGGGGGTGCGACGCTGAAGATCGGCAGCGCCGAGGTGGCCACGTTGAGATAGCTCGCGTTGCCGGTCGCCTGGTAGGCGCGGCTCAGCGCCTCGAGCCCCGTGGCCTGGGACATGGCGCTGGCCCACGGCGGCGACCCGCCATCGAAGTGGAAGTAGTACTCCCAGGCCAGGCCGCCGCCGCGCTGCGCCGCCAGCGGGATCATCTCGCTCAGAAGTTGCTCCATTGCCGGGTAGTCAGCGGGGCCCGCGGTGTAGAGGCCGTCGGCCTTGCCGAACGTCCCCAGGACCTGGAGCTGGATCCCCTGGCCGGGGTAGTACTGCCACACCAACTGCGAGCCCGCGAACTCCACCCGCTGGCCGCTGGCGAGGAGCGGGCCTTGCGTCCACCACTGCTGGTTGGCCGCCAGCGTGGCCATCATCGCCGGCAGCCGCGACACGGTCAGCTGATGGGAGGCGGCGATGTCGTGCATGGTCACCGTGATCGCGGTGAGCTCGGTCCGCCGCGTGCCGCGCAGCTTTCGCTCGGTGGCCAGAGCCTGGCTGTAGGCGCCAACGTCGGCCTGGTAGGTCGGCGTGGGCAGCCCGCCGCTCTTGTGCAGCCGGGCCAACTCGGACAGGAACGTGATCTGGGGCTTCTTGGGCTTCTTCTTCTTGCCCGGCTTGGACGACGTGGCCGGCGCACCGGGGGAGGCCCCGCCCGCGGACGCGGTCGCGCGCGCCGGATGCTCGGAGGTCGAGAGTGCCGCGGCCGTTGCGGACGACGGCGCAGGGGTCAGCGCCGGACCGGTCACGAACGGGTCGGTGCGCTGGATCGCGTGGCCGTGGTGGCCCAGGACGAGCACCGGGTCGGCGGCGGCAGTGGCTGGAAACAGCAGCCCGACGAGCAGGATCAACAGGCTCCTGCGCACCGAGCCGATGCTACATTCGCGCTCGGGGGCCCGCCACGACTGAGGAGGAAGTTGCATGCAGACCCGGAACACGTCCCACACGCCGTGGTTGCGGCGGGGACTGCTCCTGACCGCCGTCGTGGCGGCGCTGGCGCTTGCCGCGTGTGGATCGAGCTCGAGCGGCTCGGGCGCCTCGGGCGACGCGCAGACCCTCATCAAGCAGACCTTCTCCAGCGGCCATCCCGTCAAGAGCGGCGTCCTGAGCATCTCGCTGAGCCTGACTCCGTCGGGGTCCACCACGCTGAGCGGGCCGATCGCTTTTAGCATCAGCGGGCCGTTCCAGAGCCGCGGCGCCGGCAAGCTCCCGACCTCGAACTTCACCGTCGCGATCTCCGCGCTCGGACGCCGCGGCGAGCTGGGCATCGTCTCGACGGGAACGGCTGGCTATGTCACGCTGCAGGGCACCGCCTACCAGCTGCCGGCGGCCGACTTCCAGCGCCTCGAGTCCGGGTTCTCCGGCGTGGGCGGCGGGTCCGGCCAGTCGGGCGGGAGCCTGGCCGCGCTCGGTATCAACCCCCAGCACTGGCTGACCAACCCCACGATCGTCGGCAGCGACAACATCGGCGGCGCCGACACCACCCACATTCGCTCCGGCGTGAACGTCAGCGCCCTGCTGGCGGACCTCAACACCTTCCTGGCCAAGGCCTCCAGCACGTCGGGCACGACCAAGATCCCCAGCTCGATCCCGCCGGCCACCCAGCAGCAGATCGCCGGCGCGATCAAGAACGCGACGGTCGACATGTGGACGGGCAAGGACGACAAGGTGCTGCGCAAGCTCTCGCTCAACCTCAATGTCCCGGTGACCGGTCGGGTTTCCACGCTTGCCGGCGGGATGACGTCAGCCGGGATCGGCTTCGGCCTGCAGTACGCGAAGGTCAACCAGCCTCAGACGATCTCGGCCCCCGCCAACGTCCATCCCTACAGCGAGTTCGCGAGCAAGATGCGCGCCCTGCTGGCTGGGGTGCAGGGGTCGCTGGGAGCCGCCGGGGCGAGCGCGTCGGGCTCATCGGGCTCGTCTGGCGCGAGCACCAACATCAAGAAGTACACCCGGTGCCTGCAGTCGGCAGGCCAGGACGTCCTGAAGATGCAGAAGTGCGCGTCGCTGCTGAACGGCGGATGATGGGCGCGGTGCGCGTGGCGCCCTGAGCGGCTACTCCCGCCCGGCCTCCTGGTCGTCCTCCTCCAGCTCGTCGGAGGAGTCTCCGCCGTCATCCTCCATCTCCGCAGAGCCGGCGTGCAGGTGAACCTGGAACGCCTCGAGCAGCTCGTCGCGGCGGTGCTCGTCCATCGGCAGCTCGTCAGAGATCTGCACCCAATCGGCGCCCTCGAACTCCTCCATGTTGAAGATCTCGGAGTCGAGCTCCGGGGAGTCGTCGACGACGATCAGGACCTCGGTCTGGGGGTTGAAATAGGTGCCGGGGCGATTGACCAGATCGTCCAGCTCAACGCGGCGTGGGTCGGCCATGGCGCGCAGCCTACCGACTGCGCC
>Ga0070717_10001855_pt1 | contig 14762 bp, 16 predicted proteins | sample LARL113metaG_FD_71366 | JGI IMG/M metagenome (GOLD analysis project Ga0070717, IMG submission 71366) | Corn, switchgrass and miscanthus rhizosphere microbial communities from Kellogg Biological Station, Michigan, USA - LAR L11-3 metaG | ecosystem: Host-associated > Plants > Roots > Rhizosphere ... | reverse complement strand
TAGGAGTCTGGACCGTGTTTCAGTTCCAGTGTGTCCGTGCGCCCTCTCAGGCCGGATACCGATCATCGTCTTGGTAGGCCATTACCCTGCCAACTAACTAATCGGCCGCGACCCCCTCCTCGAGCGAATTGCTCCTTTGACCCGTGGGTATTATGCGGTATTAGCTAAGGTTTCCCTCAGTTATCCCCCACTCAAGGGTAGGTTAGTCACGTGTTACTCACCCGTGCGCCACTTTACTCATGGTATTGCTACCACTTTCTCGTTCGACTTGCATGTGTTAGGCACGCCGCCAGCGTTGATTCTGAGCCAGGATCAAACTCTCGTTTGAAACCTGATGTCAATCCATTCTGACGGAGGTCAGAAGGGATCGACCGTTCCCGCACTCTTCAGTCTCTCGACTGTCGGTGCAGGGAACCTTACTTGTGAGAATGATCAAGCCAAACCTGATCTGTTCTCATAACTGGCATGTTCAACCATGTTGTCAAAGATCCGTGAGAGCGGTCCGCCTGAGCGGTGCCCTTTTGGATCGAGGCCCCTGACTGTTACGCCAGGGTTGTCCCCGAACTTGTGCGCCTGGCCAAAACTGCACTTCTCAGTGCCCTCGGCCGTTTTTGCGCGAACCTTCTAAACCTATCGAACTTCTTGCTCCATGTCAAACTTCTTTTTCGATCTAGCTTTGTGGCCGTCTTACCACACCTTTGAGGTGGGCTCCAGGCCGCAACGGACCGAACAGGACATTGGCAAGTCCATTCCAATCAGCTTCTTTCGCGCAGCGCAAAACTTTCAAACAGCGACCAGCATTGCTCGAGCCACTAGGGCTCGCGGGAGAATTCTCCCGGGTCTTGCAATGGCTTGTTCTCTGAAGGATTCCCTACAGGGGTCCAGGGGTATTTAACCGACCTCACCTGACCCTACGAACCAGCTCAGCTTCCCACTTCCCGTTCCGGGCAGGCCCAACGGCCACCGGGAGGCTCCATCGCTTCTTTGCAACCTTCAAAGAATAGCACACGCTATCCTTTGTGTGCAACCAGCGGCCGATCTTGCTCACCGCTTCGGTTGCAGCTTTTTGAGAATAGCAATCATCCGGCTTTAACGCAAGCAAAAGGGCTGTGGGAAAGCGTGGGCGGCTGTGGAAAGCCGTTTTTACCCCTGCTTTGAAATCACGCCCAGATCCGTCAGCCCGTTCACGAAGAACTGCATCGCGAGCGCCACCAGCAACAGACCCATGATGCGCACGAGGATGCGAATTCCGGTTTCCCCCATCACCCGGCGAACGCGATCCGCGCCCGCCAGCACCCAGTAGCTGACCAGCGCGGTCACCGCGATCGACCCCAGAATCGCGAACATCTGCCATTGCCAGACATGCGGCACCTGGCCGACCAGCACCATGACCGACGAGATCGCGCCGGGACCGGCCAACATGGGAATGCCCAGCGGCACGATGCCCGCGTCTTCTTTTTCCGCGGCCTCTTCCTTGTCGCCCGATGCTTCCTGCGTGGGCGAGCGTTTGGCCTGCAGCATGTCAATCCCGATGAGCAGCAGGATCAGACCGCCAGCGATCTCGAACGCCGGCAAAGTAATCCCGAACATGCGGAAAATGAGCTGTCCGGCGAGCGCGAAGGAAGTCAGCACGATGAAGCACGTCAGCGCGGCTTTGCGGGCCATGCGCTTGCGGCGCCCGGCATCCGCGCCGGCCGTGATGGCGAGAAACGAGCCAATCGCCGCGAATGGATCGACGAGGAAAAAGATGGAACTGAGCGCCAGGACCGAGAATCGCACGATGGGTGCGCGCGTCAGCTCAGTAAGCGCTGTTTGGGCGGGATTCGTCCAGAGCACGATCATTAGAGCGCTACAAACCCGCGAATGATTCAACCACGATGTGGCCGAATGCATTCTCAGCCGGCGGATTGCCGGGACGAACCACCAGGCGGGTGCCGCATCCCGCGGCGCGCGCGGCGTCGAGTTCGCGCACAGAATCGGAAAAGAACAGCAGTTCCTGCGGCGCGACATGCATGGCCGCCGTAATGGCCGCGTAGCTTGCAGCCTCCATTTTTGGCCCGGTGCGGGTGTCGAAGTAGTCCGTGATCAGCGGCATCAAATCGCCAAAAGTCGAATGGCGGAACAGGAGCTTCTGCGCCTCGACCGATCCCGATGAGTAGATGGCGACACGCGCATTGGCCGACCAGCGACGCAGCGCGCCCGGCACATCATCGAAGAGCGTGCCTTTCAATTCGCCGCTCTCGAACCCGGCCTTCCAGATTTTGCCTTGCAGGCTTTTGAGCGCCGTCGATTTGCGGTCGCGGTCAATCAGCCAGTGGATATATTTCAGAGCGGCCTCGCGATATTCGATCGTGGTCATCGTAAACGAATAACCGTTCCCGGAATGGCCCTCTCCAGGAACGTCATCGCCGGTTGTAATCATATTGGGAGCGCCGGCCTCCCGTTCCAGCGTGTTTTCCTGGACCAGCAAGGAAATGTCCTTCTGAACCTCTGCATCCGACGGGAGATTTCTTTTCAGAAATTCCTCGAAATGCGCTCGCGCATAGGGAAACAGAACTTCGCTGGTCAGCGACAACGGTGCGACAGTGCCTTCTACATCGAGCAAGTACACTTTCGATCGGGCATCGCTCATGCGTTCAGGTCGGCAGCAATCTTTGACTCGACGCGCGGCCCGAGATACGCCGGCCCGAAGCACAGCGGCTGATAACCCTTGTCCACGCCAGAGTCGGTATAGTGCGGAGCCCATCCCGAGGTCTGCTGGAACCAGCGAATGGCGCGGATGCGGCGATCTTCGCAGAGCGTGAACCAGTGGGTGGTGCCGCACGGCACGCGAAGCATGTCGCCGGAGCCGACTTCAACCGACGCCACCCGCCCCGCGATGTTCAGGAAAAAAATTCCGCGGCCGGCGAGAATGAATCGCACCTCATCCTCGTCGTGGGTGTGTTCCTTGTCGAAGCGCGCCAGCATGGTGTCCAGATTGGGCGTGGATGGATTGACGTCGATCACATCGGCCATCACGTAGCCGCCGCGCTGCTTCATGGCATCGATCTCGCAGGCGTATGCGGTGAGCACTGCATCGGCGGATGCATCGGGCGGCACCCGATCGAGGCTCCACCGCTCGTAGTCGATGCCCAGTGCGGCGAGCGCGGACCGAATGCCGGACTCGCTTTCAATCATCTCGTGGGTGTCGGGGAAGCGAAGAACAGCCATGGGATGCTCCTCCATTTTAAAATCCGGTGTCATCCTGAGCGCAGCGAAGGACCTGCTTTTAAATGAGCAGCGAACTAATCCATCCCGCCCATCAGCCGCCGCCCCTCTACCTCGAACAGGAATTCGAGGGCCTCCAGGTGGCGGCGCGCCTCGGCCACCGATTTGCCCCAAGTATATAGCCCGTGACGGCTAAGCAGAACCCCATGCGCCTGGGGATGCCTGCGCAGACACAGGGCCAGATCCGCCGCGAGTTCGTCGTAGTTCTGCGAGTTTTTGAGGATTGGCACCCGCTCCTGGTACTCGTGCGTCGTTACGCCGGCCAGGCCCTTCAACAGTTCGTAGCCTTCCAGGGGCACATAGCCCAGTTCCGCGAATCGGCCCGAGAGGATGTTGTTCCAAATGGTATGTACGTGGAGAATCGAGCGGGCGTCGGAATGGGCGCGATAGATCACGGCGTGCAGCCCTGTTTCGGCGGACGGCTTCTTCGTGGAATCGACGGCGCGGCCGTCGAGGTCGGTTTCGAGCAGGTCGGCCGGGGTCATCACGCCCTTGTCGAGTCCGGTTGGCGAAATCAGCATCGGTCGCCCGGCCTGATCGCGCACGCTGAAGTTGCCGCTGGTCGCCGGAACCCAGCCACGCGCATAGCACCAGTGCGCCGTCGCGCACAGGGCTTCCGTTTCAGTCACTATCGAAAGCGTATCGGGGACCATAGGTTGATCCGAGTGTAGCAACATCGCGCCTCAGCACTAAAATCAGGACATTGCTCACCCCGGACCAACGCGACCGCCTGGAAGTGGTTCTGGTCGCGCCGCGCAATCCGCTCAATATTGGCGCAGTGGCACGCGCGATGGCGAACTTCGGATTTTCGAGACTCAGTGTGGTTTCTCCCTACGAGGCGCATTGGCGCGAGGCTCGCTCCGCGGTGGGCGCACCGGAACTGCTCCAAAACGCGAGAGAGACAGGAACCCTGGCACAGGCAGTCGCGAACTGCACGTTTGTGGCCGGCACCGGAACGCGCACGTATCGCAAGCCGGAACAGCCGGTTTTCCTGTTGCCTGAGGGTGGCCCGATCCTGGCGAGGCAACTCGCCGGCGGGCACCGTGTGGCGCTGGTGTTCGGGCCGGAGAAGCACGGGCTGACGCGCGACGACCTTTCCTCGTGTCACGCTTTTGTCGAAATCCCCACCGACCCGCGCCAGCCCTCGATGAACCTCGGGCAGGCGGTCGCGGTATGCCTGTATGAAGTGGCACATGGAGTGCAGGGTTCAAGGGAACAGCGAGCGAGGGAACAAGGGACCGGCGAACCGGCATCGAATGCCGGCTCTCTCGATCGTCTCGGCAGCCTGATTGAGGAGACGATGCTCGCGGCCGGCTATTCTCCGCGCGCGATGCAGGCCGCCAATCGACACGATCTCCGCGTGCTGCTGCGCCGGCTTGGTCCATCCGCGCTCGATACTCGGCGGATGCTGGGGCTCTTTCGCCGCATCCTGCACCGCCTGCAGGATCCCTCCGTTGGGGGCCGATCGCGCTAGCCCCGGCCGCAAAACCCAAAGTCATTGAAATATGATGAACGCTTCCGGGCCACGAGTGTATTCTGTGGGAACTGGCGAATTATTTTAGAAATCTTGGCTTTTTGCTTTTTAATAGAACTCGCCAATCCTTCGGTTCGCGGCTACCGCGTTGTAGAGTTCTTCAACTCCACTTCCCAACATGCGATGGAGGTGCTTCGAGTATGCATTCAAGCGAAGGTCATCGCCTTTCTTGGCGTTTGATTTCCCCGTCCGCGCGTATCGCCGCCCTGATGATTGCCAGCGGTTTCGCGGCCTTCGCGCAAACGCCGACTTCGCCACAGCAGACTTCTGGCGCCCCGCCCGGGGCGGCCAATCCCCACGCGACGAGAGTCAAGACTGGGACGCCTGAGGTTCACGCCATCACCGAGGACCAGTTGAAGGCGCAGTTGCAGGGCAAGATGTTCTACCTGCGAAGTGGATATATCGATAACGAACTCCACTTCAATGAGCAGGGAACTCTCTTCGGGAATTCACCCAAAGTGTCTTACACCCTGAGCATGGTGCAAATCGACAGGGTTCACCTGAGCAAGAAGAAGGTGGAACTCGTTGGCATCCGCTACGGGCTTCATTTCCTGGGCGCCGGCCCGACCGAGGATCTTCTTACGGCCTCCGACAAGGTGCGCATCACCCCCAAAAAGAAGGTTCTCCACATCGCGATCGACCGCGCGCAAGTGGTGGCTCCGAAAAAGGCGAAGAAATCAAAGCACGACGCCATTGCAATGGCGCCGGCGAACTCTTTCGCGGCACAATCTCCGGCGGAATCGACCGCGGGCACGCAAGCTGCGCAACCTATCGATTCCGGCGCGGTGAGTCCCTTGACGCAGGCACGCGCCAATCAGCTTCTGAAGGAAGCGCTGGAACGCGTTTTTTCGCCGGGGCTCGATGATCGGATGATCGCATCATTGCCTGATTTCTGGCGACTTTATTACCAGGAAGCGGCCGCGAAAACAGATTACAAGCCGAGCGGGGCGTCGGTTCTCCGCCAGAACACGGTGGACCAGAAGGCGCGGCTGCTGACCAATTTTCAGCCCGCGTCCAACGACTTTGCGCAAGCCGCGGGCGTAGCGGGTCTGGCTATGTATCACGTGGTGGTGGAATCCGATGGCAAGCCGGGAGAAATCGCGGTGGGACGTCCCATCGGATTTGGGCTTGACGAGAATGCCGTGGCTGCCATCCGCAAAGCGTCGTTTCAGCCCGCCATCAAGGATGGCAAGCCGGTGCCGGTTGTGCTCGACCTGCTGGTGCAATTCCGCATATACTCCAATCGAACCGGGGCGACAGCTGTGCCTGAAGCGGCGAGCGCCAGTGTGAATGAACCCGAAGGGCCTCAACTTCCCGGCCCCTACAGCGCAAGTCAGCCCGCGGCCAAGCAGCAGTAGCAATCTCCACATCAAGTCCGGAATGAAACTGTGAGCCAAGCCTTTCTGAAGCTGATCCAGACCGGCGCCACCGCAGAAATTGCGGCTGCGGTCGAGTCCGATCCAACGCTCCTCGAGGCCCGCGATGCGCAGGGCGTGTCGGCATTGCTGTGGTCGGTCTACGCCGGCCAGCCGATGGTGCGCGACTACCTGCTGGCGCAACTGGCCATGCGCGGGACGCTGCTCGAACTTTTCGAAGCCGCGGCAGTCGGCGACGTGCTGCGGATCGAAGACATCCTGAGAGCCGACCCAGGGGCCGTCCATGCCTTCTCCGGCGATGGCTGGACCCCGCTGCACCTGGCCGCGGCGTTCGGCACGCCTGAGTCGGTGGATGTGCTTCTGCAACATGGAGCCCAGGTGGATGTGGTGTCAAAGAATCCGCAGCGAAACCAGGCACTGCACGCGGTACTGGCTTTGGGGCGCAATCCGCAAACCGTCCGGCTGCTCCTGGCGCATGGGGCCGACCCCAACGCCACCCAGGCGGGCGGATTCACTCCGCTGTTCTCAGCAGCCACGGCCAACCGCAAGGATCTGGCCGAGATGCTGATCGAAAGCGGCGCAGCTGCCCGGCATCGTACCGATTTCGACAAGACCGCCGCGGAATTTGCGCGCGAGCGCGGCCATGCGGAGATGGCGGAATGGCTGGAAGCCCAGCCGGTCTAGTCCGGGTGAACCTGCCAAGCTTACGACTCCGGCGCCGTCGGTTCCCACAATTCCACGCGGTTGCCTTCGGGATCCCAGATCCAGGCAAAGAGGCCGTAGGATTGGTCTTCCGGCCGGGGATCAATACGCACGCCGGCGGCGGCCAACTGCGCCAGTAAGGCGTCCAGATCGTCGACCCGGAAATTCACCATCGATTGCTGCGGACCGTCGCCAAAGTAGGTTGTGTCGGCGGCAAAATGGGCGAACACCGTCGTGCCCATAGATTCCGGGCCTTCAAACGTGAGGGCCTCGCCGTGTACGCGCCCCCCGATGCCCAGGTGGGTCTCATACCATTTGCTCAGCGCCTTCGGATCGCGCGCCTTCAAGAACACACCGCCTATTCCAAGTGCTTTGGCCATGGGCCGCCTTTCATTCCCCTTGCTCAATGAGCTTGTCCAGATTGGGTTTGTGCTTTGCTTTGCGGCCGGTGCGCGGCGCATCGTCCACCACCTTGGCAGGCTTGGGCTGTCCGACGCGTTCGCGCGCGTTGGCCTTCACCGCTTTGATGGCCGAAAACCGGCCTGGCTTGCGTTTGGGCACTGCAATCCACCCTTCCGGTTTCCCTGCCGCCCGGCGCTTGCGCTTCCCCGGTGACAGAGACGAGTATGGAATAGATTCGACGCCAGGGGAAGAGGGCCCGGGCAAAAGTGCTCTCCGGGTGGCGGTATTTTTACATAGCTGAAAGGCAGGGACATGGAAGAGCGCGACTTTTTTACAGAGACTACGGAACAAAAAACGCACACCTTGACGTGTCCGAAATGCGGACAGGCCAATGAGTACAAGATCACCTGGGTGGTTCGCCGCAAGCGCGCGCAACTACCGCGCAATGCGGACGAACGCGATCGCGCCCGGTTCGCGAAAGCGCAATCGTACATGGTGCGCCGCGACGACAAGTTGGCCTGCTCCAATATTCGCTGCCGCAAGCCGTTCGAGATTGCGGGGCTGCAATCGTTGTTCTTTCTCAACGAATAAGCGTCTCCATGAGATCTGGTGCCCTCGGTCTCCATTTTGAGAGCGGGAGACATCGAAAGGAAATTCAACGGTGCGCACGTTTCTTTTGGCTTTCTTGTGCCTCAGTTCTGCCTGTGCCCTCTCTTCTGCGCAGGCGGCGCCCCCGACCGGCACGTTGCGGCTGGAGCGGGAGATTCCGCTTCCCGGCGTGGACGGCCGCATCGATCACCTGGCCGCCGATGTGGCCGGGCAGCACGTGTTTGTGGCCGCGCTCGGCAACGGAAGCGTGGAGATTGTCGATGTCGCCGCAGGCAAGCGCGTGGCCGAAATCAAGGGCCTGAAGGAGCCGCAGGGAGTCGCGTATGTGCCCGCCAACCAAGCCGTGTACGTGGCCGAAGGCGGCGATGGAACGGTGCGCAGCTTCGACAGCCACACCCTGAAGCCGCTGCACGAAATCAGCCTGGGCGAGGACGCCGACAATCTTCGCTATGACGCCGGCCGCAGCCAATTGCTGGCGGGCTATGGAAGCGGGGCCATCGCGGTGCTCGGACTGGATCTCGCGCGCCGCGCCAATTTCGCTCTTCCGGCGCATCCCGAGTCGTTCCAGTTCGCCGCCGATCAGCAGCATCTGTTCGTCAATTTGCCCGATAATCGCAGCGTCGCCCTGATCGATCTCGCCGCCCAGACGGTGAACGCAACCTGGGCTCATCCCAGCGCCGCGGCCAATTTTCCCATGGCGGTGGACGGCACCATCCACCGGCTGTTTATCCCCTGTCGAAAGCCTGCGCGCCTGCTGGCAGTGAACTCCGATACCGGTGGTATCACCGCCTGGTTCCCGACGGTAGGCGATGCCGATGACGTGTTCATGGATACAGCCCATCGGCTGGTGTATGTCATCGGCGGAGAGGGATTCGTCGATGTGGTATTCGTGAGGGCCGCGGATGCCATGGTTTTGCGCGGGCGGGTACCGACTGCTCCGGGCGCGCGGACCGGGCTTTATGTGCCGGAGTGGAACAAGTTGCTGGTAGCTGTGCCCCGCCAGGGGACCACCGATGCGCGCCTGCTGGTGTTCGCGGTGCAGCCATAATCCACCTCGTAGATTGATTCCAGGACCGTAACCAGTGGCATTTCCCAGCTCCGATGTGATTGAATCGAGGATAGAAAGTGGTTCGCCGGGCGAGGTCACGGCGGGCTCGTGAGGAGAGACAAGAAATGGCCAATCCCCTGCTTCCCCCGGAAGAGCGCAATCTTACCCCCGACCAGGTGGAGGCGTTGGACAAGCGGCGCGACCTGGGTCACACGTTCCTCGTCATCGCCGGCCAGTTTGCGGTTATCGCCACGGTGCTGCTTCTGTGGGTGGGCCAGGACCTTTCCTACTCGCCCGGGTGGGTGCATCCCATGGCCTATTATTTCGCCATCGCTTGCGGCATTATCGCGGTTTTCGGTGTTGCCGGCCTGGTCATGCGCCGCGGATCCCCGCGCATCGACTGAAACCTACTCAATTCAAGGCATTTGAATACGGCTTCCCTGTATCGAATACGAGCGCCGCTGCTTCCCTCATGCACCGCGCTTCAAAAGGGTATAGCCTGAGATTGGTCATGGCTGCTTCCCTCACCTCTCCACTTGCGGAAATGCGCACATCCCGGCTGACCGATTCACATGGCCGGGTGATTCACGATTTACGCGTCTCGGTGACCGACCGCTGCAACTACAAGTGCGTCTACTGCCGCACCGGCGAAGACGGCCCCCAGTACCCCGATCTGGCTATCGGGGAGTACCTGCGCATGATCCGGCTGTTCGTGAATCTCGGGATCACGAAGGTGCGACTCACGGGTGGCGAACCTCTGCTCCGCCGGGGGCTGGTTGATCTTATCCGGGAATTGTCCGGTTTGCGCACGCTGACCGGCGAGCCGCTCGACCTGGCTCTCACGACCAACGGCCATCTGCTCGATTCGCTCGCCGCCCCGCTCAAGGCCGCCGGGCTCAACCGGGTCACGGTCAGCATGGATGCCGTGGACGAGTCCACCTTCGAGCGCATCACGCGCGTACCGCGGAGCTTCAAAACCGTTCTGGGCGGAATCCGCGCCGCACGCGCGGCCGGACTCACGCCGATCAAGATCAACTGCGTCCTGCTGCGGGGCTTTAATGACGACCAGGTGGAAGCCTTCGCCCATTTCGCCCGGCAGGAAGACGTGGTGGTGCGGTTTATCGAGTTCATGCCGCTCGAAGAGGGCCGCCTGTGGACCCCGGATATCGTGGTGCCGCTGCGCGAGATTGTGAATCGCATCAACCGTGTTCTTCCCCTGCGGGAGCTGCCGCCCAACGAAGCCAGCGAGACCGCGCGCCGTTACACCTTTGCCGACGGCGTAGGTGAAATTGGCATTATCGCTCCTGTGACGCAGGCTTTCTGCGGCGCCTGCAGCCGCGTGCGCCTCACCTCCGATGGGAAGATCCGCACCTGCCTCTTTTCCCAGGTCGAGCACGACCTCTACGGCCGCATGCGCGCCGGATCGAACGACACGGAACTGCGCCAGTACATCTACCGTACAGTTCAGGAGAAAGAAGCGCGGCATCACATAGGCGAGCCGGAGTTCATGAAGCCGTCGCGATCGATGGTGCACATCGGCGGGTGACGCCGGAGACCGGGAATCGATATCGGAAGTTACCAGCGCATTTCCAATTGGTCACAATCGGCGAATTTGGATTTCGCGCCGTGCCGAGTTGTGTGAGAGTAGTAGCAGGCCCTCGAGGACTCATGCCTTCCCGCATCACGAACGAGACGGTAAACCGCATCCCGCTCGACGATCTTCTTGTGTTTCACCGCCTGGCGCGCTCGCTGACCGAGAGCTTCGATCTCGACAGCATCCTGCGCACCATCCTGGATCACATGGAGCGATTCATCGACGCGGAGTTGTGGACCCTGCTCATGCTCGACAAAGGCACGCAAGAGCTTTACTACGCCCTGGCGGCCGGAGGGGAAGAGGCTTCCCTGCGCGATCTGCGCGTGAAAGTCGGGGAGGGAGTGGCCGGATGGGTAGCGCAACACGGCGAAACCCTCATCGTTCCTGAAGCTTTGGACGATCCCCGCCTGCAAACGCCAGTTGCGGCACGGTTGCGCAAAGTCCGGTCGGTCATTGCTCTCCCCTTGCGGGGACGCAAAGGCACGCACGGGGTCATTGAGATTCTGAATCCCCGGTCCGGCCAGCTCAATGACTACACCATCGCGTTTCTGCACATTCTCGCCGATCATGCAGCCATCGCCATTGAGAATGCGCATGACGTGGCGCGCATCCAGCAACTCACCATCACCGACGACACCACCGGGCTGTTCAACGTGCGCCATCTTTACGACGTGTTGGGGCGGGAGTTGGAGCGCGGCCAACGCGAGGCGCGGCCGGTCAGTCTGGCTTTTATTGATCTCGATCAATTCAAGCTCGTGAACGATGTGCATGGGCACTTGGTGGGCAGCGAATTGCTTGCCCGCGCCGGCCAGCGCTTGCGCGAACTGAGCCGCAAGCAGGACTACTGCTTCCGCTATGGCGGCGATGAGTTCGTAATCATGATGCCGGACACCGATGCCTACACCGCACTGGAGCAGTCGACCCGCCTGCACCGCTCGCTGATGGACACGAGCTTCGTCATGAAGAGCGGGCGGACGTTGACCGTCAGCGCCAGCATCGGGCTTTCCACGGCGCCAAAGGACGGGACCACCGTGCATGGCGTGATCGGAGCGGCCGACGCGCGGATGTACGCCGTGAAGACCAACGGCCGCGGCCACGTGCGCGGAATGTAGGGACAAACCAGCCTGGGTGCCCCAGGTGTCGGCTTTGAGACCTGGATTGGCTACAACTCATTCTTCCTCGTCGGCCCGTTTCTCCGCCAGCCTTTCGAGTTGATTCCGCCAATCGAGGGAGTCGATAAAAGTTCTAGACTCGCGCCAGCCGGGCTCTACGATAACGCGCAATTCGAGGTAGACGCGCGTGCCAAGGAGCGATTCGATCTGCTTGCGGGCGCCAGTGCCGATCTCCTTCAACTTGGCGCCGCCCTTGCCAATGAGGATGGCCTTCTGCCCGTCGCGTTCGCAGTAGATGGCCGCCGAAATGCGCGTCAATGGCAGCCTCGCGGGTGCGCCTTTCTTGCGCGGAGGTTCGGGATCGGGCTCTTCAAAACGCTCAATGACCACGGCGGATGCGTAAGGCACCTCTTCGCCGGTATCGACGAGGATGCGTTCGCGAATCAGTTCCGCGACCATGAATCGCGTGGGCTGATCGGTGTACTGGTCCTTGGGGAAATAGCGTTCGCCGGTGGGCAACTTTTCAACGATTTTGCTCAGTAACCGGTCGAGGCCGTCGCGCTTGCGCGCGCTCACCGGGATCACTTCGGCAAAATGGTACTGCTTCGTCAGCGAATCGATCAGCGGCAACAACTGATCCTTGGGGACCAGGTCGATCTTGGTGAGGACGAGGAATACGGGGCAATCGAGCTTGCGCACCAGGCCGAACAGGAACTCGTCCTCGCTGGCCCTGTTGGGCGGTTTGGGTTTCTTCGACTCATGCTTGTCATCCTGCTCGGAGCTCGCCAAGGCGACCTGAGTCGAAGGATCTGCGGTTGCGTCTGCCGATGGCAAATTGGGTGCCCCAGGTCTCGATTTTGAGACCTGGGTGCGATCTTCACTCCCCGAAGCAAGCCCGACGCGCCGCGTCGCGTCGATCAGCACCAGCACCAGGTCGCGCGTTTCCAGCGCCTCGTAGACTTCCTGCAACATGCGGCGATCGAGTTGCGACCCGGGCTTGTGTACGCCGGGCGTATCGACGAATACGATCTGCGCGGCCGGATGCGCATCCTGCCGCTTGCCTTTGCGCGCCGCCACCTCAACCACGCCAAGGATGCGGTTGCGCGTGGTCTGCGGCTTGGCGGTCACAATGGCGACCTTCTCACCGGTGAGGGCGTTCAGAAGGGTGCTTTTGCCCACATTGGGCCGGCCGAGGATGGCAACAAATCCGGATTTCAAGCGGGCGTGCTCCTGAGGCGAGTTTACGCGACTAAGCTTGCCAGCCTTCGGCGCGGGCTTTTTCGAGCGAATCGCTTGTCGAGGGCGGCGCCGGCGGGAAAACACGTACGCGATCCACGCGGCGATCGGTGGAGGCAACCACTTCCATGCGCAATCCGGCGCTCTCCAGCATGACCACCTCGCCGGCGTGGGGGATGCGTCCTTCCACCTCGCTGACCAGCCCGCCGATGGTCGTCGCTTCGTAGCCCTCGGGAATATCGATCTGGGTGTCGAACAGGTTTCCGAGCTGGTCCACGGCGAAACTTCCGAGCATTATCCAGGAGCCGTCCGGCTGGCGCTGCGGGGCTTCGATGGGTGCATCGGTCTCGTGCTCGTCGCGTATCTCACCCACGATCTGCTCCAGCAGATCTTCGATTGTCACCAGGCCGGCCACGCCGCCGTACTCGTCGATGACGATGCGCATGTGCTGCTGTTCGCGCTGCATCTCGCGCAGCAACTCGTAACCGCGCTTGGTCTCAGGCACAAAGACGGCCGGACGCTGGATGCTCGCCACCGTGCGGGTGTGCGCTTCTTCATCGCTGATCTGCAGCAGGTCGTGCGCAAAAGCGATCCCGGTGATGTTATCGATGGTCCCCTGGAAGACCGGCACGCGAGAGTAGTTGTGCTCCTTGAGCAAGGTCAGGAAGTTCTCGATGGTGGTCGAGTCGCGCACCACGAACATGCGCGGGCGCGGCGTCATCACCTCGCGCACCAGCTTGTCGCCGAACTCCACGGCGGAGCGGACCAGGTCGCGGTCGTTCTCTTCCAGGATGCCCTCTTCTTCGCCGGCCTCGAGCAGCGCTTCGACGTCGACGGCGGCCTCTTCCTGGGGGGTGGCCGGTTCTTCCGCCAGCGCTACCACAGAGAAGAAGAAACGGATCACGACCGTGATGGGCGTCATGAGCCACAAGAGCAGGACGATAGGCCACAGCAGCCGAACCGCCCACTTGCCTTTGGTTCGCTCGAACAGCAGCCAGGGGAGCACCTGGTTGCAGAACACGACCACGAGTACGACGCCCAGAACGGCCTGGGCGATCTCGGGATAGGTGGGCCGGCCCATGTGCGGCCCGCGATCGAAGAGCACCGTGCCGAATTCCAGGGCGATAACACCCAGTGCGAGCTGCTGCAGAACCGCGGCGGAGATGGCGGCATGTTCGCGGGTGAGGCCGAGATGGGGTTCGATCTGCTCTTCCCAGGCATCGAGGTTTTCCTGCACTTCGCGGGAAAGGATCTTGCCGAACTCGGCATAGACGCGGCTCATATAGGACGCGAGCGTTTCGATTCCCGCCAGCAGAACCACCATTGAAATGGCTAGCCAGCTCATCGGTTAGCTCCTGCTTTCGCGCGTTCGATCAATCCCTGAGGCAAGCCCAACCGGCCGCGGAGCAATCGTTCGCGCCGAGCCATCTGGCCGTTGTCGCGTTCGTGGTCGAACCCGGCGAGGTGGAGGAGGCCGTGGAGGATGAGCACCTTGATTTCGATTGCCAGGGTGTGACCATGTTCGCGCGCCTGACGCAGAGCCGTCGGGATGCTCACGGCGAGATCGCCCGCGAGCTTTTCGTTTTTCTGGACGAGCGCGTCGGCGGGGAACGAAAGAACGTCGGTGGGCTTGTCTTTTCCGCGAAACTGGCGATTGAGGCGGCGGATCTTGGCATCCGTTGTGAGGAGCACGGAGACCTCGCCCCGCAGGCAAACGGCTGCCCGGGCGTCGCGGAGGAAAACGGCCAGCATACGCTCCGACGGCACGCGGGAACGGCGGCCGGTGGGCGCGAGGCGGGTCGAGGGAGCCCTCTTCGCGGGGGACGTATGGTGTGCGGGGTCTGGGTCCAAGTCTGGGTCGATGAGAATCATCGTGCGCGGG
>Ga0070717_10001854_pt1 | contig 14764 bp, 14 predicted proteins | sample LARL113metaG_FD_71366 | JGI IMG/M metagenome (GOLD analysis project Ga0070717, IMG submission 71366) | Corn, switchgrass and miscanthus rhizosphere microbial communities from Kellogg Biological Station, Michigan, USA - LAR L11-3 metaG | ecosystem: Host-associated > Plants > Roots > Rhizosphere ... | reverse complement strand
CCAACAGCCTGGAGCTGGGCTGCGACTGCCTGGGCGAGATCCACTACTTCGACGCTCACGTCAACGACAACGACGGCCACGCCATGGAGATCAAGAACGCGATCTGCATGCACGAGGAGGACATCGGGTTCCTCTGGAAGCACACCGACTTCCGGACGATGAAGGCCGAGGTCCGGCGCTCCCGGCGCCTGGTCGTGTCCACGATCGCCACCGTGGGCAACTACGAGTACGGCTACTACTGGTACTTCCAGCAGGACGGCACGATCCAGTACGAGGTCAAGATGAGCGGCGTCGCCTCGGTGGGCGCGGTCGCGCCGGACGAGAAGCCGAAGCACGGGACGATGCTGGCGCCGGGCCTGTACGGGCCGCACCACCAGCACTTCTTCTGCGTCCGCCTCGACATGATGGTGGACGGCCCGGACAACTCGGTCTACGAGTGCAACTCCGAGGCCCTGCCGCCCGGCCCCGAGAACCCGCACGGCAACGCCTGGGTCGTGAAGTCCACGCTGCTGGGCCGCGAGTCCGACGCGCAACGGGTGATCGACCCGCTCAAGGGCCGATTCTGGAAGATCGCCAACGACAACAAGCCGAACGGCGTGGGCGACCCCGTCGCGTACAAGCTGGTGCCCGGCGACAACGTGCTGCCCTTCTATCAGCCGGACGCGCACGCGATCCAGCGGGCCGCGTTCACGACGCGCCACCTGTGGGTCACCCCGTACGACCGGGACCAGCGGTTCCCGGCCGGCGACTACCCGAACCAGCACGCCGGCGGCGACGGCCTGCCCGCCTACACGGCGGCCGACCGCCAGCTGGAGAACACGGACGTGGTCGTCTGGTACGTGTTCGGCGCGCACCACATCGTGCGGCCGGAGGACTGGCCCGTGATGCCCGCGCACCACATCGGCTTCCATCTCAAGCCCGTCGGCTTCTTCGACGGCAACCCGGCGCTGGACGTGCCGCTGGCCGACCACTGCCACCCCAACGGCACCCACTGACGGACAGGAAGGAGGAGTAGGGAAGACGTGGCAGAGATCACGACACCTGGCGAGGAGCTGCAGCCGGCCGCCGGGGAGACCGCACCGGCTCCCGGCATCGGCATCGCGGGTGAGACGACGCTCAAGCGCAACACGCTGACGCTGCCGGAGGTGCTGGCGCAGTCGGTCGCCAACGCCGCGCCGAGCGCCGCCATGGCCCTCCTCCCGCTGCTCGTGTTCCTGAACGCGGGCAACGGCAGCTGGCTGGCGTTCGTCATCGCGGTCGTGTTGATGGTCTGCGTCGGCTACTGTGCGGCGCAGTTCGCCAAGCGCATGAACTCGGCCGGTTCGTTCTACGTCTGGGTCACGCAGGCGCTGGGCCCGGGCGCCGGCCACTCCGCGGGCTGGGGGCTCCAGCTCGGCTACATCGCGACGGGCATCGCCACCGTCTTCGGGTTCGGCATCTTCGGCGGCGACCTCCTGCACCGGATCTTCCCGGCGATCGACCCGCTGAACCCGGTGCTGCTGATCGTCCTCTTCGCGATCGACTTCCTCCTCGCCGTTGCGGTGGCCATCTACGACATCAACCTGTCGGCGCGGACGGCCCTGACGCTGGAGTCGATCTCGATCCTCGCGATCATCACCCTGTGCATCTCGATCTGGGTGATCCGCGGGCCGATCGACACCTCCCAGTTCTCGTTCAAGGGCGTGGTGCCCGGCGGCGTCGTCATCGGCATCGTGCTCGCCATCTTCGCGTTCGTCGGGTTCGAGAGCGCCGGCTCGCTGGGCATGGAGGCCAAGAACCCGTACAAGAACGTGGGCCGGGCCATCGTGGTCAGCGCCATCTTCGTGGGCACGTTCTACGTGCTCGTCTCGTACTCGCAGACCCTCGGGTTCCAGCCGACCAACGGCGGCTACGCCAAGAGCTCGGCGCCGATGCCCGACCTGGCGAACCTCATCGGCTTCGGCTGGCTCTCGTACATCATCGACATCGGCATCACGATCAGCGTGTTCGCGTGCACGCTCGCCTGCATCAACGCGTCGGCCCGGATCGCGCTCACCATGGCCCACGACGGCATGGGGGTGCCCGCGCTGACGAGGACGCACTCGACCCGCAAGACGCCGAACGTGGCGATCTGGGTCATGGCCGTCCCGATGCTGGCCGTGCCGGTGATCGCCATCCTGTTGAAGCAGAGCCCGGTGGACGGCACCGGCTGGGCCGGCACGCTCGCCACCTTCGGGTTCATGCTCGCCTACGGGCTCGTCTCGCTGGGCGCGCCGCTCTTCCTGCGGCGGATCAACCAGCCCAGCCTCCCGGTGTGGATCGTGGGCATCGTCGGGCTGGTCGTGATGATCGTGGTCTTCTACGCCAGCTGGCTTCCGACGACCATCCCGTTCATCCAGTTCCCGCCCCTGACCGGCGTCTACGCCGTGCTTCCCTACGCGTTCTTCGTCTGGGCGGCGATCGGGCTCATCTGGTACTTCGTCGTGCGGTCACGCACCCCGCACGTCGCCCGGGCCGTGGGCTCCCGCTTCGAGACCGCGGAGGCGCACGAGGCCGCCAGGCTCTCGTAGGCCGTCCGCCACATCGCGGCCATGGCTCCTTGTGGTAGCAAGGAGTCATGGCCACCACCACTGCTCAGCTGACCGATGCCCAGAAGGCGCTGCTCGACGAGCCGCTCTACGCCGTCGTCACCGACCTCATGCCCGACGGGTCGCCCCATTCGACCGTGATCTGGGTGGACCACGACGGCGCCAACCTCACGTTCAACACGGCGCACGGACGGGTGAAGACGCGCAACGTGCAGCGCGACCCGCGCGTGTCCGTGATCGTCTTCGACCCGGCCAACGCGTTCGCGAAGACGCTGGCGGTCAGGGGCCGCGCCGAGCTGGTCGACGAGGGCGCCGACGACCACATCGACCGCCTGGCGAAGAAGTACACCGGGCAGGACCGCTACCCGTGGCGGCGGCCGGAGGAGCGGCGCGTCACGGTGCGCGTGATCGCGGAGAAGATCAGCGGCACAGTGTAAAGATGAGGGGATGAGCAGCAGCCCCGGTCAGACCTTCACCGTTCGCCCCGCGACCCGCGAGGACATGCAGGCGGTCGTCGGGATCTACAACTGGGCCATCAACCAGACGTTCGCGACCATCGACTCGGAGCCGCTGTCCGCCGAGGAGGCGGAGGAGTGGTGGGACGCGCACGCCCGGCAGCGGACGATCACGCTCGTGGCCGAGGACGACGGCGACGTGCTCGGCTGGGCGCGGCTGCTCCCCTGGCGCCAGCGGGGCTTCGAGGTGGTCGAGGACCTGGTGTACGTGGACCCGCTGTACCAGAAGCACGGGGTCGGCCGGGAGCTGCTGGGCCGGCTGATCGAGGCGGCGCGCGCGACGGGCTGCCGGACGATCGTGGCCTCGGTCGCGGCCGACAACGCCGCGGGCCTGCGGCTCCACCAGAGCCTGGGCTTCGAGGTCGTGGGCACGCTCTCGAACGCCGCGCACAAGTTCAGCCGCTGGATGGACATCACCCTCGTCCAGCGCTCCCTCGACACCTGAGGCGCTACGCGCTGGCCGCCGCCGCCAGCCTGGGCGCGGCGGGCGCGTTCACGGCGCTCGCGGCCCGGATCCTGGGCGGCCGCGCGCTCACGCCGCCCAACCTGCTCACGCTCAGCCGCGCCGGCGCCGCGGCGATGGCCTGCGGCACCGCGTTCTCGGGCCGGGGCCGGCGCACCACCCTGGTCGCGCTGCTGCTCGGGTGCACTGTCTGCGACTGGCTGGACGGGCCCCTGGCCCGCCGCCTCGGCCCGACGCCGCTCGGGGCCGCGCTCGACATGGAGACGGACAGCTGGCTCACCCTGTGGGGCGCGGTCGCGGCGGTCCGGCTCGGCGGCCTGCCGGAGATCGCCCTGCTGGCGCCGGCGCTGCGCTACCCGCTGGTGGCCGGCGCCCCGATGCCGCCCCAGCGCCCGTGGCAGCGGGCGGCCGGCGTCGCGCAGATGGTCTTGATCGCGTGGGGGCTCACCGGGCGCCGGCCGCCGGCGGCCCTGGTGGAGGCCGTCGCGGCCGCCCAGCTGGCGGCTCTGACGGCCTCCGCCGGATCTCGCTACTTCTCGATCGGCACCCGGATGGAGCTGCCCCACTCCGTCCACGAGCCGTCGTAGTTGCGCACGCCCTCGTAGCCGAGGAGCTCGCGGAGCACGAACCACGTGTGCGCCGAGCGCTCGCCGATGCGGCAGTACGCGATGACCTCGCGGTCGCTGGTGATGCCCTTGCCGCCGTACAGCTCCCGGAGGGCGCCGGCGTCCTTGAACGTACCGTCCTCCTTCACCGCCGTCGCCCAGGGCACGTTGACCGCGGTCGGGATGTGGCCGCCCCGCTGGGCGCCCTCCTGGGGCAGGTTCTCCGGCGCCAGCAGCGCCCCCGAGAACTCGCCCGGCGACCGGACGTCCACCAGCCCGGCCCTGCCGATGGCGTCCCGGACCTGGTCGCGGTAGGCGCGCAGGTCCTCGCGGGTCTCGCCCGCGAACCGATACTGCGTCGGGGTGACCTGGGGCTCGTCGGTCGTGTACGGCCGGCCCTCGGCCTCCCACTTGACCCGCCCGCCGTTGACCAGCTTGACGTTGTCGTGGCCGTAGTACTTCAGCGCCCAGTAGGCGTACGCGGCGAACCAGTTGTTGTTGTCGCCGTAGAGCAGCACGGTGGTGTCGGCCGTGACGCCACTCTCGGAGAGCTTCCGCTCCAGCGCCTCGCGGGAGGCCAGGTCGCGGACGGTCTGGTCCTGCAGGTCCTTCTTCCAGTCCCAGCCGACGGCGCCCTCGATGTGGCCGCCGGCGTACAGGGCGGGGTTGACGTCGACCTCGATCAGCCGCTGGCCGGCGTCGTTCAGGTGGCCGGCCAGCCACTCGGTGCTGACCAGCGCTTCGCCGTTCGCGTAGCCGTCAGACTCAGCCATAGAGAAATCCTCCGAATGGGGTTGGGGATGCGGGCACGCACGCGCGTCAGCAGCGTGCGTGGGCGTGGAGAAGGGCCGGCCTAGCTACAGAAGCAGGCGGGAGAGTGGATCAGTCTCTGCGCGGGGAATGCGAACACAGGTCGCATCACCTGCATTGTATCGACGGCGCTGCCCCGCCCATTCCGTCCTTGCCATCATTTGGAGCGTGTCGAACCTGGAGCTGACCAAGTACCAGGCGCTGAGCAACGACTACCTCGTCCTGGACCTTCCCGCGGACCTCGACCGGGTCGTGCCGCTGCTGCCGCGGCTGTGCGACCGCCACCGGGGGCTCGGGGCCGACGGCCTGCTGGCCTTCGATCCCTCCGAGCTGTTCGTGCGCATCTTCAACCCGGACGGCTCGGAGGCCGAGAAGAGCGGCAACGGCCTCCGGATCGCCGCCTGCCACGCCGTGCTCAGGCACGGCGCGGGCGCGGAGTTCGAGATCGGCACCATGGCCCGGGCCAACCCGGTGCGGATCGTGGAGGTGCGCGGCGCCTGCGTCGTGAGCGAGCTGGACATCGGCGCCCCGACCCTGGAGCCGGACCGGTGGGTCTTCATCGAAACCGCCGCCGGCCGCGCCCGCTGCCGGCTGGCCAACGTCGGCAACCCGCACTGCGTGGTGTTCGGCGAGCCGGTGACCCGTGAGCGGTGCCGGGAGCTGGGCCCGCTGATCGAGAAGCACCCGATGTTCCCCAACCGGACGAACGTGCAGCTGGCCGAGGTCCTGGACCGCGGCCACGCCCGGATCGAGATCTGGGAGCGCGGGGCCGGCTACACGCTGGCGTCGGGAACCAGCGCCAGCGCCGTGGCGGCCGTGCTGATCCACATGGAGCTCACCGAGGAGGTGCTGCGGGTGCAGATGCCGGGCGGGACGCTCAGCATCCGCCAGCAGCCGGGCGGCGAGCTGGTCCAGGCCGGGCCGGCCCAGCGGGTGTACCGCGCCGAGGTGGACCTCTCCGACTTCGCGAGCTAGGCGCGGAGAACGGCCCCCGCCGCCTCGCGGCGGCAGGGGCCGTGAAGTCCGGTCAGATCACGAAGTGCCAGATGGCGTTGTCGGGGCCCACCGCGAACACGTCCACGTGGCCCGACCCCGGCTGCGACACCGCCGCCGGGCCGAGGTGCCAGACCGTCGAGGGGCCGACCGCCGAGAAGCCGGTCCAGGCGGTCCCGGTCCACGACTTGCGCCAGACTCCCGCGTCGAGACCGGGGATCAGGATGTCGAGGTGGCCGGACGCCGTGGACGCGGGCGCCGGCGCCGACGGGGCCAGGCCGCCGCCCAGCGGCTCCGGGCCGCCCCAGGAGGAGCCGTCCCAGAACATGTGCCACAGCGCGGCGTCGATGCCGCGCTCGAACACGTCGATGCGGTTGGGGCCCCAGGACACCGCTCCCGGCGCCGCCGAGAGCAGGCCGCCCAGCCCCTGCCAGCCCGACCAGCTGGAGCCGTCCCAGGCCTGGTGCCAGAGCGCGCCGTCGATGCCCCGCACGAAGGTGTCGAGGCGGTTCGCGGCCCAGGAAGAGACCGCCGGGGCGCTGGTGATGTTGCCGCCCTGCGACTGCCAGCCGAACCAGGATCCGCCCGAGAACGGCAGGTGCCAGAGCGCGCCGTCGATGCCGCGGGCGAACACGTCGATCCGGTTCGGCCCCCAGGACACGGCGGCCGGCGCCGAGGTGATGGTGCCGCCGAGGCTCTGCCAGCCGCTCCACGAGCTCCCGTTCCACGAGTCGTGCCAGAGCGCGCTGTCCAGGCCCTGGGCGAACACGTCCAGGCGGTTCTGGGCCCAGGACGCGACCGCCGGGCTGGAAGCCAGGCCGCCGCCCAGCGACTGAACGGCCGGCGTGGTCCCGAACTCCAGCGCCAGGGCGTTCCACAGCTCGGGCGAGCCGCCGCCGAAGTCCAGCGTGAAGATGCCCGCGCCGCGGAACCCGCGCTGGTTCACCAGGTCGTACTTGCGGACCAGCGAGACCTGGTCGTCCCAGTACGCCTCGCGCCAGCAGTTCAGCGACGGGTCGCCGTCGAAGTACGTGGCCCAGAGCTCCTGGCCGTTCGGGTCGAGCGCGTCCCGGTGCTCCTGGAACGAGCTGACGACCGGGTTCGAGGCGAGCGTCGGGAACACGGTGTACGGCACGCCCGCGTACTTGGCGCCGCCGTTCGGCAGCACGGGGGCGTTGGCCGGCGGGTTGGGCCCGCTCACGCAGCCGGCGACGCCGTAGTAGGGCAGGCCCATGATCGTCTTGCTGGCCCACGGTGCGTAGTCGTTGGCGGCGCGGGTCACGTTCCACGTGTAGTTCGGCGCGGCGCCGTCGAAGGGCGACGTCGGGCCCATGCAGGTCGCGCACGGGCCGTTGCTGATCTCCAGGCTGTACGCCATCACGAAGAAGGCGTCGAGCGTGCCGGCCAGGTTGGGAATGTCGAAGAAGCCGCCGGTGTCCTCGGCCGCGCTCGCGAACGTGTCCACGACCAGGTAGCCGAGGCTCGCGGCCCGAAGCTTCTGGACGAACGCGACCAGCTTCGTCCGCAGCGTCTGCCCGTCCGGGCACGTCGCGTTGCTGGCCTCGTAGTCGACGTCGATGCCGTCCGCGATGCCCTGCACCAGCGGCTTGACAGCGTTGACCGTGGTGGTCGTCGCCGCGTCGGCGAGCGCCTGGCAGGTGGTCCCGTTGTTCGCGGCCGTCGGCAGGAACATCAGGGTCAGGAGGACGCGGGTGCCCTGCGCGTGGGCGGCGTTGATCAGGTTGCTCGCGGTGGCGGACTGCCAGATCTGCAGGCCGGAGTCGTTCACCAGCGTGCCGTCCGCGTTGACGTCGACGCCGAAGTACGCGACGTCGGACAGCAGCGCGAAGTCCCAGGTCCGGAACCCGGCGCTGCTGTCGTCCAGGCTGCCGGCCCTGGCGAAGCCCATCACCTCGCGGTTCAGCGTCGGGCTGGCGGCGGGCGCCGTGGGCGCGGCCGCGGCGGTGCGCGCCACCTTGGGCCGGAGCGGGATCACGCTCTGGCGGGGCCCGAGCGCGCCCACGCGGGTGGACGCGACCTGGCCGGCCACCTGCTGGGTGATCCACGGCTTGGTGACGTCGTGGCCCCCGGCGGGCGGGGCCGGCCTGGCGCCGCCCGGGGCGCCGGCCGTGCCGGCGGCGCTGGCCGTGCTCGGCAGCAGGACGGCGAAGGCGAGCGCCAGCGCCACGGCGACCGGGCGGAGCCGGATTCCGCCGACGGTGGCGAACGTGGCGCCGAGTCGCCGACTGTTCGGTGGAATCCGGCGGAGACGGGAGAGGAAGCGGGGCATCTTCGCGATCACTCCTATGAGATGCACGACGAAGGCCCACCGGTTGCGTCCCCGGCGGGGCCATGCGGGGGTGACCCTAGCACACGGCTCAGCTGCCGGTGAGCAGGCCGCCCAGGCCGCCGCCCTCGCCGGGGTGGGGCATGTAGTGCGCGATGGCGTGCGCCAGGTGGGGCAGGCTCATCGACTGGAGCCAGATCCGGCCCGGCCCGGTCAGCGTGGCCAGGAACAGGCCGTCGCCGCCGAACAGCGCGTTCCGGATGCCGGGCATCGTCGTGACGTTGAAGTCCACGCCCTCCTCGAACATCGCGACGTGGCCGGGGTGGATGCGCAGCGTGTTGCCGGCCTGCAGCTCGTACTGGACCACCTCGCCGTGCATCTCGATGAACGCCATGCCCTGGCCGGTCAGCCGCTGCATGCGGAAGCCGGTCCCGCCGAAGATGCCGGCGCCGAGCCGCTGCTGGACGCCGACCCCGAGCTGCACGCCGCGCGTGGCGCACATGAACCCGTGGCGGTGGATCAGGTAGCCGCGACCGGGCTGGATCTCCAGCGGCAGGATCTGGCCGGGCAGCTTGGCGCAGAACGAGGCCATGCCGACGCCGCCGGCGGCCGTGTACTCGGTCATGAAGATCGTGGCACCGGCCAGCGCCCGGCCCAGCGTCGCCATGAAGCCGCCCTGCTGGCCCCCGACCGCGGTGCCCGTCCGGAGCTGGATCGCCCAGGAGATCCAGGCCAGCTCGCCGGACTCCGCGAAGACCTGCTCGCCGGGCTGGAGCATCAGCTCCAGGACCGGCATGGTCGTGCCGATGATCCGATGCTCCAAGTCCCTGCACCCCTCCTCAGTCGGGTCTGGTTGACGGCGCGCGAGCGCAGTGTAGAGGGTGGGACCGGCTACTGGTAGTGGACGTGGTCGAGGACGCGGCGCCGGGCCGGACGGCGGCCTCGCGCGCACTCGTTGCACACCCCGACGACGAGGACGTCCGTGCGCACGGGTCGGAAGCGGTGCAGCTCCTGTAAGTGCTGCTCCAGCTCGGCGACCAGGCTGTGCTCGATGTGCAGGACGCCTCCGCAGACCTGGCAGATCGCGTGCTGGTGATCCTCGCCCGACACCTCGTAGTGGATCGGGCCGTCGCCCAGGCGGACGGCCCGCAGCGCGCCCGACGTGGACAGCGCCTCCAGCGCGCGGTAGACGGTGCTGCGCGGGAAACCGGGCTGGGCGCGCTGCAGCTCGGCCGTGATCTCGTCCGCCGTGCAGTGCCCGCCGAGCCGCTGGACCACCTCCCAGACCTGCTGCCGCTGGCGCGTCTGGCGCATCCCCGGCCTGAGCGGCGGGTTCGCCGCCTGCGCCTGCCCGTCTGCCATCGCGGAGAAGCCTACGCCTGCGAGGGGCGCATCAGCCGGCCACGCGCAGCGTCCGGTCGGCCCGGGTGAGCAGGCGGGCGCCGCCCGCCTCCACGACCACGTCGTCCTCGATCCGGACGCCGCCCCAGCCGGCCAGGTAGACGCCCGGCTCGACGGTGACGACCATCCCGGCCTCGAGCACGGCGTCGCCGCCCGGGTCGAGGCTCGGCTCCTCGTGCGCCTCCAGCCCGAGGCCGTGGCCCACGCGGTGGATGAACGCGTCCGCCAGCCCGCCGGCGCGGATCACGGCCCGGGCCGCCTCGTCCACCTCGCCGACGGTCGCGCCCGGCCGGATCGCCGCCACCGCGGCGTCGTGGGCGGCCAGGACCAGGGCGTGCACCTCGCGCTGCCGGGCGTCGGGCTCGCCCATCACCAGCGTGCGCGTGGTGTCGGCCCGGTAGCCGCCGGAGGCGGCGCCGAAGTCGAGCAGGACCAGGTCGCCGGCGGCCAGCCGCCGGTCGCCGGGGCGCAGGTGCGGCTGGGCGGAGTTCGGGCCCGACTGGACGATCGTGTCGAAGGAGAGCCGGGCGCCGGACGCCGCGATCGCGTGGTCGATCGCGGCGGCGACCTCCAGCTCGCTGCGGCCGGCCTGGAGCTCCTCGAGGGCGCGCTCGGTGACCGCGTCCGTCAGGCGGGCGGCCTCCTCCAGCCGGGCGAGCTCGGCGGCGGTCTTGCGCGCGCGCAGCCGGCGCACCTCGGCGCCCGCGTCCACCGGCCGGGCCCCCGGCGCCATCCCGCGCAGGCGCTCCCAGCGGGCCAGGCTGAGGTGGTCCATCTCGACGGCCAGCGTGCCGCCGGCGCCGTCCAGCGCGGCCGCGACCGGCGCCCACGCGTCCTCGCCGTCGCGCCAGGCGCTGACGGTCACCCCGGAGGCGGCCGCCGCGGCGCTGTCCGCCTCCAGCGACGGCACGACCAGCACCGCGCGCTGGCCGCGCACGACCAGGGCCATCAGCCGCTCGTGCGGGTTGGACGCGAAGCCCGTCAGGTACGCGATGGACACCGGGTCGGTCAGGACGGCGGCGCCGGCCTCCCGGGCCTCCATCCAGGCCCGCAGGCGGTCCAGCGTCACCCCTACTCGACCTTCAGGATGCGGACGCTGTAGCGGCCGCCCGAGGGCGTCTGGACCACGACCTCGTCGCCGACCTTGTGACCCATCAGCGCCCTGCCGATCGCGGACTCGAAGCTGACCCGGCCCGCGCTCGGGTCGGCCTCGGTGGAGCCGACGATCCGGTAGGTCTCCTCGGGCTCGCCCTCCTCGGCGAACGTGACCGTGCTGAGCAGGTCCACCCGGCCGTTGCTGGCCCGGGACTCGATGATGACGTGGTTCTTGACGATCGCCTCCAGCTCCCGGATGCGCGTCTCGATGAACGACTGCTCGTTGCGAGCGGCGTGGTACTCGAAGTTCTCGGACAGGTCGCCGTGCTCGCGCGCGGCCTTGATCTTGGCCACGATCTCGGGACGGCGGGTGCCCACCAGCACCTCGAGCTCCTGGCGCACCTGGGCCAAGCCCTCGGCGGTGATGGGGACGTCTCGCTGCTGGGTCATCGCATTCCTCCGGGCATGAGGGCCTGGACTTCGTCGTACAGCCGGCGCTGGAGCAGGTGGGAGACGCCGAACACGGCGCCGGCCAGCGCGGCGCCGGCCACGATCGCGGCGATCCCGTGGAGCAGGTCGGGCTTCAGCGGAATGACCGCGACGACGTCCACGCCGATGATCGCCGCCGCGGCCAGGGCCACCGGCGTGAGGATCGGCATCAGGCGGAGGCGCTTGAGCACCTCTGGAACCGGCTGCTCGGGCCTGCCCACCATACGCTGGCCCATCACGCCGACGGTGCGCACGTGCCGCAGCTTCGGCGTGACGGTCAGGATCACGTTCACCTGGTTGCCGGGCACCTTGCTCATGCGCTCCGGCGTGACCAGGTACTGCTCGACGCCGCCCCTGGTCTTGACCATCAGCATGCCCAGGCCGATCGAGGTGCTCGCCTCGCTCGCGCCCATGAGCTGGCCCTGGACCATGCGCGGCTCCAGCTTGCGGTCCTGGAGCGCGAGGCGGAACCCCGGGGCCAGGAAGCTGAGCCCGAACACGATCGGCGCCGCCCACACCACGCCCGCGACGGTGGCCACGAACCAGCCGTACGGCCGCACCAGGAGCAGGAACAGGCCCACCGCGATGAGCACGCAGGCGATGGCGACCGCACCGGAGATGTAGCCGATGCGCACCACTGTCTCGGGCGCGTAGCCCTGGAGCATGCCGCCCGACTCGACGTAGCGCTGGCGCTGCTTCCGCTGGTCGCCGCCGGTGGCCGCCGGCGCCGGCACGTTCTTGGGCCGGACCTGGCGGACCTGCCGGACCTGGCGCGGGTTCCGCGACTGCGCCTGGACGCGTTTCTTTCCCATTCACTCGCGAGTCTATCGAGGGGGAGGCGCGCGCGCCGGTCGAGCCGGTGGCGGAGCCCCGAGGCCCCGCGCGTCCTCAGAGTGTGAGCCGCTCCTGGACCGGCCCCGGATAGGTGATCCGGCCGCCGTCGACGCGGGCGAACGGCGTCAGCGTCGCCGGCTGCGTCCGGCCGGGCCCGAGCACGTGGGTGACGGCGAGGCCGCGGGCGAGCAGGGCGTCGGCGATCAGGCTGCGGTGGCACCGCCAGGGCACGGCCTCGGCGCACATGACGGCCACGTCGCGGTCCCGGCTCCACGCCACCAGGCGGTCCAGCCCGGCCGCGAAGTCGGGGTCGGCCATGTGGTCGGCGTAGCCGCGGAAGCTCTCGTTGTGCCAGCCGGCGTTGGGCGAGTCCGGCCGGGGCCGGCGCAGGCCGCCCAGCTCGGGCAGGTGCGCGTACTCGATGCCACGGGCGGGCAGGTCGGCCGCCAGCGCCGCCTTCGCGAAGTGGGGCATCCGGCGGGAGCCCGGCGCGGTGCGGACGTCCGCCAGGAGCGTGATCCCGTGCTCGCGGAGCAGCTCGACCAGCTCGTCGAGGCTCCGCGTCGAGTGCCCGACGGTGAACAGTGCCAACCCGGTAGGTTTTACCGGTCATGGCACCCTCGTGGCCGGACCGCCTCGCCCGCGTCGTGGCCGCGCTGGCGCTGGCGGGGGCGGCCGCCCTGGCGTGCGGGAGCCCGGGCACGGCCCGACCGCCGTCCCCGCCGCCGCCGTCGCTGGCCGCCGGCTACACGGCGTACGACGGCGGCAAGCTGGGGTTCCGGTTCGGCCTGGCGCCGGGCTGGCAGCGGGTCGGCGAGGCGGCCGCGGACGGCGTCAGCTTCGCGGACCCGTCCGGCCAGGGCACGCTGCTGGTCCACGTGGAGCAGGCTCGCTCCGCGGACCTGGACGCGGCCACCGGCGTGGTGATGTTCGAGCTGACGGACGGCGGCGGCGTCCCCCACGCCAGCATGGCGGACTCGCGCCTGGCCGGCCGGCCGGCGAGCCGGGTCAAGGGCGACTTCACGGCGGCGGGGCCGACGCAGCGTATCGAGGCGATCGTGATGCTGGAGGGCGGCCGCGTCTGGGTGCTGGCCCTGGCCGGGCCGGCCGCGTCGCTCGCGGCCGACGAGGCGGCGTTCGACGCCATGCGCGCCTCGTTCCAGCTCCGCTCGGCGCCCGTGCTGCCGTCGGCGCCGGCGGAGGTGGCGATGGACCGGCCGGCGCCCGGCTTCGCCGAGCTGGACCGGATCAAGGGACCGGTCGTCCTCAACTTCTTCGCCTCGTGGTGCGGTCCGTGCCGCGAGGAGATGCCGCTGCTGGCCCAGCGCGCGAAGGCGGCCGGGGGCCGGTTCACGGTCCTGGGCATGGACACCCAGGACGACACGTCGAAGGTGCCTGACTTCCTGAAGGGCCTCGGCGTGGGCTTCCCGACGGGCTACGACCGCGACGGCCACCTGTACCAGGCGTACCTGCTGCCCGGCGTGCCGGGGACGTTCTTCCTGGACGCCCACCACGTGGTGCGCGACCTGGTGTACGGGCCGCTGACGGCGGACACGCTGCAGCGCGGGCTGCGCGCCGCGGGAGCCGCGTAGGGCTACCAAATCGCACATTGGTCCGCAGGAGCACTTCCCGAGGCCCGGGAACTGCACATTGGTCCGCATGAGCGGTTCCCGCCGCCCCCGCGGCGTAGGGCTCAGTTCGCGATGCCGAGGGCTGGCCACTCCGCGACCAGCGCCACGGCCAGCTCTCGCAGGCCCACCTTCCAGCTCGGCGGCGCGTCCAGCCAGTTGAACCGGCCCGCCGCCACCTGGCGGGCCGCGTGGACGTCGTTCCGGATCGTGATCATGCCCCGGGCGTTCGGGACCGCCGCGCCGAACGCGCGCAGGTCCAGGTCAGTGGGGATTCCCGACTTGTTCATCACCACCCACGTCGGCAGCCCGTCCTGCGCCAGCAGCGCCGCCGCCTCCGCGACCAGGCTCGCGGTCGCCGGCTCCAGGTCCGAGACCAGCACCACCTGGTCGGCCGTCGCCATCGCCGCCCTGGCCGCCGGCTCGTGCAGGCCCGTGCCCGTGTCGAGCACGATCACGCCGACCATCTGCTGGAGTCGCCGGACCACCTGCGTGTACGCGTTGGCGTCCAGCCGGCCGACGCGGACCGGGTCCGTCGGCGCCGGCAGCACCATCAGCCCGTGCGCGGCCCGGCCGAGGTGGTTGTCGAGCGCGGTGGCGGTCAGCTCCGGCGCCTCCAGCACCTCGAACAGGTCGTCCACGAAGATCGTGTGCTCCGGCGCCAGCTGGCGGCCCAGCGAGCCGAAGTCCGGGTTCGTGTCGATGGCGACGATCCGGTCCCGGCGGAGCAGGGCGAACAGCGAGCCCAGCAGCGTGGTCGTGGTCGTCTTGCCCACCCCGCCCTTGGGCGACATCACGGCGATCGTCGCGCAGCGGTGCAGCTGGGGCGCGACCACGCCCGCGTCCAGCCGGTACAGGTAGTCCGTCGAGCGCCACGACAGGCGGGCGCGGTCGGTGAGCCCGGGCGCGGTGCGGACCGTCAGGCTCGACGGGTTCACGATCTGGCCGGGCTGCGGCTGCTGCGCCGGGACCGGCTGCGCCCACGGTTGGGGTCGGAGCACGACGCCGGTCGCCGCGATCAGCCGGTCGAGAAACGAGACCCGCGGCGGCAGCACCAGCCGGGTTCGGTCCTGCGGC
>Ga0070717_10001851_pt1 | contig 14769 bp, 26 predicted proteins | sample LARL113metaG_FD_71366 | JGI IMG/M metagenome (GOLD analysis project Ga0070717, IMG submission 71366) | Corn, switchgrass and miscanthus rhizosphere microbial communities from Kellogg Biological Station, Michigan, USA - LAR L11-3 metaG | ecosystem: Host-associated > Plants > Roots > Rhizosphere ... | reverse complement strand
CGAGCTCGGCGGCCGTGAGAAACTGGGGCTGCATGTGGAGCTGGGTCTCCATGTGTACGGGCGTCACGGGCGGTCAATCCTTCAAATGTCCGCCCGTGCGCCCGAAAGTGTACGGTACGTGTCCGCCCAACGTCCCGTTAAGTGTCCGCCTCGTCCCCCCAGCCGATATCGAGCGCGTCGACGTCGCCGATCTGGGCCTGGTCCAGTAGGTGCGGCTCGTCTGGACCGACTTCCATGTACGCCGCCAGCAGCTCGTCTTTGAACGCACGGCCAGCCGTCTCGAGGTTGCCACGTGCCAGTGCGTCGATCGTGCGTGGAAGTTGATTGCCGCTCAGCCGAAAGTCGAGCTCGCGCGGCCGCATGTCATCTTCGTCGGCGGGGCTCACGTCGAGCTCGAACACGGCAGATACCCGCAGCCCGCGGCGCCGCACGTCGTCGGCGAAACGACGCATACTGGCCTGGCCACGGCGCTGCCCTGCTTCTGTTGCGCGACGTTCAATCGTGCGTCGAGCGCTTTTGTACGCGCGGCTGGACTTGTCGGCGGTGCCCGCGCGCTGGATTGCCAGGTCTGTTTTCTCCTGCCGTGTGAGCGTGCGTTCGATCGGCACGCCGTAGCCCAGGTCCTGCATCGCCGCGGAGAACAAATTGACGAACGTGCCGAGACTCAAGCGGCGTCATCCTCGCCCCACGCCAGCGAGGGCACCACGCGGCCGCGGCGCCCGATCATGCGCGCGGCTGGCCAGCTCTGTTTCACGCTGTAGCCGCCCAGCGAGCCAGCGTCGAGGCGAATGGCGGCCGGCGCGGCGGTCTGGTCCGAGAGCACGTAGACGCCATCGTTGAACACGGCGCTGACGCACACACCGTGCGCTGCCCAGCCCAGGACGTTGCGCAGTAGATTGGCGCGAGCCTTGGCGATGACCTGGTGGCGGAAGTCGGGTCGATACCAGGGCGGCCGCGGCTCGCGCTTCCTGTCGCGGGTGGCAGCCAGGGCGCCCCCCAGCAGCGCGGCGTAGACGGCCTTCAGCGTGCGCAGGGCGGCCGTTGCAGCCATGCGGCGTCGATCGCTGGGCTGACTGGCCAACACCGCCTCCAGACGGCGTCTGGCGCGTCCTACGCAGGCGTAGAAGGGCCGCAAGAGTCGGCGGTGGATTGGCCACAGCCAGGCCTCGCGTACGTCCAGCTCGACGCCCAGCTCGGTACACAGCTCGAGCGTGGGCGTGGTGAGCCAGCGTTCGCGATTCGCTCGAGCGCTCGGGCTGATGTCGCGGCCGAGTGGATCGGGCAGCGCGAGCTCCCACGGCGAAGTGTCGACGTCGATCCGCCAGTAGCCGGGCAGGCGCGCATCGAAGCGCGGTCGATCGAAACGCCGCGGATGGTCGATGCCGAGCTCGAGCGAGCTGCACGCCCCGAGGTATGCGGCGTGCTTGTCGATCAGGTGGCACCATGCCAGCGATCGCTCGCGGTCCCCGAGCTGCCTGGACCACACGGCGGGGACCTCCAGACTGCCCCGAAGTGCCATCTCAGGAAAGCGAGGCGACATCCACGCGCCGACACTGCGCAGGTACGGCTCCAGTAGCCCGAGGGCGGTAGGGATCGGTCCTCGACTCCAGGGAATGCCAGCCCAGGTCAGCAGCGCGATCGCGTCCTGATCTGGCTCCCAGCGCTGGCGAGTCATCGATAGACTCGGGGCATGCGACAGCGGCAGACGCGCGACTGTCCCAAGCACCCTGCCCACAGAGTGCACCTCGGCCAGCAGCAATGTCCGATTGGTAGAAAACTCGGAATCAACTGTCTCAAGAAGGTTTACGGACCCATCGGCGGACAGCGGGGGACGCCTCGAGCTAGCGATTCCGCGTCAACGTAGAAATGCAAGTGCATCGGCTGACGGCACTTGGGACAGACTTCACCTGCTGTCCATTGACGACTCGGGTGCGCGATGTTGGCCAACTCCTCAACGACGGTCTCGGTGAGTACGCGATACAGATTGACGATCTGGCCTCGTTTTTGCTCGAACCGATGTGTGACGCTGAGTGCACCATCAGCGACAAGCTTCGCGATAACACGCGGGACGGTCCGCGGATCGCGGCAAATTCCGTCGGCGAGCTGCCGAACAGAACGGCTGTCGATGTACTGATCGCGATTCGCCAACCTCGCCAAGTCGCGCAACAGCAGCATGCACGTTGGTCCGCCGCGGCCAAGACGCCGGTAGGTTTGCGCGAACAGGATCGCATCGGCGCTCACGCTGTCGCGCTCCGCGGGCGCTTGCAGCCAGTCCGATACTGCTCGTCAGTGTGAGCGCTCCAGAGCGCGCCGCAGACGACGCAGCGTGTCACCGCGCGGTGCGCCTCGAGGCAGGGCCAGCGCGTCTGGCACAGCGCGCAGATGAGGACCCCGGAGGCCTTCGTGGGATGATGCTTTGGCCGCGGCCGCGCCTCGAGCGTCATCGGTCATACTCGCGATGCCAGCCCTGCTCGAGCGTCAGCGCGATCTGCGGGGTGTCTGGACCATCGAAAGCCACCTGCAGCTGTCGCCCGAATTCGTAAATGGTGGTCCGCATGCTGTCGCTCAGATTCGGATGGCGCCATGCGAGCTGTAAGGAGGCGATGAGTTGGAAGGCCGCGAACTGTTCGACGTGCACCTCGATCGGGCCGCGGGTGCGCAATAACTTGATCTCTTGGGCCATCAACTGCGCGCGGACGCTGTCGGCGACGTCGTCGCTCATCATGGGCGCCGCTCCGCGATCGTGCCGGCATGGCCATAGCTGCCGCGCCAGCTCGTCGATCTGTCGAAGTAGGCCGCCAGGTCCTCGCGGGCCTGCTCGGCGGCGAGGGCTACCTGGTCAGGCCGGATCGGCGAGCGGAACTGTCCGCGGTGGCAGTCGTGCGCGCAGTGGGTAGAGGTACACGAGAAACAGCGTCCCGAGTTGCACCACCAGGAGATGCTCTGCACTTTTGGCCCCAAACTGGCGCCTGTCAGTGCTTGAGCCGATCACCCACATCGGGTACGCTTGACCCGTCTTTGACTTGGGTTTGTGGGTGTTCGGTTGGCACTCGACAGGCGTCCGAATATTTCACGGCCCAATTTCGAAAAGCTCCTGGTCGCACAGGGGCTTTTCTCGTTAAGCCGAGTTCACGTCAGGCTAAACCGTCTGCCGCGCTCGTGTAAACAGTCGAACCACAGCCGGCAGGGCATGCACCACTCAAGATTGGCACCGGTCGTATGGCTTAGGCCATTCGACCGATTTTGAGATTCCTTCTTGACGTGGCAAGCGCGCGGGTCTAAGGTCCGGCGCGGAAACGGTTCTCGTTACAGCGTTTGGCCCGCCGCGGGGCAGTTGGGCGAATTGCTGGTGCGCGATCTGTGAGTTGTGTACATAGGCGAAGGAATCCAGTCGCCTCGGGCTGCCGAGGCGGGCGGCTGATCGTCACCTTCTCACAAACACACAACTCAGGCGGCGTTGTAGCTCAGCCCGTTTCTCGCGACCCCCGACAGTGCCTGGTGCGTCCGCGTATGTACGCAGGTCCGTGATCAAAGTCGCGCGCACTGGCCTTCGCCCGCGCCTCAGCGGGTCGGATTGGGTTGGCCTGCGTGAGCGAATTCGAGATTGGCGTACGAGTAGCTCAGCTCGAGCAGCGGGTGGCTACTTGCGAATCGAGCCTGTTTGCAGCGATCGCCCGCGCGGAGGAAGCCGAGGCGCGTCTGGCCGCCCTCGAGGCCTCGCACGCCGAGCTGGCCGCCGACGCCGCAGCGAGTGCGGCAGCAGCAGCTCAGGACGCCGCAGCAGCGGCCGAGATGGCCAGCGCTGCGGCCGAGCACGCCGAGGAAGCGGCCGCCGAGGCTGAGGCAGTCGCCGACGCCGAAGCCGGCGAAGCCGAGGACCAGGCCGAGCAGGAAACCGAACCCGAGCGCGAACCTGAGCCCGAGACGCGCCCCGAACGGGTGCATGTACTGCATCGCAGGCTGTGGGGTAGGGCGAGCTGATGGGCACGCCAGGGCGGCTGTCGGTAGAACGGCGACTCGAGCGCGGCCAGTCCCAGGAATGCGCGCACAGCCACCATGACCGCTGCGCGGGCGTGGATGGACGATGCTCGTGTTCGTGTCACACCGATCCACAATGGACGGCGCGACACGCGAAGCAAACTGATGCCGGCCGCCGTGCGTACGTCACCCGCCGAGAACACGCTAACAGCAGCGTCGGGACGGCCGAGACACCACCGAAGCGGCCAGATCTCAAGTCGGGCGCCAAGCCGGCGGTGCCTGCAGCCGCGGCACGACAGATCAAGTCTGAATTTGCGCTGCTGCTGTGGATCGGCGACAACGGGGCCGCGGCCGCGGTACCGAAGCTGTGGACGACGCCGGAGGATCGGCTCCAGGAGGACGAGCGCACCGCGCTGGTCAATGCCACCTACAACGAGCTCGAGGCGCGCTGTCCGCAGCTCCTGAAGATCCTCGCCAAAGCGCAGGAATCGGCGACAGAAGCAGCCTTGCTCTACACCGTCGCGATGATCGCGGCGCCGCGATTGGCGAGACATGGAGTCATTCCGCCGGAGCTTGCTAGTGCGATCCTCTTTGCGCCCGTCATTGCCCAATCTGTCAGCACCCGAGAACCAGGCGCCGCCGCTGTGGATTCCGTCCCAACACCTCAGTCTGATCGGGCAAACGGGCACGGGCAAATCGACGTTGGCGAGCCATTTACTGCGGGACCGCAAGTACAAGCTGGTCCTCCGCAGCAAACCGGATTCAGTGACCTACAACACGGACAGGGTGATTCGGACAGCGCGCGGAATGGACGATACGCGCCATGAATCGTTCACCCTTAACCCGAAGTACGAGTATCAACGGCGCGAGTTTTCGCTGGCGCTCGAGCGCGCATGGAAACAAGGCGGGTGGACCGTCTACGTCGACGAGCTGTTCTACCAGTCCGAGCGTCTCCACCTGGCCGAGCCGATCGAGCGCTTACTCACGCAGGGGCGATCGAAAAACATCAGCGTCGCGGTCGGAATGCAGAGACCGGCGCGTGTCAGTCGCTTCGCCATTTCCGAGTCGACGCATGTGCTGTCTTTCGGGCTCGAGGGCCGAGACGCGAAAGAACTTTCTTACGCCACAACTCGCGCAATGGAGGATGCCGTTCGAGGATTACCTGAGCATTGGTTCGCGTGGTTCAAGCGTCCGCGGACGCTCTGGATTGGGACTCTTGACCTCCGCGCGCGCGAGCTGCGCGGCCACTATCTAACGTGACGAATTTAGAGCGTCACTCACGAGGGTAAAGCCGTCGAGCACCATTTCCACTTTGGGGTTGAGCACGTTTTGTACATCGGCATGGCGGCAATGGTTTTCCGCTACATCTGGAAATTGATTGCCGCGGCACTGGCGCCCAATGATGGCGCGCTCGGGCAGTTCGGCGCGGCTATGGGAGGCATCGCTCAGTAATGCCAGCCGCAACCGCAACGCCTCCCGTCATGATGCAGGGTCCGGCCGTGACGGGCGCGCCAGGCGCCAATGGTAAGGCGCCGCTGATCCCCTTCCGCCGCGCCACCGTTGAGCGCTCGAACATCCTGCCGGGTGAGTCAACGCTGCTCAGCGCAGCGTATACGAGCATCGAGCGCACCATTGAGGGCACCGGCTTTCTGTACGCCATCCGCTTGCAGATCACGGCTACCACCGCGGGCAACGCGGCTACCGTGGTGTTCGCCGAAGATGCACCCTGGAACGCGCTAGGGTTGATTACCCTGCGGGATCCGAACGGCGAGCTTATCAACCTGCCGAACGGGTTTTATCTGTATCTGGCGAACCTGGCGCAGAAGAATTACGCGTCCAGGTGGCTCGACCAGTCAACGCAGTCAGTGATTACTCCGGGTGTCGGCGCAGGATTGGGCGGCAGTTTTACCCAATTCCTCGACGTGCTGGTAGGCACCAACCGGCGCGATCTGACCGGGATTGTCGGGAACCAGGATCGCTCAGTTAAATATACGTTGCGCACGGATGTAAACCCGTCAACGCTGATCTACGGCACGCCACCTACCACGCTGCCAACGCTGGCGATCAACAAGTGGTTGGAAACCTACAGCGTACCGCTGCCAGTCGGACCGAACGGTGTGCAGCAGCAGGTCTTACCGGATGGCTACGGCACGCTGCACTTCACCACGGTCACTACCAGTGACGCAGCACCGCTCGGCGGCTCGACAGTCAATCATTATTTGAGGCGGATCGGAAATACGATCCGGTTCATCATCCTGGTGTTCCGCTCCAACAACCTGCGCGCGACTGCCGAGACGAACGCGCCGACGATGATTACCTTCAAAGTCGGCGACGACACCGTGTTCACGGAAACCTGGCAGAACCGCAAGACGAAAATGTACGAAAGGTACGGATTCGATTTCCCCTCTGGCGTCCTGGTCTACGATGCGCTGCACGACTTCTCCAGCGATGCGGGATTCGAGCTGGGCGACGATTACTACCACACTCAAGCGCTGGTGAACGCGCAGTTTCAGATCACCTATCCCGCGGGCTTCGCCAGCACCGCGAACTCGCTCGTATTCCTGACAGACGATCTCGTCTACAACCCGCCATCGTGACCGGAGGCTAGCGCGTGGGCAGTAACGGCGTAGCTGGCATGTTGGGGCGGCCGGACCTCGCCTCCAGCTATGGCGCGTATCAGGCAGCACCGGCAGCCGGCAGCGGCATGATTGGCTCAATGGGCCAGGTGGCATTGAGTGGAGGACAAATGATCTCGGGCAATCTCACGAGCAGCGTAGGCGGCAATGTCGCCACCGGCCAGCTCTCGCTCGGCATGGTGGCATCACTGGTGGTGCTCATGTTCCTGGTCTACTTCTGGACCCGCAGCCACCAACATTAACCGTGGGGAGGCCTGATTATGCGTTGGGGATCCTTGCTCGTCGGCGCCGCGATCGGCGCGGCCGTCGCATTCTTCACGAAGCGGAGCGGCTAAGACGTGAGCATTGAAGGCCTGCTGTTTATCATTCTCGGCTTCGCGCTCGGCTACTACATCACGGCTCATTGGTTTGTTAGTGGCGGGAAGCCTGCATAGGGTGGACGATCTACCGGAACCGCGGGACTGGACCAATGCGGACTGGCGGAATTTTGCTAGTGGCTGCTGGCGCCGTGCTCATCTATTGGGTACTGAGAGCTGGTCTAAAATCGGAGCAGTCATCCTCTCCATCATCCTCATCATCTGGGGGTGGTGGCGGAAAGACTGGCTATTACGTGGATCAGCTTGACGCCAACGGGAATCCGATCAGCGGTGACATTGGCACGCATCAGGCGATCGACACCACCGGCACGCAGACCGGGACCATGGGCGCGGTGTACACCGTGAACTCAACGTATGGTGACGCCAGCGATCAGCAGCAAGGCGATATGAACGCCTTTGCGCATGCGAGCGGCGGGTGAACGTTGTCAACATTACCGTATTCGCGATCTTCCTCCTGGTGCTGCTCGCGAAAAACTGGATACCGGGGCTGATGGGCTGGATCCAGGATCGGGTCCGCTCGTGAGCACGCCACCGGGCTATCACCTCGAGCAGCTCCCGGACGGACAATGGGTGCTCGTCAACGATGCCACCGGCCAGGTGGTAGTCACGGATCCATTCACGCCAACGGTGCCAGGACAGGCGCCCGAAGTGACACCGGATTTTCCCAACATCAGCGGCAATCCGATCAACACGCCCGCGGGCGCGCAGGGCGGTACGCCAGCATTCGACCTGTCAGCGCTCAAGTGGCTCGGCGCCCTGGTGCTGCTGTGGATCATTCTCACGGCGCTGACGGAATTCTCGCCGAATACGCAGATGTTCGGGCAAGCGCTGGCAGGCCTCATCCTGCTCGCGGCGCTGTTCTATCTCGGGCCAGCCGCGATCGGCAATATCAAAAACCTGTGGAGTGGATCCACTCCAGCAACCGGAGGGTAGATCAATGGAAGTACGGGAAATTGTCGGTATCGCGATGGGGCTGATTGTCCTGGCCGGCATCTCAATGGCGATCGTCAACGGGCAACGCACCGCGGCCGTGGCGGATGCCTTCTCAAAGGGATTCGCCGACGATATCAAAGCCGCGACATTCCAGACGAGCAACTTTCAGCAGGGGAGTCCAATGGGTTAATGCCGCTGCTGCTCAATCCGAACCAGCGCAACTATCGGCAATCGGTCCCGCGGGATCCGAAGCAAGCCGAGCTGCCGGCGCCAACCGAGCTGAACTACGACGTACAGCACCCGTTTATCGCTCGGCCGCGGGTGAGCGGACTGTCGTTTATGGCCGGCCTGTCACAGTTCGCATGGCAACAATCGTTCCATCAAGCGTATCTGCCGCCCGCGGTGCGCGTCGGTCCAATCCAGAAAGTACGCAACGTCGGAGGCGTGTATGGCGCCGGAACCATCAGCCAGTCAACCGTCCACATTCCCTCAGTCCTGGTCCCCGCCTCCGTTGGCTAACCTGTTCGCGGGCCTGCCGAGCATCGACCAGCTGCCAGTCGAGAAAACGTGGTGCCAGGCGTGCGAGACGATCGCGCCGCGGATCTACATTCTGGGATTCTCCGCGGTGGTCTGCCCGGAGTGTCGGCGCGTCCTGGTCGATGAAAGGAAATAAGACGCTGTTGATCGTCGGCGCGATCGCGGCCGTGGCGCTGTTCGGGGTGGGGTGGTATCTGACGCAGACGCCAGCGGCGCCCGCGGGCGCGCAGGACGCCGTGAACCCTAACGCGCAGATCGGCGCGGGCGCCTACGCGCAGGGAACGATGCCGGATTTCGGCAACCTGCTTTCGTACAACCAGGTACCGGGCTCAATCTCGGCGCCGCAGGCGACGAGCGTTGATCCCTATTCCAGCAATTACGGGGTGTTGGGTGGCTGACGCGAGCGGGGGCAGTTTCATAACGCAGAAGGTCGGTCCGCTGCCGCTGGTGGTCTGGGTGATGGGCGGCGCCGGCGTGGTGTTCCTGTTTATCCTCATGAAAGGCAGGAGCAGCTCGAGCGGGACCGCGAACGCGACGAATCAGGTATCGGCGCTTGCGCCCACCGAAGCGGAGGCGTTCGGCACGATCGAGCAGCAGCAGCAGGACGTGACCAACGCGCTCACCACGCTCGGCCAGAATCAGGCCGCGCTCGGCGGATCGCTCCAGACGATCTCCGGCACGATCGACACCAATCAGAACTACAACGCGGCGCAGTTCGCCAACATCTTAGGCGGGGTGTCGCAAGTGGAGCAGGGGCAGACTGCCGCGAGCAACCAGGCCACCAATTACTACAACAGCGTTCTGCAAAACATGCTGAACTACTACAACTCGCTCTACACCACAACGGTCAACGGTGATCAGGGCATCAGTCAGCAGGTGTCCGGCGCACAGCAGGGGATCAATTACATCTCGGGGCAGGTATCCGGAGTGGCGACGACGCAGCAGCAGCAGCAGGCCGCGCTCGCGCAGATTGACAACTGGGTAAACGAGATCAAAGCACGCCTGCAACAAGGCGACTACTCCGCTGCGCGGTGGGGCCCAAGTAATCAGCCGTGGACCACCGCGAGCAGTCCGTTGGCAGCATGAAATACGTACCCTCGCCACCCATGAGCGGGGCGATGTATCAGCGACTCCAGACGCTTATCGCCATGAACTACTCCGGGCTCGGACCCAACAACGTGAGCAGCAATCCCTACGCGGGCATGGTCGGTATGACGTTCCAGAAACCGCTCAGCAATAGCTACACGCAACTCCAGCCTATCTACGATCGGAGCCATTGGTAAGTGACCACGCCAGCCAGACTCGATCCGCGCCCGCGGGCCACGCCGGCCATGCTCGCCGCGATGGGGTGTATCAGCAGCACCACGCCAACCGCGGGCACGCGGCCAATGCTCATCGCCAATACTTCGCTCGCCTATCGCGTCTGGATCAAGGACGGGCTCGAATCGAGGACCGCGGGCGCCGGCGTCCGCGGTGGGCTGCCCATTGTTGGCGTGGCGACGTGTCCGCGCGAGTCGCTCGTGCGGGCCTATCTGGGAGGCGACTACGGCATATGACCTACACCACCCAACCGGGCGATAGCCTGCCAAGCATCGCCGAGGCGTGCGGGCACTCTGGCGAGTGGCAGATGATCGCGGCATGGAATCCGGACCTTCCGGACGTAAACAACATCCAGCCTGGCATGGAGCTGGTGCTACCGGACCTCACGACATGGCCGGCGCCTGGTGATCCGGAGGCGGCCAGCTCGTCGAGCAGCAGCTCGTCGAGGACCAGGAGCAGCAGCAGCACCACCGCGGATAAGGACTGAGCGCAATGGTCAACGTCGGCGACACCGCGGGCCTGATCGCCTACGTCAACGAACGCGCGCCGCAGCTCGGGCTCGATCCGGCCGCGGTCCTGGCCGTCGCGCACGTCGAGGGGTGGGGCGGCACGACCGGCGACGGTGGACACGCCTACGGACCCTGGCAGGACCACCTGACCGACTTCCAGGGGCGGCCGTGGTACGGGGCGGGCACCAACAATCCGCAGGTGCAGACGTGGGCGTGGAGCAACACTGGCATTGACTACGTGCTCAATCAGATGACGACAACCGGCAAGGCCAAGGGGCTCTCGGGCTACGCTGCGGTGCAGGCGATCGTCAGCAATTACGAGCGCTCGTCAGACATTCCAGGCGAGATCAAAAACGCATGGGATAACTGGTACAAGAGTTTCTCTAACGGCTCGGCGACGGGCACCGACGGGAGTGTTTCGACAACGGATCCGTCACTCCAGTCGGGCGCGCAGATCGTCTCGGCGCAGAGCACCACGTCTCAAAGCGCAGGCACCACCGCGGCGCCGAGTTTTCTCGGCAGCACCGCGCTCGGCAAGATCTTCGCGCGACTGTCGAGCCCCGGCTTCTGGTGGAGCGTCGGATTCTTCATCCTCGCGGGCCTGCTCATCGTTGTCGGCTTGCTGGTCTACTTCCACAAGCAAGTAGAGCAGGCAGTCGGCCAGGTGGCGAAAGGCGCAGAAGTGGCGGCAGTAGCAGCATGAGTCAGATGTGGCACCGGATGCGGGGCCTCGCCAATCCGATACCCGCGGTCGAGCCCGGAGGCGTCGAACAAAATGAGTGGGATCCGAGCGGGGATGTGATCCTGCCAGACGATCACTTCTCGCGGATCCACAATCCGATGAATGGGCGGGTGCCACCGCAGCTCCCCTCGCCAGTCACGCGCCCGCGATGGCCGGAATTTCCCGCGACGCAATACGCGCGCTACTTCCTCACCACGCCGGCCGCGCTGGCGCAGCAGCTCGGCTTTCAGGCGCAGTCAGTGAGAATCGACAACTATTCGAGCCATTGGGTGTTCGTGCGCTCGTCGGGGATCTTCATTCCGCCGTTTCTCTACGGCACTGTGTTGACGCTCGATCCGGGCGTGTCGGTTGCGGAGTATCTGCTCCAGGCGCCGCTCGGGCACGCCGACTCCGGGGCGCTCGAATCGCTGGTGCTCTCGATTTGGTACGAGTGTCCGCAGATGGCAGTGACCGGCTACGCGGTCCCGTCAACCTGACTTGTACGGCTTGCGCCCGGAGCGTTGACCGTACAATATGCCGCACTACTACCCGATCGTCATACAGAGCGGCCACTCGCTCGCGGGCGATTCGCTCGGCTTTCACGCCTACTCGCTCAGGATCGACAACCTGACGAATCAATGGCTGCTCGAAGAAACCTCGCTCGCGTGGATCCCGCCGTATTCGCTCGGGGTGTGCTTGCGCTTGTACGGAACGGGTGTCGCCATCATCCTCAATCAGGCGCCCGCGGGCCAGCCGCAGCCGGCACCGCTCGCGGGCGAGGCGTCAGTCGGGGTGTATTCGGACCAGCTCCGCACCGAAGTAGCCGGCACCGCGGTACGCCAGTTCACGCTCATTCAAGCCGTGTCTGACCTCTCGCAGGGCGCCATGCCTGCCTTCCCGCCGGTTGGCACCGATCGGTTGTGGGCCGATAACCAGGGCAACATTCACCACTTGCACAGCGACGGGACCGATTACCAGCTCGTGGACGCGCACAACGCACAGACGGTGCTGTACCCGGTGTCGGATCCGCACTACCAGGCGATGATGAGCGCAACCGCGCTCGGCGCGGACCTGAGCGGCACGGTCAACAACGGGCAGGTCTGGCTGCGCTACGGGAGCTCAATTGACGCCTTCGATTCAGGCGGCACTCGGCATCCGTTCGAGTCGGTATCGGGCAATTTCCACAATCTGTATTCGCTCGGCGGAGGGTTCAGTTTCCTATCGCTGGCGGCTACCACTGTCGCCACGTTGAACGAGACCGGCACGTTCAACAACATCGGTAACACCCTGTCGGGTGGCAGCATGGCGGCGCAGGGCTCCGCGCGCACCGATTTTGGGGTGAGCACGCCAAACGTCACGAGCGGGCTCGGCCAGCATCTCGCGTTTGCGTTTACGACGTATGCCAGCGTCGATCACGCGCGGCAGTATGCGCTACCCATCGAGGACGTGAGCGCACCGCTCGCGAAAGTGTTTTCGATTCAGGGGGTGCGCTATGAGCATGTGAGTTTCGATGGGGATGCACCGATGCGGCGCGCCGATGGGTCGTATCTCACGCGCCCGATGTACGGATTCTCGGCGCGCGACGTGTACCAAACGTTGCCGGAGTTAGTCGGCCTCGATCCCGACACCGGCGAACCGGAATCCATCGACCTCGATCGAATGCTTGTAGTTCTGTGGGAGGCATTCAAGACGTATGTCGCAACAACCGATGCCAGACTCGCGCAGCTCGAGCTTGCCGCCTGACGCGACGCCGATCAGCACTGACGAGCTGCTCGCCGCGATTGGCGAGCTGTACGTCCAGGTGCGCGTGTTGCGCATGATGGTGCAGGTACAGCAGCGGCAGGCCTCGCCGAACGGGACCGCGACGGATGCCCTACAGCAGCAACCGCGAGCTACCTAGTCGGGTGCGTGACAACCTGCCGGAGCACGCGCAGGCGATCTATCGCGAGGCGTTCAACTCGGCATATGAGCAGTACGGGCACAACGATACGCGGGCGTCCAAAGTGGCATGGTCCGCGGTCAGCAATTCCTACAAGAAACGCGAGGGGAAGTGGATCCGAAGATGAGCGATTACAACAGTGACACCGCGGCGCTAATTACGCAGCTCCAGCAGCAGCAGGCGATCTTCACGCAGATTGTGGCGCAGCAATTACAAGGCAAGTGGACCGGCGACGGATCCGCGGAAGCCTTGCTGTACGCGCTCGATCCAAACCTGACTGGCACGCTGGCGCTCGATCCGCCAATTACCGAGAGTGAGGCGGAATCACTCCCAAAAGGGTGACGTGGAATCCGGACTACCCGATGGCAGGGCAAGCCTATTCCTGGACGTGCTCAGTGTGCTCGCTGACGTGGGTGCTGTCGGCGACGGGGGTACTCGACTCCAGCGGTGACGTGTAAGCCGATCGCCAGTTCGTCGGCGAGCAGATGGGCTATCCGTCATGCGTCAACGAAACCTACGGGTGCATGTCGGCGCAATGCATCGTAGATCTGTTCGCGGCCTACGCGTTGAGCGCGCGCCAGGCATGGCTCAACTTCGACCAGGCCTACGCGGCCGCGGCGCAGACAACCGGGGTGATTAATCCGATCGGCATGTATCACTTTATGGGCATCCGCGGAGTGAAAGGCGGCGCGCTGTGGGTGGCCAACTCGGCACCGGGCTACGCCGGGGTGGGGGATACGCTCTCACGCGAGCAGTTCAACGCGCTCGGCCCGGTCCAGGTGGTGCTGCTCGAGCAGCCGCAACCGGTGTGAGATGTGGGCTCGCTGCTCGCCTTCCTCAACGCCAATCCGGCGATCTTTCAGGGTTTCATCGGCGGGATTCTCGGCGCCGTGATCGTAGAAGCGGTGAGCTGGCGCTGGACGATTGTGCGGAGGAGGCATACCGAACGTGACGTTGACTGACATTGAAGTGGCGACGCGGATCCTCGCCGAGCTCGCGGTGCTTGTCGCGCTGTTCGTGGGGTGGGGAACCTGGCGCCGGCCGTGAGGTGAGCAGAATGTCGCTCGTCCTGGTGCTCGTGCTGGTGTGGGTGGTGTTGGCCGCACTGATGACTGCCGGCTGGGCACGCTGGATGTGCTATCAGCGCGAGTCTGACGAACGGGATAAGCGATCGCGCTCGGGCGGTTAAGCTATAAACGCCAACCCCCTCTCAACCGGAGGCGGTTATGGTTGAAGCCCCGAGTTGGGCGAAGCGGTGCCCACTGCTCGTATGCACCGCCCGCCCAGCATCACAGGACCCAAGGAGTCCCAAGATGCATAACGATGCTAGTCCTGAAAATCAGCCACCGGAAGAGTCGCCGCGCATGCTGCGCTTGCTGTTCGAAGTGCCAACAGACGGACTGCACGATCTTGTGACACTTCTGACGCCGCTGAAGCACATCGCGTACCGCTCGGATCTGTGGCTGACGCGCGACGACTCGGCGCCGAAGTCGAGCGACAATGGCAGCCTCAGCGACAGCCCATCGCTCAAAAGCGACGAAGAAAAGCGGTGAAACATGCGAGGAACAAGTGCAGCGATGTTTCACGTTTGGACTACAACTCCGACACGGCGTGACGCTTTCAATCTCAGCAAACATCACAGCGTAATGGGGTTGTAATGCGCAAACTTGCTTTTCTGGCACTACTCGCGGCGCTGGCGACGGTACCCGCCAGCGCTCAGACGGCCCCCAGCCCCTATGAGACGGTCACCGTGACAGAGTCGTTTCCGGGCTTGCCCGATGAGACCTATCAGGTGTCGTGCGATTGGTACCCAGCGGAG